>ERZ1740065.912-NODE-912-length-16942-cov-11.576242_pt1 | contig 16942 bp, 12 predicted proteins | sample MGYA00581738_ERZ1740065 | MGnify/ENA primary metagenome ERZ1740065 (study PRJEB43018, sample SAMN04849749) | marine metagenome | isolation source: floating plastic debris | place: Pacific Ocean | collected 2008-09-01 | study: EMG produced TPA metagenomics...
GCAGTATCTGTCTGGCGCCAGAGAGTTTTTCTTCTCCTCCGCGCACTGAGAGGCAAAGCCAACGGATGGCGACCCACCTCAAGCAATATGCCAAGCAGCTCGGTATTCGTGTACTAGAAAACGGCTGGTATCAACTTGGTCGCAATGGAGATGACGGAGCGACTTACGAGGCCATTCGCGCCTTCTACGAAAAGGAAAATGAGGGACACGAAAAAATAGACAGCGGCTATAATACTAAATGTAAACTCACACCAGGGACGGCATTATTGATTACAGAAGCCGACAGCGAGGTACAAATCCTGTTCTACTCTAGCCCAGCTTACTTCTGTGTTGACTCAACCTGTAGATTGCCGCAATTGGATTACTCCTCCCTGCTAGTGTGACCAATGTCAAGGTCAAACTGGTGTTGTAGGCGACATTGTCCTGTCAACTTCCGGTGAATGGAGCAAACCTGTCACTAGCCGTGATGACGATGGGGTGTACACATGCCTGGCCAAGAATGCGCCCCTCAATGGCGCTGAAGAGTCAAGATCTGAGTCTATCTCGGTCTCAGTCCAGTGTGAGTCACAGCTCGCTGTAATCGGGTCTGGGTGACGCGCCGCCAGTCAGCGCGCTATTATGGCCGCGTGTCACCATTGCCATTGTAGCAGACGTCGCTCACTCATTGTGCGATTTTTTTTCAACACGAGCCAGCAGATGTTTGCTATTCTATTCTGATGGCCTTAGCAGCTATTGAATGAGGCATGAAAGTTATTGTGATACGCGCCACATCTTTTGTTATATAATTTGAGAGAGTAGGCTGGGGTAGTGTGTCCGAGGGTGAGTGAGCTGGCATTCTGTTGCAAGCCTAGAGAGAGCTACTCGTGCCAGTGCCTAAGTGACTCACAGCCCTTGTAATGTATGCATTTTTAAAATGGCTCGATAATTTACATTGTGAAATAGATGAGTTGCCTATTGTCTTCTAGTCAAGTATTTAGTTGACACCTGGTAACTGTGGCAACGAAGCGATGGCCTGTAACCATGATCCGTGAAGAGTCAGTGGTTGATAACTGATGATATGGTTATTACAGATGCTCCTGGTAAGCCGGTGGTAAGGGTAACGCCGGATAGTGCCGTGCTGGAAGCCGGCCAGTCGATTAATCTGGTCTGCGATTTGTCTGATAGCGGTAAGGGCGTGTGAATTGGTTTACTTATCATATACTAAGCTGACATCATTGTTATCATCCTCTATCCCTTGCTCAGACCGCGGCCGACCCGAGCCCTCGTTCAACTGGTTCATCCACGGTACACTTGTCAAATCGGATTCGTCTTCCCTCGCCATCGCTAGCCTTGCGCTGAACGACTCTGGCACGTACACTTGCGAAGCTTCCAACGCGATTGGGTCCCAGAAATCTGATGAGAAAAATCTCTTGATTTATGGTGAGTTCACACACTCGTCACGTGACAACTTGTCTCGTCACGACTCGTCTGTCATTGTGTTATGCGTTCGCACACTGGCGCAGGTGTGAGGAAGAGAGAATAAATACGGATGCATTAGCCTGTATAATGATACCTGATGTTTCAATGACTGAGCATACAACAGGCAGGCGCATTCGCCGCCCTGTGTAGATTTGTGTCGTAATTTTGTTATCTTTGTCTAATTGGGACGGCAACTGAAAAAATCCGCCATTGATTGAGTCTAAAAATCAGCACAAATAACAGGATATCGGGTCTTTCAACAATCACCAGTACGGCCAGGCCAAGCACTGAGTAACAGGGCGTAAGGAGATAGAGAGGGACGGCGCTTGTGGTATTGATGTGCTGATTTAGATGTGAAGAATTCTCTGCAGTCTTGATCAGTTGAGCTTATACTCAATGAACCTCAGATTTTGACAAAAGCACCATTTCATCTCACATCATTTACCTCCTCTCATTCTGTCCTCTATAAACACTGGTGATACTATAGCCATTAAGAGTTGTCCTCTCTTGTACTGACGTTCACCTCGTGGCATTAAAATTACTAGTGGAAAACTGCAGAACGGTACTAGATAGATTGGTTGCTGATTGTATGATAACTCGTTAGGAGTTCTCAAGAATTATTTCAAAATTATTGAGAAAGTTTGTGGAGGGGAAGTAGAACGTTACAAACTCCATCTTGTCCATTTTGTTTCATAACCTTTACTTCTGCGTACTACAAATTATTTCTGATAACCAATTTTACCGTTTCTTGCTGATTATTTTTCTGATTTGTCCGCGATAATATTTTAGGCAAACCTCAACTCACGTCTTCCACAATGTCTGCAATCAATGTCACGGAGGGAACGGCGGACACGTCGCTGCAATGTACGTTTGAGGCTCGCCCATCGGCCAACATAACGTGGTATTTCGAGGGGCAGCCTATCTCTCTCGGTCTCCGGTACACAACCACGGACAACAGCCCAGGATCAGGGCTCCAGACTTCTGAACTCATGTTTAGAGGTAAATAGAAGTCAGCAATGATCTCTACTGAAACTTCCATCATCTTTATAACTGATGACATCATTGATAGGGTCTGAGAGGTCAAGCGTGGACCGGCATGATTTTGGATCGTTGAGATGCGAAGCTGAGAATGAGTATGGCGTCTCGCAGCACGGTGAACAAGCTATGGTCAATGTCATTGGTAGGTCAGCACTCTGAACTCATCGGTAACTGTGACCTTGGTAGGTTGACCTTGACATTGCTATATCTCACACTTCAGGTGAGCCGCAGCTCCTCGGTATGGGTAAAGCTGCCGCCGTTGTTGGCGAAGCTGCCACGCTCGAATGCGACATTTGGAGTTATCCTCCCGTGACCAGTATCCAGTTTTATCGCAACAGCATGGTCATCGACGCGACTGGACAGCTAGTCATCCAGGCGGTGGAGTATAACGTCTCAGGAAACATTTATAACCAGCGGAGAAGCCTGAAGTTCCAATCCGTCGCAGAGTCGGATTATGGGCTATACAGCTGCCAGGCGGCAAACAGTCTCAGAAATGTGGAAATTGGCCTTGAACTTCTCCGACCCGGTACGATTCTCTTCCGTTCTATAAAACTTTAAATTTATCGCTGGACTCACTGTATTGACAACCTTGCTGTATTTGTTACAGGAATTCCCGATGCCGTTTCAAGTGTCGTTGCGAGAGAGGTATCACTGCACTCTTTCTCTCTCTCTTGGGTTGCGGGATTCGACGGTGGTAAAGAACAGGAATTTATTGTCTACTTGAATGGTGACCAATATCTCACCACTGAGAACACTACAGTATTGATACAAAGTAAGTGATCCCGTAAATTATCACACAGATAGTTTTCATATATTATTAGCTCATGTTCATTTATTTTATGTTTAGACTTGATTCCAAACACTGAATACAAGGTGGAGGTCAAGTCTAAGAATTCTATCGGCGTCAGTGATGGCGTAGCGGGAACGACCGTGACGACTCAGTCATTGTCGATACCAGTGCCCGTCATCAGTTACAACAAGGAGAGTAAAGTTCTTACTGCGGCGCTCGACAGTGCCTCTGATCTGTGCGTGATAGTGGAGGTAGGTTCTTAGTCTAAGAATTTCTACCGGTAGGCTTCTAGCGCTCCCATTTCACACATTTATTCCATTCGTATAGGTTAGCAATGATGACAAGACATACAGCGACTGGAACTCTGGTGAATGCTATCCGGTATCTAACAGCATGGCCAAGATTCAGTTGTCTCCCCCTTACTATAATTACTACAAAGCGAGAGCGTGCTCTATGGGATTGTCGGCTCAAGTCTGCTCGGCTCCATCGAGTACGATCGTCTCTTACCGATTCGACGTTTGTCTTTCCAGCCGTATCGCAGTTAGGTTAACTTGCCTGGTATTTTGCAGACGTGGAGGATACAAACGCCAATGACAACACGCTGTGGATAGTGATAGGCGTAGTCGGAGCCGTGGTGCTGATTATTGTCATTGTGATCGTCGTGGCGTGCGTTAGGATATACAGGAGTAAAGCCAGCCGAGTACCGAAGGCTGCGTCTCCGGCCCCAGCTAACGGACACATCAACCCTGTCATGGTGGACGAGTAAGACTTTATCATAGCTCTACAGCACGATGGCCGCCATTTTATTTGCCTCGGTTGCATTGGTTACTCTCTTTCAGCCACGATATTGAGGAAGGACCTTATTCCACGTATTATCAGCGAGCGCCAAGCAACAATCTAAACGCTGCCTCCAACTCTCACAAAGAACAAGTTGACTTCCGTTCAGATCGTCAGAGAGGTACGTGAATTATGATTGGCTGAATTTTATTCTGTCTGTGAACCGCTCTGCTGTAACTGCTACTCTTGCAGGGGAGACAAATACTAATTTGGACTCGGTCTACGCCTCCGTGAACAAAATCAAACGGACCGGCTCTCAGAAGAAACTGAATAATTACGAGCTGGAATACGAGATGCGGGAACCTCAGCCACAGCTCAGCCCGCCGGAGTCAAACTCCGATAACACAGGTGACTCATATTGCGTAATATTGTAATGCACGAGAGGACAACTCTTAGTCATTTTGAAAAATGTTCTTTTTTGATCATTGATGGTGAAAGCGAGATATTAGCTTTCTGGAATGTTATAACGCTGAAACTGAGTTACCAATAAGACGCACTCATCTACTCATCTACTCATCTACTCATCCACTCATCTACTCATCCACTCATCCGCTCATTCATTCATCCAGTTTATTTATTTATCCTTTATCAAATGCTGTACACTTGGTAATTATGGAGAGGTTCTATTTATAGCGTTTATAACAAGTTGCTCAGCAACGCTATCAAACCATTAGTTTTAGTTATATGGAGCTTAGTCAGCCTGTGTGTCACTCATCCCAATCCGTTATTGTTAAAACCGGTATCATTTGCTCTCACCTAAAACCGTTATACTTTAGGCCGCAATAATTACCACGTTTGCAGTACTGTAGTTTCAGCTGTGCCACTGTTACAAGCAATCAGTTCGGCGTTGAATACACCGATGTGGATGCCCTGTTAATCTGTTGTGTGGAATATGTTTAGAAGTTGGGACACTGGACGAGTTGCCGATGTCCTCCGATGATCAAGACCTGACCGGTATCATAGGTACTCAGCCGCCATCTTACCACCGCCTGCCCAGCGTGAGCGAGAGCGGCTACTCCACTCCCGACAGCAAGGCTCTGAAGAAAGTAATATATGAGGTCATCGTCTGACCTTGGAAACTGAGTAATCTCAGATATATTTTTTTATACCGATCTATTTTAGTGTCACACTTACTCTCTCTATCTACCTTCATGGCTCCTCTTGGTGGTTCAGATTTTTATTAAATGCAAATGATTTTTTATCAAACTGCTGTCAAACAGCATTTTTCTATTATTCTGTACATTTGCCACAAAGATTCGATATTGAATTAAGCTGGTGCTGCCAATCGTTAAATCAGTGAGCGATGTATGTATCAGGTACTATTGAATCTTTACTGCTGACTGTTGGTATACAATCATTAAAATATTCTGTCATCAAACATTCACAAGCGGTTTAATTTTACTTTGAGTCATTCGAAGCGTTATTAGTCACTGCCAGGTAACGCCCATTGATGCTGGCTGAGAGTATGTCTTGGCAGATCAAACAACCAATCAATTTCACCGTTACATGCTGTTACATGTGTGTAATGAACTGATCCACCACTGGTGTTGTGGTAGCAAGGCCAGCATGTGGTTAGCTTAGCTGGGTGTCAAAACTGTGGGAGGAAGATGGCATGCATGCTCCAATCACGTGAAGGTGAGGCTTGAATATACGATACTAGCCATCATAGCGTGTCTCCTCATCTTCCCTTGTCAATGATCTCCTTGGCTGAAAAGTGGGGACTGTCCATACTATTCCACTTCTCTTTTCAGAGCCTTTGTGCAGTATTTGGAATTGCTTGAGAATAATCTGCGTAACTGGATAGCGTAGAGATTGATACACATTCTTCAGACCGTAAAATCAACCATGTGGACAAGCTGTGGGGCTTACCAATAGGCAAGATAACTTGTACTAGTATACAGCACAGAAATGCGGTGTTGTGTTGATCAAACTCATATGGTGCTGCTGCCTCAATAGTATTGCTTTCCGAAAATATATATGCAATGACTTACTTCTACGTAGCTTACTCATCAGTTAGATTATTAGCAGGCGGAATAGCGTTCATGGCAGACTCTTTTTGCCTTGACTGCTCGTGCAAGCCGCTTCAAAATCGAGAGAAGACAACTTCGACTGAACGATATAATGTGGAAACACTCGATAATTACCATTTACTTTGCGATACTACATACCCATACATATGCGAACTTCCGTTTCTCAGCCACACTCATGGAGCAAGGATTCTCCCATGCCTGCACGGAGATTGACCGCTCTATAGCTGGACCATAGGGATACATATGTTTTGATTTCGTTAGGTTAAACTCAGCAAGACTCACTTCATTTCGATAGGTCGCTCTTCCCTGCGTCCATTCAGGCTGACAGAATACTCGTCGTTCTGCTTTTATTATTGAATAGTTCTGAGGTTAACAACATGTCACTAGAAGAAGGCTCAAGTACGTTCGATTTGGAGTCCGATCAGTTAGCATTTAAAGGTTCGTGGGTTTATTTCAAAGTTTACGTCTACGATCATCATAAAGGAATGGTCGAATAAAATCAATAGCAATGGTATAGTAACTTTTGCGGTGATCGGACGAGGCCTTGGATGAACTTGTGCCATCCTACACGCCATGTTTTGTGCCTAACTTTCCATGCCACAGGTAACGAAGACTATCAGTCGCTGCTGTCTGTGATGAGTCGACTCGAAGCTCTCAGGGAAAAGACTTTGTCCGATCTGGATAAGCTGCATGACGTTAGAAATGATGCTCTCTCATGTCCAGAGGAATTCGTCCGGAAGCTACAGTACGACCCGGATGTGTGTTCATGCCACTCCTTGCCTCCTTCCTTTGCTTTCCTACTCTAATCACTACAGCGTATGATTTTTCTCCATTTGTCAGTCACTGGGTATACCAATTCGGCCAAAGATACCCGAGGTGCCAAAGATCGACTGGAGTAAATACTCCTACACTGTAGACAATATTAGCTCGATTAAGAACATGCGGGGTACAAGAGGAAGAAAGATCAATGTTCCTGAAGGTAATCTCAATACGGGTATGCGGTTAATGTCAGCTGTGAGGTACTATCCGTCTCCTATCCCGCTGCAGAGTTGGTTAAAACAAAGCCTGCCAAGCCGGCCGAACCGCTAACTGACGGTGTAGTAGTAGTCCGCGGGCGAGTGAAGTCAGATTCAAAGCCAGAGACATTCAACCAGTTGTGGACATCGGAGGAGCAGAGGAGGCTGGAGGAGCTGCTCGTTGAATTTCCTCCCGAGAGAGTCGAAGCTAGAAGGTACAGGAAAATCGCAGAAAAGCTTGGAACAAAGACTCTACAACAGGTATGACAGTTCTATAGCCACACTATCAATGGAATAGAGAAATTTTGTGCTTGTAATTTTTTTCGAACCACCAATAATGACTGAAAAAACCAGAATTCCATGAGTGCAACAATTCTCTGTGTTACAGCAAGTGAGTTTGTGAGATGTGCCACACTATTTGTCACACTATTTGTGTGAGAAATTGATTGATTTGTTCGAATGTTTTCAATACATTAATTTGATAGCTGGACATGTCATGACCTCAGTGGACATGTCACAACCTGAGTAGACATGTCACAACCTCAGTGGACATGCCACGACCTTGCTTGACATGTCACAACCTCAGTGGACATGTCACGACCTCAGTGGACATGTCACGAGCTCAGTGATAATATTTTTTAGTTATTTTAACAAAATTTGTTGGAATTTTCTCTAGAAAAGGGTAGGCCAGTAATGCTAGATTTTCCAACCAAGTAGTTTTCTCTGTTTTTGTCTAGAATGGAGATGAATGGCACGAATTCTCTGTGGCGAGAGTGTGTTGTCGTTATGTATGTGCTGTAGTAGCTGTGTGGTTGTGACTGCAGGTGGCCAGCAGAATCCAGAAGTACTTTATCCGTCTCGCCCAGTCCGGCTTGCCCGTGCCCGGACGCATGCCCAACCTGACGTCTATCAAACGTAAGATCAGACGCAAACATCACGTAAAGAACAGGGTGAGTGAACAGCCTATCTGTTACTGTAAATGTGGTAATTATAGGTTCTATTTATAGCGTTTATAACTAGTTGCTCAGCAACGGTATGAAAACATTAGTTTTAGTTATATGGAGCTTAGTCAGCCTGTGTGTCACTCATCCCGATCCGTTATTGTTAAAACCGGTATCATTGCCCTCACCTAAAACCGTTACACTTTAGGCTGCAATCAAAACCACATTTACAGTATCCATGTTTGTTGTGCAACGTCCTTCACCTTTGTCATTGTACATGCAGCTTATTTGGTCTGTATTAGGACAGCGGTGAGGGCAAGTGTGATCAACATGTTGTTTCCTGAAATGAGTAAAAAAACCAGCATTTCTCTACAAGATATCACTCTACTGAGTGTTAGTACTAATATCTTATGCATCACTCCATGTTGCTATTTATTCATTGATTATTAATTGTTATGTTGCAATGAGTATGACTTTCACATACTATTTGAAAATAAAATGTTGGTCTATGGTTAGATCGCCACCGTACTCCCTGAATGCGCCGCCCTGAACCTGTGTGTCTCAGAATTGTGTGCTCCTGCAGAAATGGTTGGGGGCTCAAAGCTTTGCTGTCTCGTGTTTCCATTCCAATCTATGAATTTTCAATGTGTTATGTGGCTCTGTTCTATTCTTTGTCGCGGTTGTTACTTGAATCGTTATGCCAGTATAGATTTGTAAGTAAATGAATAATCATTTAAAAGATGACCAGATGTTGAGATTTATCTCCCCATGTGTATACTTGATTGAAGGCCATTCACCACTCGACATTCCTGCAAGCTCATGTTCCACCAGTATTCATGTCTGAGGAGGATGACGGCCTGTCGAACTCAAAGTCAGCCTCCGTCATCGACAGCGACTCCGAGTCTAGCGACAGTGACCTTGACCTGTCCGATGATCTGAAGCAGAGCAGCGAGTACAGGGAGCTGCTGGAGCTGAAGGCGCTGCGACAGATGAAGCTGAGCAGCGGCCAGTATGATCACTACGGCTACAAGGTGACTGTTAGCAGAGTCATGCATCATTCCACTACTGTAGGACCGGATTCGATAGCGATAGAAATGTTAACGTTTCCTTCAAAATCATCAAGAAATCAAAATGAAAACGATCTAACGAAAGTGACCCCATAAATGAGAAGACTACTCTTATATACGTTATAATGGTTGTAATTTCTATAGCAAATTCCAACAATAGTGATCATTTTCCATTGCTATTTTGACGGCCGTTAGACCTTCGTTATCAAATCCGGTTCTACAGTACTATAGCTAGATGACTATGCGGGAGTTGTCAGCTCATGATTGTTTACTCGCAAGTTCATCACTCTTTCTCTCTTCCTCTCTCTCCCTCTCTCTCTCTCTTCCGTTCCCTCTCTCTCCACCTCGCTCTCTCCCTCGCTCTCCCTCCGTCTATGTTTGGCACGGTTTATGACCTTGACCTTGGATCACTCGGCTTTATTTTATGCCTCGATGCCAAGCAAAGGGTTTCTCGGTGTCAATTCTTTGATGTTTCCTCGACGTTCAGTAGAGTTTGAACGGGTCAAACTATTAAACATCATCATTGGGCACATACCTGAGCGCGGCATCGTAATATGCTAGTCGTGTGGCGATAAATGCTGCTGAATAAAGCCGGTGACCTTGCTCTGACCTTGCTCTGACCTCTCTGTCATAAAACATGCGTACCAGGTGTTTACATGAGCGGCAGAGCTGACTGCTAGATATCTGATTTTATCTGTTTTTGTAGTGTGACGGCTGCGGCGCGGAACCGATACAAGGAACTCGCTACCACTGCGCCGACTGCCCGGCCGAACACAGCGTCGACTTCTGCTCGTCCTGCAATAGGTAGGTTGTAGTCACAGTCAGTCCATCAGCCGGCTCTTTACATTATGTAGCTCACATCACCTCTTGCATGTTGCCATTTGCTGACTCAGATGTTTGTTCCTACATCCTGTAGTCGATCGATAACGCTGGCCGGTCACAGGCCAGGCCACCACATGCTCGCTGTCACTGACCCCACTGACGACCCCGAGCCTGCTGTGCCAGAGTTGCTGCTGGCAGCGTCAGGCAGGTCAGCCGTTGCTGATAAAGACTACCTGCCCAGTAAGTTCAACATACCTGGCAGCTACAACTACCTCGACCCGAACTACATGCCGGATAGCGTGTAACCAAGCACACCACATCGGGCACTGCAGAGACTGGAGTTGTCCTCTCTTGTCATGTTGAGATTTATTGCCATGAAAATCCGCAATGCAATTACCACTGGCATGAGGAAATATAGAACAAACTATGATGTCTGCGTATCAATTGACTTGTGTAATACGAGCTGATCATTTTTGGCAGGGATAGACAACTGCTGCCCCTGTGCTACCAAAGTCAAACACCATACTGGATCCTGTCTTGCAGTGGGATTCGTAGTTGCGTAACTTGTTGCCAGTTACGGACAGGTGCTTCAGTGCTGGCAGGTGCTTGGTGACGTTGGGTGGCAGGCTGGTGATGTAGTTGTGTGAGATGTCTAAGTAGACAAGTCTCGTTCTCTCCAAACCATGGGTAGTGTAGAAATCGGCTATGGAATTACCGCGGAGATTGAGGTAACGTAGCTGGCTCATATTCGCGAAGCAATCAGCCGGCAGCTGTCGAATTTCATTGCCTCCCAGCACCAGACTGCGGATACTATGGAACCCTGCTGAGCACACGCTGCTGATGTCTTGTAGGTAGTTTTTTGTGATTGACAGCAACGCTAATCTTGGTAGGGCTGCATTTCCGTCAGCCATCCTCCAGCAGTTTTGTGGAATGGCCGCTATTTGGTTGTCTGACAGTTTCAGACTGTAGAGACGAGGCATGTGTAGTCTGCACAGGCTGTCGATGGTCATCAGTCGATTGCTGGATAGCCTCAGTTCTTTGAGTGAACTCATTCCATGAAATAATCGTCTAGGTATGGTAGTAATCTGATTTTCACTGAGATCTAGAATCACCAATGTCTGTTGCACGCCGGACAAAAATAATGACATCAATTTTTTAATCTTGTTTTTACTTAGATCCAAGATTCTTAAGCTGCTCATCCCTCCGAAGCAGTGGTTACCCGCAGAAGATAGCCGGTTGTCTTTCAGGCTTAGCCTTTGAAGTAATGGCAAGGTCACTTGACATAAGGAACTCAGCTTACGTAGCCTATTACGTGAAATATCCAGCACCTCTAGCTGCTGCAAACCTTCAAACGTCTGCGATGAAATATATTTCAGTTTGTTATCTGGCAGCTTCAAAACTCTCAAAGTGGAGGCAACTCCAGCAAACGCTCGGCCGTCGATTGAGCCAAGTTTGCTGCAGCAGATATAGAGCGAGTAGAGACTGGTGTTCGCGAAGGCGTAATCCTGTATCTTATCAATCCACATGGTCTTTAGTCTCAGATGGAGTCTGTCCATCGTTACGAGGTCGGCAAGTTCCGGTATGGTCATAAGCTGTTTTGCTGACTGCGTGCAAATTGCCAACGTCCGAGTGGTTCTACCCTTCTTCGACTGGCACACACAACTCACATCACCTCCTAAACACGGTGTCTTCTGCGATTCTGTTAGTGTAATAGCAAGCAGAATGTAGAGCCACACTGTGCCCATCCTCTCGCTGCTGTCTCTTCCTTACTGAATGATCGCTGCTGGAAGTTTGATGTTTATGTGTTATGATGTCATTCTGCACTGACACTACTTGACACCGAACATTTTCAACACTTGTCAATCACTCTGATGACTGTCTGTCATCGCAGCCTAGCTCCACCCACTTTGGATATGTCCACATTTTCACCATGTTTCAGTGTAGCAGGATATGTTACAGGTTTTTTATGCGGCGTTGTGTAATGCCATTTGAGATGGCTGCCCTCATATAAACCATCACACAAGTCTACATTGAATGCAGTAGGAAGGAAGCTCAGTACTGTAACTCCAAGCATACCACAAATCATGACCTCGTTTGAAGTCAAGTTGTGAACTGCTCAATGATTCTATGTTGATACGTTTTATGTCCGACTGAAGGTGTTTATGTCTGCTTTTATGTGAGCTCAGCTGAAAAAGTGCGTCTGGAAAAACAGCCACTCTGTTGACTGAAGCCAAGAATGTAGTATAATTGAATAGTAGTTGAAGTTGGGAGTCCCATGTATTTCTGTAAAAATATAGGAGTGATCAACATTGGTTTGATCTACCAGGGAATCAATGACATCTTAATAGAAAAAGGATCAATTCATCAGCATGCATGACGAAGTTCACAAAGTCAATAATTGTTATGAGGCAAGTTAGGGTGCACTTTGGAAAAGTAGCCATGTGGTATCATATTAGTCACTAATTTGGCCGAATGTGGCTTACTAACTGTTGTAGCAAACACAAGGCTGAAAGAAATCTCACAGATCGTATCACAATAGAATCGAGTAGATGAAGCTGGAATCTGGCATTAGAAATGATATGGCATTCAGCAGTGGACAACTCCTAAGCGGCTGTGATTATTTTCCTTTTCGTTAGTGATAAAGAGATAAGAGGAAATCCCATTCTGTATCGTGTTCCACTGCTAGTTGATTCGGTGTAAGCTAAGAAGAAGAGTAGAAATCAGCCACCAACAGCCTCTTGGGTTCGGGCTCATCGCAGGGATGGCGGAGGACGATGAATGGGTGGCGCTTGTCGTGCACTTCTTCTGACTTCTCTTCACATTTCTCACACAGGCTGTAGCTCTCACATATCCTTAAATATAGTATGACAGCTTAGACACATATCCCCACCAAACCCAGATGATAGTTAACTAATCGTAATTGTTCACATGATGACACGTGTATCGTAGTTCCCCCATACAATGACACATCTACTGTAACTTCCCTGCATTATGACATTTTTACTGCGATTTTTTCACGCCATGACATCAGCTACATCGGATTGAAGAACTGATCTTGGCTAAAATCAATCATCATGGACTACATTAGTATAGTATATATAGTTCTACAGTGCTACGAGACGCTGCTATCACACGCATGGAGTCAAGGCTAAGAATACACGCCCAAGGTCAAGGTAACTTTACTTCTTACCCGCATTTGTATCTCCTGCCCATGATAGGCTGGGTCTTGCAGTTGTCGCATTTTACGGGTCGGGTAACGCCTCCCGCGCCATATGTGTGGGTTGTACTCTTGTAATTAAGAGATTGGCCCATAGCCTCTGCAGCCTGTAGTGATACAAGTCTTAAATTTACATGAGCGTCTTAATCCTGAGGTAATATAGCATGAGACTTAATTCTGAGGTAATATAGTGTGAGACTTAATTCTGAGGTAATATAGTGTGAGACTTAATCCTGAGATAATATAGCATGATACTTAATTCTGAGGTAATACAGTGTGAGACTTAATTCTGAGGTAAGATGGCATGAGACTTAATAACTCACAGAAAACTCATCTCTAGTTGATGCTAATGCTGGACTGCTAAATTACCTATAAATCTGATTACTAGTCTTACTAACACCTTTACTTCACATGTAATATTGGACTTACTGATACCGTGTGTAGTAGCCGCAATGTGAAACAATATACTCAGTTATTTCATATTAATATGCATTAATATTAATATTATGCATGTATATATCATATATATATATATATATGATATATATATATGATATATATATATATATCATATATATATATATATATACCACAATATAGGCCTACTGGGTTATTTCATATATACCACAATATAGGCCTACTTGGTTATTTCACATGTACAACAATATAGGCCTACTTGGTTATTTCACATATGCTGTGCCAAGTATCTCGTAGATGAACAAAATTTTGATTTATTTCCCAACACCCTTCTATAACTCTACGCACCTTATCTAAGGCTGGGGATCTATTCTTCCATTTTCCATTTTGGCGCGTTTTAAGCTTGATGAACAGGTGCTCCATGTCATGAACCTCATCCCTGGGTCTCCTTTCGCACTCCTCACACAAATCATAGTCGTCACACATCCTAATATAGCAAGGTGGTGATATTCCTGACCAGCTTCTGCATTGGGAGGGGGCCCTGCTATACGTACCCGCATTTGTACCTCCCTCCTTTAAAGCTGTTCTTTAAGCAGTGGTCACAAGTCACTCCCCAATGGCGTGGCTCCTGGTCGATTGGACCCTCATCAGCTATTAGAATCAGCATGTAACAAGGACTAGATCCTAACAGCTCATAATCATGGGATTGCAGCTGCACACCTACCCGGCCGTAGAGGTCTCTTAGCCATCCTATCCTTTGTTGGCTTTGACCATGGATCATGTTCTATAATTTCAAAATTCAAATTTTCAGAGAAAGTTTCTTTTGATTTTTGCTGAGAGAAAGGCCTTACTTTTTCTGATAAGTTCACCAACCATCTCGTTCACATGCTCATTTGTGGTCAGCTGCTGAATCTCCTGCTCTGAAGTTGGAACTGTTTGTCCATGGCACACATAGCATGTAGTTTCTTGCCTTCTTGATAAGCATTGGCTACAGAAGGTGTGGTCACAAGAAAGAATACGCGCATCAGTGAAGAAATCATCACAGATTGGGCAAGCTGCCTTTTCTTTGATTTCACTTGATTCCATCTCTCCCTCTGAGGAAAACAGAGTCAAGATTCTCAGTATTAGATCAGTATCACAGTCAGCAGAAGCTTTAATCTACCAATAATCTGTGTGAAGTAGAAGAGAAGTAGCACAGTGTTATGTATTTTCCCTCATTCGCCTACTTTCACTCCGCTCGTGTACCACATATCACGGACGATTTTGTAACAAACAACAATACTCATGAGTTTTCGCCAACGAGATGATGCTTTACAACAGAATAATTGAAAAAAATATAAATGATAACACTTGCCTCTGTGGCGATACTGCTGTCACCACCCCCTAGTGTGAGTAATTACAGCAGCAGTGGTAATTTCCTGTGTGAAGCAGTTTCGCTCCCAGTTTCTCGCGTACGATTTGAGAATCATCAACTTGTTTGGGATTTCCATCGCCATGACATTTGTGTGGCCAATCACATACTCGCTGAGCGAATATCTAGTCTCTAATTCGCCATAACGTACAACCTTGACTTTCATTTGGCTGTCATGGCGGCGATTTTGACCGTTCGTCACTGATGATGGTAAAATTTATCATGCAAGTCAAGAAAGATTGGTCAGTATAATGATATTTGTAGGGAAATATTATCGATTGTATCATAATAGCTATTCTGTTGTATGTAAACCTATTCATTCTGATTTTATATCATTCCGACACCTCTACTTATTAGACAGGCATAGCAATATTATCGTGTAACAAGTCATAGGATACGCCTACCTTGGTCACAATATCTATTAGATGAGCTTCAAACACCCGAATGTTTCCATCCTTCTTTGCCTACTATTTGCTATTTGATGCGCATGTCACGCAGGCTATTGCAGTAACCAGGTATAAGTTTGTAACTTATATACTTGCCAAGATGATGTAGCTTTTTTCTGTTTCATGAAAACATATAAAGTAGGTCAAGATGGACCATCAGTGTAGAAGTTATCACGATCAAGCAAACATATGTATTTAGCAGAATTAATATAGCTCGAGCATGTAAACACTGGTTGTTTCCACGGAGTACTCAAGTCAAGCTACTGTTGTGTTCATTTGCTAGTAGAAGTCATATATCAGCAGGCCAGCAGCATCTCGAGGATGGCGAGAGGAATACCGCAGCACCATGAATGCGTGTCTTGGGTCGTGGTTGGGTTCAATGCCTCCGCTCTCACATTCCTCACACAAGTAGAACTCAGGACAAGTCCTAGAAATAGAACTTACTATGAGTGACGCTACTCCACCAGTCTGGCGGCGTTATTTCATGTGAGTAGATCAGCTTTCACTCACCCACACTTGTACATAATTCCTTTTATGTGTGGCTCCTTCATACAGCCATCACATAAGCAGTTGGTTACCACCCTCGTATCAGCAGTTATCGGTGTCTTGAAGTAGTGTCTGTCGTCGGATAAGTCCATCGTCCTCATCATGATGTCTACTCTCTGTGGAAAGGTATTACAACAAGGACATCTGTAAAAATCTTATCAAAGCCTATTTAGGAATGAGATGACGTCAGCATGCAGTGTTGTTTCAGACTAGTAATTATCAATTGGAGTTACCAATGGACCCACTGATAGCTATATAACTGTAAATAGCTGTATAACTGTACGTGAATAATGGCTCAGTAATTTGAATTTCTGTGTACCCAGCCTGACTCTTACAGTAGGAAAAATGCTTTGAATTAAAAATGACAGAAGATAAGAATCTATGCTGTTTGTGAAGTTGTACTAAGATAGTTGTATATTGTTGCCCTAATGTGACGTCACGCTAGGAGAGGTTGGAGTGGAGTGTCTGTGACGTCACGCTAGGAGAGGTTGGAGTGGAGTGTCTGTGACGTCACGCTAGGAGAGGTTGGAGTGGAGTGTCTATTATTTGTTCCAAATATTCTCCTACTGTTTTATGGAAATATTGCACCTGCTCACATTATATCAGTAGTAAGTATATACATGCTAGCATGCTGCTGTCACCAATACCATAGTCACTCTCACCATGTCAAGGACTCGACAGCTTGGAACCGTCTTCTGCTGAGGTTTTTTCAGCCTGATGAAGATGTGTCGAGGGTCATGCTGGTCCGTCTGGTTACTTGGTGACATCATACACGCCTCACACAGATTGTACTCATCGCATATACTAAAACATGGCACTGCCTACTGTCACTGGTAAATTCACTGGTACTGTCACTGGTACTGTCACTGGTACTGTCACTGGTACTGTCACTGGTACTGTCACTGG
>ERZ1740065.913-NODE-913-length-16941-cov-12.504086_pt1 | contig 16941 bp, 12 predicted proteins | sample MGYA00581738_ERZ1740065 | MGnify/ENA primary metagenome ERZ1740065 (study PRJEB43018, sample SAMN04849749) | marine metagenome | isolation source: floating plastic debris | place: Pacific Ocean | collected 2008-09-01 | study: EMG produced TPA metagenomics...
CCTGATTATTTTTTCTTTACTCACAACCGTACTGGTATTGGTACTGGTATTGGTATTGGTATTGGTACTGGTATTGGTACTGGTATTGGTATTAGTATTGGTACTGGTATTGGTACTGGTATTGGTACTGGTATTGGTATTGGTACTGGTATTGGTACTGGTATTGGTACTGGTACTGGTACTGGTACTGGTACTGGTACTGGTATTGGTATTGGTACTGGTATTGGATTGTTCATTCAATTGACGGCTGGGTAAATGGGACAATCATGGTAATTGAGATGCATTTAAGGTGAGTCTACTCCTTGCAGACGAATACGTACGCATTGCATAGCTTCATGACCAAATCATTGACAGGGAAGTACATCTCTCTTGAGGTATGGCTGGCTGCCCAGTTGATTAGGGCTGGGCGGGCCGCGTGCTTTACGCAGGGGAAATTCTCCCATTGTGGTGTCTGGGAAAGAAAATGGTAGTCTATAGAATGCAGTGAACATGTGAACCATCATCAATTATAAGATCTGCTGGGTGCAATTTCTCGCTAATGACTAGTATCAGAGTCATACCTATCCACGATCAATCATGATCTATCACATACGTCAGATCCTGTCTAATTGATGGTAAGCTGAAAGGAAAATTGATATTTTTTATCCTTGACAAAGAGAGATGCTTGCGGTTTTCCACTTTATTAAAACCTGGGAATGGACCCCATGTAGCAATCTTTGTCCAGTGCAACCACATTAGCTGCTGTTCTGTTACATAAAGGACCCTGACGCCACGGGCCGTATAATCTGTATCACTTAATAAAGAGAGTTGTCTGACTGGTACCCTGGGCTGATTCCAGACAGAGGGTCTTGTCTAGCTCTGACACTGCTCTAATCAGAGTTCACATGGCGCACTCACCATGGACCCGCGCCATCATCGCTCGCTGTGATGGGATCAATTCATCATTCCACTGCTTACTCACCCACACAACCCGCGCTGGTTCAGCTTTTTATCATCGCAACAAGTTCGTCCCGTAGTCAGTTTGCTTCTGCAGCTGCCAACTCCCGGAAACTTGTCATCCTTCACAAACAAGGTTTTTCGACACTTGCCCTGCAAAATGACCTCATGCTTTGCGCAAGGCCGTGTCCCATCTGTGGGAATGTGGTAGCGCCATGATCATGTCGGCATTTGGCTGTCTCGGCCCGATCGGCTGACACCGAGATGAGCAATCATCTGAGACTCGCAGGCACCACATGCCAGAGGGCTGGTTTTCCTGTCTTAAGCTCCCAGATATTTCCACCAGCCCAATCTGTCTCTGTTTCTCTTTTTAATTTGCATAAAACGCGACCACATATATTTCATTTGATCATACTGGCTGATTTACATATGAGAATCTGGACAGCCTACAAAATCTGTCAGGCTGGCTCCATCTAGCAGCCCATATATTTCTCCGCAGAATTCACCCTTTCAACTCTCTGTCCGTATCGAGCTCTGTGTCACGCCAAACAGTGTCATCTCTATTTCATTTAATTTTCCCTGCTGGTTCGATCCTTATAATAGCAATGCTGTCGAGTGATATCAACCATGTCATATCATATTGTGGCTGCAACGCCCACTCTGGGCGTCTACCCAAAACTACGCCTGTTTCAAAGTGACGGTGATTCAACGTTAGTTATTGTGTTTAATTCTCATGAATTACGAAGAGAAAACTGCTTTATGTATTTACCTGTATTTACCTGTGGATTCCTCTTCTCATTATAATTTATTCTAATTGCCGTGTTGGAGGACTTGAATTTTTAGCATTAAGCTGAGTTGCATGAAATTACAATAGGAAAGCAGCTAACGGGTTTTCATTGATAACGTGCCGTCCTCATTCCAATTACAGCATGAACAAGAATGACATTGCCATTATCATACTATCTGATGGATGTAGTGAGGTATATTGGCAATATTTGGCTATGAAATGAATCGCGGCATATTTTTATTAAAATATAAAAGCCATTGCGGGTATACTGATGGTATTTATAGGAGTGTGTCTATCCAATCAATAGGTTAAATTAAGTCATATTTTTATAGCAGCTCAGGTAAGAGCTTGCCATGGCTAATGAAATTCATGTTTCATCAGTAGGGAGTTCATGAGAGTGGTGCCGCTGGTGCCATCTCAAGCTAAGCTGTTGGGTGGATATTATTTTCCCATTAATTTCTGGTTAGATTCTGAAATGACAAGACGATGATTGTAGTACAGAGGCTATCAGGAGGAGATTAGAACTCAGCCCGTCTTGCATAACTGTCATCTCTCAGCTGCCGATGATGTATTTGCTGTATGGATTGGGCATGTGGCAGGTGCCCCTGAATGCTCACCAACATCCTGTTGAGTCGGAGCCGAACTGTACAAGTTCAGGCTGCTGGTATTCGATATACATGCATAGATGTGTATAGCCCTGTGTTCTCGTAAAATGACTTAAAGGTTTTGGTCAGTAGTTAGCAATCCTCTAACACAAACAAGGATGATAAGACCGACAAGTATAAAAGGTGACAACATCCCGTCGGTAAGCTTGAAGCTGCCTCATTATTTCCACAGTGTCATGAGTGCTGTATTGTGAAACAAAGTTAAATTCTTGGCTCTGAAAAAACCACAGCAATTGTGGAGATTAATAGTGTGTGCATTGTGAGTTATATAACTCTGTAGTATGATATCATTTTGGCCATGGTAAGCAGATGTGTGAGAGGTTCATAGTCAACCACATCTGACCTACCGCTCACGGCAAAGCATACTTTCAAGCTGGTAAGAGCCTGTTCATCCGCAGGCTAATGTGGTGGGTAAACTGAAATGTGGTAGGCTTGCGGCTAGAAAATTACCTGAAACATATTACTGCCTAAAGGTATGCAGTGAATCCTCTGCCACTCCGCTCGCATTAAGCCAATGCAGAGTAATGGCCGAAGAATTCAGTAGGCCAAAACCACTAGACATTGATAATTGCAGATTATAGCTTTAATTTAACCCTGATCGGTTTTTCAATCGTTTACTCTTGTTTTTAAGTGAATGGTATTGTCGCAGGGCAACAAGTAATTACATGAAATGTGACCTGGTTCCACACCATACTTAACTGCCACGGCACACTGCATTGTAGAATCTAGCACCCCATCAATGGTTGAGTTTTTTCCTGCCCTCATGGCTTGCTTTGCACTGACTGTCGTTGAAGCAGGGCTTTGGTGTATCAACACTATAATCATAACGATAGCATGCGAGTACAGGATTTTCGATGGCATAGGAAATGAAGATCCATTTTTCGTGCTGTATCAACCGACTTTTCACTGCAGATGAGAAGGAATTGTGTACATTTCGTCCTCGGCTTGGGCTCAGCCAATCAGACGAGGTGGTGTATTGGGTGGGACATGAATTTTAGGGTTGATTTGCAACTCAAGAGTCAATGTGGGCTGGCTAGGAGTGGAGGTATATATAGCTCGGATGTGATCTGTGATTGCCCGATACGTCTGTTTTGATTCAGTGTTTTTGATTGTGGTGTGGGTTCTTGATACTCACCATCGTATCAAAGTTTGTAAGCAACCTGTAGCACCCGTTGAATTGTCTGGACTTGGGAAATACTTCTTGAGTTTGAGGCACCAGAAAAGGAAAATTTTTTGTGTTGAAATGATGAACATTTGATGATCCTTTGAATGTCTGGTGTCTGCCATTTTCAAATGAGATCAGTTTTTCATGGGACCGGCCACATTTGCGCTGAGGGTTGTAGCCACACTGTCTGGTGATTCAGAAAAGTATTGGTCTTCTCATATACACCCATAGCAATCAACTGGGCGTCTATCGTCAAATCGACAGAGCTATCACTCAAATGTTGACAAGCATATACATGTGTCACCTGACTCTCCCAGAATACCTGTCATCTCAGTAGCACACACCTATTGTTTGTTGGTCAGGATGTCTATGGCAGTGGTGGGTTGACTGCACAGTTACCTTCCTCAATGAGGGAGGTAATTATTCTCCTTCTCCCTTAATCACATCCCCAACTGATGAGAACATTTGTCAGCCTGTCAGGCTTGATTCACATCTATACACACACACACACACACACACGTGGTTGATGTTTTGTGAAAACATTCTCTACGGTGGGATGAGGGTTACTCTGAGCACATGTGCACACCTGACTCAACGCTACTCCACCAAGAGGAGTTTCCGTTCCTCATGACCGTTGTTTTTGACAAGTTGCCAATATGCCATCACATGACTGCAGGATGAGTTGGGCCTCATTTGCACCTGTTATTTATACTTAAAGATGGAGGGTTTAGTGGAAGAAGGCAAGAGCTGCCTGACTTTGATTAGGTCCTATTCTCATTGGTTGATGGGCTTTATCAACATTTGTGGAACTGATGCTTATGAATTTTGGGTTACGGAGAATGAAGAGGTTACCTGGTTTTCCACGTAGTTTCCAGCTGTTAAAATACACTGGAGACATTAATCTGCTGTCTGACAAAGTATCGGATGCTAAAGTTATGAGCATCTTGGGAATTACATCAGGAGCGTTAAGCACTTCCAGCCACAGAGAGCCACATGTCAGTGGTTCATCATTACCGAACAGGCAGCTGTGTTGAAGTGTGCTGGTCTCCTGTGTCTGCTCCACAACCCGTAGGGTATATGAACAGTTAGAACTAATACACCGCCAGTTTCCAATCAATTCTAAGACATATGATTTCAGTTCATCACATGAGCAGTCATACTTCCACCCCATAAAGAGCATATTAAGCAGCTGGCATGCTTAGTGCTAAGTACTAGGCATTTCCTCATCACATCTCTATACCTAGCACCACTAGTCCTGCTCGCTTCTGAAAGACGTGGGAATATTGAAACTTATCCAACCTAATTTGATTGATCACTGCTTCACCGAACAGACTGACGCCTCGACTGAAATTGATCATTGGTTGAACTGTGAAACCAATTACATCAGTGGTTAGCAGTCGACAATTTCTGTTTAAAAGAAAATTGGCAGATGCTACTTTGGCTACCTCATCTCGCTTTTTCTGAATATTTTACAGCATGAGAGGTTATACCTTATCCGAGATCATTGACTGTAAAAAGGCGGTGATCATCAGGCAAAGTTGCTGCTCATGTAGAGATTACCTCTAAAATCTATGGATTGATTGTGATAATAAAATATGCCTTGATTTGAGATCAAATCACAAGTTTAATAGCTGCATGTACACATTAAGCTTCAGGACTATGATAATGACCTCAGCAAACATGCTCAGGTCAATTAATTAGCGTCGACTAGGCAATGATGTTAATTTATTCACATGTCTTATTATTTTGCAAAGATTTACGATTTCGGGACACATGTGTATGACCGATTAAGCAGATGTTGCATAGGTTTACATGAGATATTGGTATCACTCTGCAATCTCACTTAGACTTTCTTTATTTCTCAATGTTCGATATCCCTTCTGTAATTACTCTGAACTGAACAATGAAGAGGCTGGAGAACATGCCTAAGATCTCTGTGGCGCTTCACCCAAAGGGGGAGAGTAAAACAGAGGCACATGAGTCACAGGAAGGAGGGATTCGTCAGCAGACTGCTGGACAACTAAACATCCCGCCCGTAGGCTTAATCATGGAAATTTATACAGTAACCATTCTGATAACAGAGGGCGAAACGACCAACAGTCTGTAGCATGATCACAACACAACCGCATTCATCTACATATGAATGGGTGTGTGAAACTAAATACACTGGCAACAGAAACAATTATGCAAGTTTTTGGGGAAAATTACAACATATGAACAAGAATAGTCGTGATGGGCAGCACTATAAAGGTGCTCCATATGCTCAGCTATGATTCATCCCCTATTTTTACAGAGTTTCAGCCTCCTCCTGCAGTCACTGCACAGCTGTTTTCTCAGACTTCTATCTAATCATTTCCTTGTCAAGCTGTGTGTTATGAATTTTCCTTCAGAGAAGGTATAAAAGCTCGAATAGTGAATTATCCATATTCTCATAATTTACGCCTGTGTGATATTTTTGTATGCAAATGGGTATTTCGATACATAATTTTTTTCCGGTCATAGAACACATTCTGCGTTTCAACTCATACACATTTATGCTGCCTCTATGTCTATGTCTATGTCTGCATCAATTGTTTTGGTTCATGGCAAACCTGAAAATTTTCGGAGATGAAGCTTTGAACGAAGGCTCTGGTACGACCAGTATTGCCAGGTAACGCAAGGTAGAGGGACGTAATAGTGCATCACAGCCTTATGAACTCATTTGTTAATTTAAATCTCCCTCAACACCTGCCCCTCTCCAAACACTGCAATCTCACTAAGCTAGTCTTATCACCCACGCTAGTGACATTCGAATATGTTTTGACCAATGACATGTATTGTGATATAAAAATGGGCCGCCAATTATCATCGGCCAAAGGTGTCAGAAGAATCTACATTTGTACACCTCATTTCAGCGTTTCTTTTATACACTGCATTAGGCCTTACAACACCGCTCCTGGGCATGTGCGTTTCCTCACCATTTCTATGAGCTTTCCAGGGCTGCATTCGATATACACGACAAGTATACGGGCATAGACATAGGCACTTCTCAGAAACTTACGATTATAAGGTTTAAAAAATGTAGAAAAAGCTTAATTATGATGCATTCCAGGGTCGATACTATTCTGGATGATTGATGCGTGTTGAATGAAGCTGATAGCTTTGTTTGTACAAAGACGCCAGTCCTTAAAGAGCCATTTGGCTATATATTCAACGCATTCATCACATGGTGTGATTGTCCACCAGCGAAAGCATTGGCACAGTAAATTTCTCATCAGTTTCCTCGTAGCTGCTTTTTGACACTATTGTCGCGTATGATCATCACACAAAGCCCCCAGCGGTATCAGGATTCCAACTCAAACTGAGTTTCCACTACTGCAAAAAGCTGCTTTTTGGAGGATGGCCGAATGATTGCAACTATTCAAAAGCTGGGAAAACTTTTACGAGCTGGAATCTCTCCTGTCCCTGTCCCTGAATCATTCCTGTCCCTGTCCAGGACTTCATGCTTAAATGTTACTTCCACACCCTTCCTTCCTGGTGGGTAGTTATTGGATGTGAAAAAATCCATAAAGCTGTTATGCTGTCCATAAGCTTTTACAACTCATCCTTGCTGCAACGGTAGTCAAGAAGTCTCACTCTTTGGCTCCGTTTCTCTTCCATCTAAACTTAAGGTAAGTTTAAAACAGTTTCCTTGTTTTATAGTTTTACGTTCTACTAATGGAGTAAAACTTACAACTTACCGAATCAGTCTCTGTTAACTATCTTATCTGCAGGTTTCTGTTAGACAGGGTTGTATCCAGCTGATGGGCCAGTCGTGTCATGGTGCTGGTGGAACAATTCTTATACATGTATATTGGTGATCTTTAACAGCACTTTAGCACCAACCCCCACACTGATGCCCAATAATGCATCCATGCTGCATACTAAACAATAGATAGCCAGATGACCTATAGGTATCTGCACACTGGCACTTGCATTTGAGGCCCCTACTCGCTAGGTTTACAGATGGGCCTCTCTAGCTTACCTTGTAACCCCTAGCCCAAGAGGCACAGCCTTGGCGGAAACTGCCAAGTTTTTATGATCATACATCTTACTGGAGTTTCATCATCATGGGGATGAACCGGTAAACCTGGTTAAAAATTGATCCAGTGAAAAAATAGCTATCGGGTGGTATCTATTTCATTGTTCATTGGATCATATAGGTTGAAGCAACACTGGTTGACGATAGCGCAACTGTTGCCATGAGCAACTGTTTGTGACCACTAGAGTAGGCGGAGCTTGTAACTGAAATGACCAATCAAGGACTTAGCGAATAATATATTTAAATAATAGAGCACGAAGGATGCAGGCAGAATAAAAGAAAACAGTTGAGGAAGCTGTATACATACGCACTATGTCAGCAGTGGCGCTACCCAGTCACTATATATCTACAGGGACAGCAAGTATGATGTACGGGCAACCAAGCACCACACCACAGTCTCACCTGTACGATCAGAAGCTCTACGAACATGCCAAGGTCTACGATACTGGAGCAGCAAACAGCAGTGCGGCAGCTGCTTACATGTCATGGCAGACTCCTTTCAAGTACGACAGTCTGACTCCAAGCTGGCCGACAACAGCAGCCGCGAACCACGCCAACGCCTGGTATGGGCCTCAAGCTCAGGGACTTACTAACCTCGGTCAGATCGTCAAACCAGAGCTCCACGACTACACCAGGTAGGCAGACTTACCGTCGTCCATTACTTCAATTGAGTAACACTAAGTTTAGGAGCTGCAGTTCTATTACTAGCCTAAAAATGATGAACATCATGAGAATAGCAAATAGTAGGATGCTGATGCTAATGCCTACCGCATTAGTGATAGCTAAACTTTCATGAGACATGAATATGTGCCGATGTAATGGTCCTGTGTGAGAAATGAGGAACAGGGTATACAATGGTACCGTCATCACTGAATCTGGTGCTTGGAATCAACAACGGAATAGGAATGAGTGCATTACACTGAAAATGTAAACAGTGCCACACAGAATTAGTACGAATACATCATCAGTTGATAAAATATTGACACGCCATGGTTTTAGCCTATTTGCTCTCACATGCTGGAGTCTGAGGGCACTTGTAGCATTGAGACATTGTGTCTCGCATTGCACCGAATAAAAAACATTTTCCAAGCTACAATCTTCTTAGCAGTTAGTCACCAGTCTATAATCATCGAGGTTTTCCTGCCATATCCAGCTCAGTTTCACCACGTTCAAATCGTGTTTGCACAGAATTTCAGATCGTGACAAAACATGTGGCGTTAGATCATGAGGTTTTGAAATTTAGATGCCAGAAATCTATTTGCCTGCAATCGGAGTTATCGATTAAGTAAGAGATACTGTGCCTCCAACCCTGCTCTTGCAACTGAGTAACAAATTTGCACCATTGTCTCAAAAGAGTTTGTAAACAAATCACAAAGTTTGACTTCCGACAATGATGACTCTCGAAACAAAGGGCGTGCAGGCAATAAGACCTCAATGACGGCACTTAGCACGTCGATCCCGGCTGGAAAAAAATTGATGTAAAACAGAGCTGATCTCCACAGTTATGCTACAGCAAGCAATGCTCACCAGTATGATGCTGTTCAATGTAGATACCATGTGGGGCAATGGCTATGACCGCTTGTAACTACATTCATAAGTTTTTGCTCAGTGTTTGATGTGCTTCAAACTAAGGATGTCAGCTTAGTACCAATACTTCCTTACCTGTTACAGAGCTGCAAGTTCTATGGCTTCAACAATGAGTGCATCAGGTTGGAGCACCTGCAACCCATACCTGACATCCACTCAAGCAATGGGCTACCCATCCAGCCTACCCTCAGAATACCACGAGTACAGAGATCCTTTTGAAGAGGAGGCACCTAGTAATGAGGACCTGGAACAGTTTGCCAAGCAGTTTAAGCAGAGAAGAATCAAGCTGGGCTTTACCCAGGCTGATGTGGGGCTCGCTCTCGGTACCCTGTATGGCAACGTGTTCTCTCAGACCACGATATGTCGATTTGAGGCTCTACAGCTCAGCTTCAAAAACATGTGCAAGCTGAAACCGCTGCTACAGCGATGGCTTGAGGAGGCAGACAGCTTGAATGGGTCGCCTACTACCGTCGACAAAATCACCACGCAGGGCCGAAAGCGCAAGAAGAGAACATCCATCGAAGTCAGCGTAAAATCAGTTTTAGAGAATCACTTCCAGAAGCACAGCAAGCCGTCTGCGCAGGACATCGCGAACCTAGCCAATAGCCTCCAGCTCGAGAAGGAAGTTGTCAGAGTTTGGTTTTGTAACAGGCGCCAAAAGGTGAGAAAGGTACATGATGCCACGATACTCGATTCATTATACAATCCTAGTTAGCTGTCAACATCAGTCCAGTTACTTGCTGAGTAACAGAGGGTGGTTTTTTGTCGGGTGCTCATTTGAGGTGTTGTGAAAGGCCGTAGCTGCGCTAATACCATTTCAACTGCGATTGATCATTGGTTGACCTAGGCTTCCTGCTCCTATATAGCAATCACACGGCTGTGAATCAGCATTGGGTTCCACATGAGGCTAATGGTCCTCTTTCACTATTTCAGGAGAAACGCATGACTCCCATCTACTCTCAGAACGGTGATTTGATCTATCAGAGTGATTCTGAGGAAAGTGCTCCCACTACGACAACAACCACAGGAGACAATCGAGCAGTCACACCCCACAGCACCAGTTCTCTATCCCCCAATCCTGCACCTCAATCCAAGATGCCTCAATATTCTCCATCTCCCAGCGCCAATCAATCCAGCAGGGTGGAGTCCTTCTCACCTCGCTACAGCCCACCAAACATTCCCAATGCGCATTCCACAGCAGACAGTTCTCAGCCTATGGTCAGCCGAGTTGACAGCCACAGCAGTCTCGGGGCGCCGTCGGAACCCCTCAACTCATTCTCAGGTCACCGTGACAGCCTACAATCTAATCAAGGTCACGTAAATAATATTAGCAATCCAATGAACATCAGCATCCCTCAGAAGTTCAAACTGTCTCCTCAGTCCTCGCCGACTGTGACGTCGGGAATCAGCTACTCGGTGCCATCCAATAGCACTTACCCCATGTCAGGACAGTATCAATCGCATAGCCTTACCAATATCACAGCCAATCCACCTAGCTACTGACAGTCATTCTACACATCACCGATCATATATATTTATTTTTTGTTGAGGGTTTTAGCAAACTGGCATTGCTTTGCCTGTAAGAGGTGTAAATGTGCAATCACTTTACTGTTGTCCTATAAATGTAGTCAGCTGTGAACATTTTGTACAAATTTTATACAGAAAGATGAATTTTACTATATATTATTTATTTTCTTCTAATCACAGAGAAATTATTGTCATCATTCGTTATACTGCTATCGCTATAGAATTTTGGTTGAAGGATTGTATCGTACCTATTGAGTTAATTTTCTGATGCGGAGAAAAGAATTTCTTCTATAGATGAGTAATTGTTCAACTCTGTATTTATCAGTTCATCTGAATAAAAAGACAATTGAACGAGCCTGATTAGCCATGCTAATTTTATTACTCAAAGCTGATGGCGTTAGATATCAACATGGTCAGGCTTCAATATGCCGTCATATATGACAACCAGTCATCAGTAGCACACAGCTACCAATTGTTTGTGCACAAACAGTCGTCTCCTTACAATAGGTACAAATGAATGTTTCAATATTTTTTGGCGAGACTAGGAGGGCATTCAGCTTGAGGGTATGCTGTACTACGTTCGCGATGAACTTGCCACTGGTGTCAGGTAGAGAGATTTGAGGGTGGAAAATTGGTTGTTTCAACCACAGGCTGAGTTAGAGCCAGCGCTGGAATGAATGAGCGCAGCCCGCGGGTGCAGATACTTCAAAAGTGAGAGAAGTCCACTCCAAGTAATTCCTTAAATGCCATAATTGCTACGCTTGAATTGAATAAAAGAATAGAGACAGTGATTGGCAATGATCGTCCCATTATGCCATTACCATGAGCAAAGGCAAATGAAAGATAGGAGGCGTCGCCGTGTTTGTTTGGTTTTAGGAACTCAGATCGTAGTGTTTAGTATAAACACAGCCGAATGTGTTGCGTTATCATGAAGTCCATCTTACTGGTACTTGACATCCAGATTACAGTCCATAGTTGTAATCGCAAGTCTTGATTTGCTCTTCATCGGCTGCTTTATCTTATGTAGAGTGGCGCAGCGCACTGCTAGCTAGGCGTTAACCTGTCTACCGAAGGACAAACCATGAAACGCAGACCGTAGACGTTAGGGGGTTTGATAACAGCTAGTTCCGTCGCTCGATCATTGATGCCCTGCCCAATGAGAGTTATAAAATGGCAGATGGCGCAAGCCGCATGTCACAGCTTTGGTCTGTTTACATTTGCTGACTTACTTTGTGCGGTAACGCGATGCATCATGGCAGATGTGGCGGTAGTGGACGTAGCGATCGACAGCCAATGAGACATGAGAGAGGTAATAAAAGTCAACCCCCATCTGCCTACAGAGGTACAATGAAAGCCAGGCCAAGGGAGCAAACTATCTTATCCAGTAGCGAAACCTTACCTAAAACAAGGATCATTGTGTCGATTACATAATATGCCACTTCCCTTTAGTTTTCTCCTAACAGGAATACGGCTTAAATTAATATGTTAATTGTTAATACAGGTGGAGCTGGCTCTTCAGTGTGAGCAGTGTGACCAACCAGGTGATAATGGAGTTAGGGCTTATTGTTGTTTACCAGAAGGAGGATTGACGTTGATGGACAAGTCTTCGGTGTGGGAACAAGGAGATATGGTCACCATCAGCTACCTGCCTGCCAAGCTCTGACACCATCCGTTGGCTAGCAGGCTAGTGGGGGGGTTGGTGAATATGCGGTGAGAGCTTGTTTTGTAAGAAGCCATCCGTGAAGGTGGATGGAGCGGAGAGAGTTCTGAGCCTTCGACTCAAGAATTCCTATGTTGCATCTGGGAGCTGGAAGAGGAATGGAGAGGTGACTGCCATGATGGATGGAATCCACAGAAATAGAAACCGTATCTACTTGTCCTAGGCAAATGATCGCTGTGATTTATTGTTCTTTTTTTCTCTGCCATTGAAAACAGCCTGTTGCACAATTTATTTAGATTATACCACTCCATCTCAATGCAGAGTAACTGTATAGGTTAACATTTTCTTAATCTTACATGTACAACGTGATAAAACTTCAAATGACATTTATTGCGATAGTAATTATCCTTCATCCCCTCAGTCCATGATGTAAATAAGTATAGCAGGTATTAAACAGCTCTGTGGCGTGATATAATTGGCCCGTGTGCCTCACAGAATCTCAATCCTGTACTGACCTCCGTTTGACATCACATCCACAACAGTTTTCAGGAAGTAACTGATGGAAAAAACGCTCAACAACTATGTTGGTTATATTTGATGGCAGGTTGCGGCAAATTACTGAACTCAAGCCGCTACTAGTTGGGTTATCACTTTCCCTTAACTAAAAGAGGCAGCATAATTACGCTGAAAATGCAAGGTCATACGAGTGCACCATTGATACACTAAGCTTGTAACTTGATTGGTTCGCTGTGGCGCCAGAGAAGCACTTGTGACAAAGTCGTTATAGAGTGTTGAGCAAACTATAAGCGCAGCAGCTTTTACAGCTCTGATAAATACTGCCTCTATAGCCCTTTAATCCTCATGGCCTGTTGAGACATCTCTCCTCAAAGATCAATAATTTGCCTGCGCCGAAAGGCCAAGGTCGTCTGAGAGGTGGTAGCATCGTTGGTGTCGCAGTGATGCTCTAGTATACAGGAGTATACCAACAGCTTAGCTTAGATCTGGCTAGAAATAGGTCAGTCATAATTCACACAGGTTATTCCTGCAATGATCATTTACTGGATGAAGTTACCGGTTTCTTGTTGAGACTGCAAAAAATGCACGCTGAAGAAATCGAGTCTCTATGCCTTGATGGAAGGACACTGGCATGTCATGAATATAAAGACGAGCTTTTCAGCCTGGTCATGACTACGGTGTAAACTTCTTAACTTCGTAGTGCTGGTCACATCAAATCGCAGTCAATCTTGATTAATCGCATTCGTTTGAGCTGCACCGAAAGTAAATTAATTTGATCTGAGATGGAAGCAATCAGTAGCAAAGCTATGTGTCAGCGACAAGGGAATGTGGCTTTAGGACTAAGATTGTTCATTAATCGTCTTACGTAGGACAGAGCAAAAGCTGGACAGTGGCCATGAGCAAAAATAAAAGGAATCACAATAAAAAAGGCAAAATACTCTTCGCTAAAAGTTGGAAGATGAGCTAGAGTACAGTTCAATTAGAGGAAGAGTTGTGGAATTCAATAAGCTTAATATTGATGCGAGATGATAGGAGAGAGAAACGCATGACAAAGGCAAGCGCATAGAGAGAGCATATTCGTAAAAAAAAACTGTGCGGAATTGAGAGTGTGTAGTGGACGAGTGGTCAGAGGTTCATTGTTACATCTACAAATGCATTGCTATTGGCTCGGTCACCTTCATCCCCACTGCTGACTGCTGCCTTTGAGCTTTTGGATGTGCCTCTTCTGGGGGGTTTCTTAGGCTCTGGCCCCAGATCATACTGATGTGGAACTTGAGCTTCTTCAGGGGTGGTACTGCCACCCGACTCTGTCTTCTCTTCTCCTCTGGAACTGGCTATAGCTTTCAGACGGTTCAACACACCACCAGTTTTATCGCTGAGAATCATTGCTCTCACTGCCTCAGTCCTGCTGGAGGCACTGTCATTGACGTTGCCTTTGCTGTCGTATACATTGGTTTCCTGCCTCGGTCCCAACCGACTCCCATGTGAGGCTTGAACGCTTCCCATATCTGGACACGTGATATGATATGTTTGTCCTGGACTGAATTTCAAGGGAATGTATCCATCAAGGTTACTCGTCAGCACCATAGGAATGTCATCTGAAAGAGACAAACACCAAGATTACCAAAGCAACACAATGAGGGCAGGATGGAAACCCAAATCGTTCGGTTGGAAATAGAATGTAAAAAGAAAGCCTGTAAATCTGGATTATGGAAGTTATTGAGGTGCCGAGCAGTGGAGAGAAGAATTGACACAAGATCTAAGCCTTTTGGGTGATCAGGGGTCAGGTTGATGGATGAGTCAGGTGTTTCAGACCATGTGGGGACCCTGGGGAAGTCGACTAGTGGTGTAGAGATATAACAATGTAATTACAATTCAGATTTGACTTCATCCGAAAGCCAATAGAGGAAATGGCTTAAGGAGAGCAGCGAGTAGCTGAGTTCAAGCTGTGAGCCACATTATTCAGTGAGGCCTACGCCGTGACATCCAGGTTCCATCAACTGCTGCTGACTGCGGCCACAGAGCTGACGTTGGTGGAATGGTTTTTTTTTTCTGAAAGTCACTATCAACCTATTGAACCTATCGATGGAAGCACACTAAGACGTTGTCACTCCGGTAACCAAGAGTTAGCTGGGTGTTTCACAAATAGCTGGAAACTGTGAAAATAATGAAGTGAAGATTTCGGGTGTTCAGTAGAATGGGAGGTGTTTCTGTTGACCAGGTTTTGTGTAGTGAGAGACCGCTGGCCGAGTTAGAGAGTCGGCGCTGAGGGTGAGGGGACACCAGTTTACTACAGCAGGTCGACTGAGTACAGGGGATAATAACAATTTGTCAGCACAAAATATGGAATATGATGGATGGTCGAAGCCGTCAAAGCTAATTGAACAGATACAGCCAATGATGAGGTGGCGATAAAATATTACCAGCCGCCAGACTGGAGCCGGGGAGCCAGAGCGGCGCGTGGAAACCATCAGAACTGACCTCAAGCCAACGCAGAGCACGGTGATGCTCTCCTACACATATTAGTCAGATACTGGAGTGGCTGGTCGTTGGTTGTAACTGTTGTCATGCTAATGACATGGTGGCAGAGGATTGACGCACGATGAGTAACCAGAGCGCAACAACTTTCTACTGCTGGAATAACTAATTAGAACACTAGTAACGCAGCTGAGCTGCTCGCTGGGGATGATCGCCATTGTTGTCAGGCACTGAGTTGTTTGTATACAAACTGAACTCGTGGAATATCATGTCTGTGGCAACAGAGAATTAAAATAGAAAAGATTAAAGACCCGCAGTGGCTTAGTTGCAAAAGAAGGCTGGGATTGCGAACTCGTGATCATTTGTGACAAATGAAATGACAGCCGGATTCTGATATGGTGAGGTTACAGTTTTGAGGTCCTTGTATGGGAGAATTTTCCTATCAACAACAACAACACCAGCAGAATCTGGAGGATGGAGGGACGAGGAGGAAGGCAATTCATCATGTCCGCAATCACTGCCTTGTAGACAGCTCTACCAACCATCAGAAAACAAAAAACCCCCAGTAACTGAGAGGCTCTGACAGAGTTGGCAATGGAGGCAATCAATTACACACTGGCAGACTCATACCCTGATTGGTTGGAGCAGAATAGTGACAGAAAAGTGAAACATGTCAAACAACCGCAGCGGGCTTGCATCCTCCAGGAGATCACCTGGCGCCATTGGCGCTGATGATGTTTAATTCAATCTTACGGATCTCATGTGCTAATGACTTTGTATATGATAAGGTGCTCTCGGGTATAGAAGCACAGAAATCCTGCTAGATGGCTTGACATAGTGAAGGGGATTAGCGTAAACCGCAAGATACCCTACGAGCCAGGTAGGCAGTAAGAAGAAGAGGGGCTTACGGAGAGGGCAGTGCGGCGGCGAGGGGCAGATATAGAGGGGGAGAGAGCAAGAGGTTGGCGAGAGGGGGTTACATGCCTGGATGGTTTCTGGTTTCAGAGAGTCAGGTGCAAAGCATTATAGTCAGTTTGGTGCCAGAGAGATAATCTATCAGTGTGAATGATGGATGATCATTCAATAAAGAAATTCCTCCACTGGTGATGTATGACCACCATGGTGAACCCAGCATGACAAAGAGAGGAAAGGGAAGAGGGGGAGAGACAGGGATGGAGGATGTAGAGGGAGGGAATGGAATGGAGGATATCTAGGGAGAGAAAGTGAGAGGGCATCATGGAGGTGAAGAGAATAGATCAAGTAAGGGAGCATGTAAGAAAGAGAAAGTGAGTTATGAAAGAAAATAGGAGAGAGGTAACATGGATTGAGGGATGAAGCAGAGGAAAGGGAAGGATGGGAGATGAGCAGAGAATGATAGGAGGAGGAGAGGGAATGATGGGGGAGGAGAGAGAGAGAGAAGAATGGGTGGAGGAGAGGATGATAGGAGAGGGGGAGAAGGAAGAATGGGAGAGGAGGAGAGAAGGAGAGGGAAGGATGGGAGATGAAGAGAGGGAGTAAAGGGAGAAAGGAAGAAGGAAGGGAGGGGGAGAAGGAAGGAGA
>ERZ1740065.914-NODE-914-length-16940-cov-13.847320_pt1 | contig 16940 bp, 7 predicted proteins | sample MGYA00581738_ERZ1740065 | MGnify/ENA primary metagenome ERZ1740065 (study PRJEB43018, sample SAMN04849749) | marine metagenome | isolation source: floating plastic debris | place: Pacific Ocean | collected 2008-09-01 | study: EMG produced TPA metagenomics assembly...
CATTCTCCCGTCAATATTTGTGCATCAGCATGAGTGGGAGTGAGCGGGAGTGAGCGGAGTGAGCGGGAGTAAGCGGGAGTAAGCGGGAGTAAGTGGGAGTAAGCGGGAGTAAGTGGGAGTAAGTGGGAGTAAGTGGGAGTGAGTGTGGATAGGCGCGGGAGTAAGCGCGAAAATCGACAGGAGAATGACAAAAACCAATTTTAGTTAAGCAGCATCGTCATCACATTGCATGCAGTTTTTTTGTTGTGAATGAAGAACCGATTAGCAATTGACATTGAGCATTTTTGTCTTGTTTTGATATCTGCTTATGGTGTGTAGAATAGTGGACAAGTTGTAGAGCAATAAATACCGAAGGCTCAGTTCTTCCGCCCCTCCTCCTTTCTGACGGCTGATATCGGAGCGCTTAGCGCAAAAGCTAGCTATTACGGTAGTAAATGGTGAACATGTGGTGAGCACTTGGTTTGCCCATCTCACTGGTGTTGCCCTTTCTACAGTTTCATCCTGGTTATACAATGATTTGGCGTTGACGATCTTCGACCACAATGTTCAGACTTTCCAGTCGTTTCTACGATGCTATGATGATCGGTATGGCATACACTGACACATCAACCCGGTTCATACACATGACCTCACTGTAGGTGTTCAAGACCTCCTGAACTCCTCCTATATCTGAGCTGACTCCTGATTCATTGAGACTACCGCCCAGAGAGAAGGAGATTCTAATATACTGGTATCGTAAGGTTTCAAGCAACTTACATTAGTAGTAACAGTTGCTCAATCTGTATTCTGTATGGTGATGGTTCTTGGTTCACATAAAACTGGTGCTCAAGAACCGGTCAAAACTTTCCTATAAAATTTGTTTGTTCAACATTATTGAATGCTAATTATTTTTGCTAGGTCTTTTTCATTTCATTAGCTAGTTTTTCCCCCTCTGGAGTACAATCAGTTTAAATTAGAAACCTGCAGCTCCAGTTCCAGTTCCAGTTTCCAGTTCCAGTTCCAGTGGCTTTCCAGCTCTTTATTTTTCCGCTGATAATTTTAGAGATATCACGCAAACAAAAAAGTCACTGAATTACAGCTTTTAAATTTGAACTGATCATACTCCGGAGGGCCAAAAATAGTTAATCTCGAAAACAAAAAAAAAATAGTTAATCTCGAAAACAAAAAAAAAATAGTTAATCTCGAAAACAAAAAAAAAATAAGGTAAAAATACTTAACACTCATTTATGCTGAGCAAGCAAATTGGCTTTTGTCATTCTCCTGTCGATATTTGTGCATCAGCATGAGCGAGAGTATGCGGGAGTAAGCGTGGATAGGCACGGGAGTAAGCGCGAAGATCGACAGGAGAATGACATAAACCAAAAAATTTTGTAGGAAAGCTTTGACCAGCAGCATATCTCTCCACTGGAAGTAGCCTCCCAGTTTAAATTTAATATTGAGGTGTATCAGTTAGTAAACATTAACTGCTTCCTCTCATTTTGTAGTTCCTTCCATGTGCTAATGTGACATGCGGAGCTGGATGTATTAGCTTGGACAAGAGATTACTAATTGCAGTGCCGCATCTTTAGAGGCAAAAACAATGACTTGTTGACAGAGATTACCTGTCAATGTACCAGGATTCACGGTATCATGTACCAGCTGTTCTCGGCTCTTATTGGGTATTAACTTCCTTCCTGACTGCTACGATGTGGTACTATCACTCATCAACACAGAATCAGGTGTTAAAATTTCTCTTCCAGTAATTGACGCTGGCTAACCAAGCGTGATAAAAATGCGGATTGATCGTTTGAACCTCGTCGTCTGCTGTAGGTCAGCCGGGGCTGGATGCGACAGCTGCAATGCAGTGTGTTATGCTGATCACAGAGCCATCAAGTGCATCAGTTATCAATCAGAAATGAGGCTTAGGAGAGGATATGTGGTATATCGGTAAATACATGGGACCATCTGGTAGGCTGGACAAAAGAATAACCAAAAACACCTCATGGATGTGATTGAGGTAAACATAAAAGTGACGAAGGAGGCTTTAATAAATCTCAGGTCGATGTGTACGCACTTGAGTTTTAACTACCATACAACGCCCCCGTGGGCTCTCGTGCAGCTGCTCGCAATTTTTTTGTATGTCCGTTTTAGTGAATCTGTTAATAGTGCACCTTATTTGCTCAGTGGGTAGTATCTAGGCCCAACAGCTAATGCAAGCAACATAGTCCGATTCCTGAGGCGAAGCAAAAATGGCCGAAATCAGCATGACGATCTTCACATGCATTCGGAGCATAGGAAAGAAGGATAAATTCATCATTTCGGTTTTGCTGCAGGAACGTTGCGTGCATTAGCTGAGGCTTAAAACAACCCATCGAGCAACCAAGGCAGACAATAAACTAATTGATTAAATCACACGTGCAAGCTATGGCTGGCAATTGTGCTAGAGTGACAAAAGCACATGTGGCATTTATGCCGCACCGTGTGAGCAATTGCTGGCACATCGATGAGAGATTTAAGAAACCCTACAAGGGGAGAGCAATATGTCTACAATAACAATAAATGGAAGTTGAAGCAACCCATACGGAATGAATAAAAAGAAAGCACGACATATAGTTCTAATGATCGCGTCACGTTTGCCATCATCAAACTATAAGTATTACTTATTACTATTACATAGATTAAAACCTACAGCCAAATATCTTGCAACATCACGCGCACTACAATCCCCCTCACTTTCCGATGATGTTACAATATCTTATTCTACTGGTCACTTGATCTCTAATGGCTTTCTTGTCCTCACTTAACCATAAATGACAAGTTCTAGGACCATAAATACTTGACATTCAGGTTTTTAAAATGGAGAAGCCATAACTCAGAACCCCTGTCCCCTACAGCTAAGGTCTTGCCATATTTGAGCTCAAATCAGCAAATATAACCGATGGGCCATAGGAAAAAATTAGGATAGCAATAATAGCAATTCTAGCTCCAAAAAGTGATTGAAACATACAGGAGGCTCCTTGTACATACAGGAGGCTCCTTGTATGTACAGGAGGCTCCTTGTACGTACAGGGAGCTCCTGTACATACAGGAGGATCCTTGTACGTACGGTAGGCTCTTTGTACGTACAGTACAGGAGGCTCCTTGTACGTACAGGAGGATGGTTATGTATGTATTTAGCTTTCAAGTTATGATGAACTGCTTGTGGTGAGCAACTGGAAAGCAATCAATTAATTGCTTAAGAGAGTTTCTGCCGATGGTATACCACTGTCTACTGATTCATGGATGAAGCTACTTGTGTGGTTGAAGCACTGGTATCTGTTAGTTTCATTCACCAAGATTAACCTGCGATACTTGAGCCCCTACTAGTGTTCACATGTTGCATTCCTGCTTCAGATCTCTGATTGCGTTGCAAAGCACCAGTTCACCTTCTAATTCTGTCACCTGCGGAGCTCACATTAGCTGGCTGAGCTGCACCAATCTTTCATTTAAGCCTACATGTATCACACAGTCATTAATTGACTCTATAACATACTGTGGTTGGACGATTTAACACCCAAGGCGTTTATCATCTTTTCTTCCTCAGATGCCCAATAGCTGAAAGCCCAAATATCATGTAAGCCTCTCGTGGGTTTTGTTTCTTGGTCCATTTTCGCTATCACACCAGCTTACAACTATTTCCCATGCTCTTTTGATTCCTTGGTGACAGTACACTTCCTCTCTCAAATTAATTAACACACATAAACATGTCAATATATATCTCTAAACCAATAGTTAACATGTTGGTTGATATATTTTGATGAGTGGTGGTTGTTCGTGACATATCAGTATACCTGTCGTATACCAGTTTTAGTATATTCATTAAAGTCGATTCGTTGTGATGTGTTCAGTAACTTGTATTAACATCAATGACCTACGGGTTCCTATAATTATAGGACGACTTCTTTATGGGGAATTTAGGTAATAGAAACCCTCATGAGGAGTTAATTAAGTGAGAGGTGAAGCGCAGTAGACAGATTCCTTGCTGCAAGCCTATAGGTCATCACTATGAGTCTGTTAACGTTCCTGCCTAGATCTAGATATAGGTTTAGTTTTTCCTAGGGAGAGGAGACACCTCCCACACCTACCCAGTGCCTCCTTCACACCATTCTAGCACTCATGAGCCTCATTTGGTCAAAGCGCTTTAACCGGTGTGTTTGGTAAGGAACTTGGGACCCTTGGCTTAAACACTATAAAAAGCAACCAACGTAACTCTCAATGGGGCCGTCACGACTGATCCACGGTACCCAAGCGGGAAGAAGTGCTGATTGTGTACGAACACCTCTCCATCAGTTTTAGTGTGACACTATGATAAGCTGCTGCCACTCTACTGAAGTAATTAAAATGGCAGGCACCTGCAGTTGCCCAAGAGTTCCCAGGTGAGCACTAAACTACTGTCCACACCCTCTCATCCTGCAGGCAGGTTACTCCACTGAAGGATTATGAGATTCAAATTATGCCTCGTTTTACAAGATAAACTTCTGTCACATAATCATAGCCATTCCCTATAACACTCTAATGTCTTCTTCCTAATTATAGATAGAATCCCACCGAAAATACAGTCTGGTGCATCAGGCTTTGTGCTTTTATGTTTTGACCCTAATATCATGTGACCATGATCAGTAGAGACTAGACAGCCTAGTCATTCAGTTGTTCAGCAAAGAGCAGTCCTTCGAAGATAATGTAAGTGTTTTGATTATCAATTCCTCCAATTGCTGATCTTCATCAGGATATCAAAGTGTCACCTTATCCTCCTGCTTATATAACTACTTTTGTTGTATTGCTGTTGCGCTCAACTTTACCCATACTCCCTCCTATCGGACCTGAATCTGTACCTCTACCTCATGTACCAACACTCCTTCCATCTCTTTCCCTCATGCCCTCCTCCTCCCATCCCCTCACTGCAAATCTCATTCATGCAATTGGACTTTCTTGCTCAAACTTATACGATACTGTTTAGTTATGAGATCTTTCCCGAAGTGTTAGTTTGGTCCATGGAAATGCTGTTTCAATGCATTCTCCACACCTGACATTAAATAAGTTTCATTTCACCACTATTTTCTGACTGACACTAAGCATGGCTGGCACAAACTTGCTTGTCACAGGATATATAATGGATGAGCTATATGTGTTGCCATAGGAACAAGCTCTCCACTGATTAAATATTATTCAGCAGGCGGTTGGAAAAAAGTAAAGTGCGCAAGTGAAGCTCCTAAAAATGCCCCATCGAGCAACTCCCACGGACCACTTAAGCTGCCTGGACACTGGCTCCAAAACATTCGCAGATTGAAAGCTTGCTGAACTTAAATTCAAACACGGCTCCAATTGGTGGACTAGTGCAGCCTATTGATTCTTTGCGCTATAAACGTCACTCGCTCAGTGATTGGTCAATTATAGTCTAGCAACTTCCTCGGTCTACCGTGTAGCTTGCACGTTCTATTTGAAAGTCACACGTGCAGCTTGACTGTATGAAGACGTTGTTGTTGCTCAGAATGACAACTGATAATGATAGCCGGATTAGATGAGATACCAAAGAACTAATGATCAAGCAAGTGAGAAAAATTCCACGAAACTTGATCATTACTTCTGTGAAACTAATCACTTGGATTTGTACAAGCAAATGTAACAACAGTGTACTGGCTCAGACAGCCATTCGCAGAAAAAATATGTGAGCTATAGTCTGTTCTTGGAATAGATGCTGTGATTCATCAACGGCTGATCTAATCAACAATTAATTTTTGGTGGCAAATTATTCGGTCAGTTGTTATCATTTCATCATCCTTGGTAAATACTGACACGTGATTGGACAATAGGCAACAACTCCGGGGATCAGTTTGATTTCGATCGAACTCGAATCTTGCTCCAAATTCAGTCGGCGGAATCTGACGTTACGCTGTCCAGGTACCAAAAACTTTCTTGCAGCCGATCCGTGGATCGCTTTTTCGCGGATTTGGAGCCAGTTTACACGCACTTTAACATAATGAGAAGCTAATGCCAATTGCGCAGTTGCACAATTGCACTCAATTCCGCTGCTGATGCACGAATATCTACGGAAGAACGACAAAAGCCGAAATATCAATGTGAGGGTGATTGCAGTTCCATACACAGCCTGTTGAGTAGCCATGCATTTGTAGTGAAACTCCAGAGCTTTCCAATACTCTGCTCGCTTGAGGTAGACTGTGCCTATATTGTTGTAAGAGTTGGCAATCTCTGGGTAGAGGTCGTATTGTAATTTTTTTGACTGAGATATTGCCCTTCGTTTTTGTTCATCTTCTCTTCATGATTACAACTAAGCACATTCGACAATGATCATCAACAAACACTTCCATATCTGTGCAAGTAGATGACATGCCGTGCCCGTGTTTATTCACCACTCATATTTACACCAATAACCATGCATTCAATTTACAACGAACCCCTTAGAAGCATTAGATGAGCAAATGGGAAAATGTAGTACAAACATTACATGTGACTTATATAGTTACTCTTAAGTTGACTTCATGAGTTAAATTTTGTCGCACAAAATCTTCCTATATCAGCTACCTTTCACCGCATTAATGTGACCATATGAGTTGCATCCTTTCTTCATTCAAATTGCAATCATTCATTCATTCGCTACAGCAGAGTTATCTTCCCGACTAGTACTCTATTGTAACATAACAGCTGAACCACTATTCACATATGTCCTTCTTTCTTAACAGGTGAGTGAGTTTCTCTGAAACAGTAGAATGTTATCCTCTCAAAATAAGCATTTGTGTTTTAACCTTTCTAAGCTGATTCGAATAAGAGAAACTATTCTCTCTCACCCTGCTACTATTTAATAGTGTGCATAAAATGGTCTTGCATATAATACACTCATCCAACCAGGAAGGAAGGGAATACAAAGCAAGAGCCGAGAACAGCTGGCATCTGATACCCTGAATCTCAGTACATTGACAGGTGATCTCTGTCAATAAATCATTGCTTTTACCTCTCAAGATGCAGCACTGCAATCATGCATCGCTGGTCTAACCACATAGATCCAGTTCCGCATGTCAGATTAGCTCATGGAAGGGCAATGGAAGCACATGGAAGCACATGGAAGCACTGCCTTGGTGTAGTGGTTGGCTTGCCTGTCTTGCAAGCAGGGGAACGGCGGCTCGAATCCTGGTGGCAGTCAACTTTTAAATTTATGTTACGCATGATTCAGTTGACACAAACCTGCTGTTTCAGAACATATGCAAAGACCATCAATCATACTGAGGTATGAGATAAGTATAGTACGGTCTGTCGCTCATATTAAATTATGATGATTTTCACACAATCGGTTTATTCTGCCGTTATTGATTGACATGAAAAGTTGAAAAAGAAGTTGGCTTCTTTTTCAATGTTTCTTCACTTGTACAACAATGTGCCAAGCATCAATAATCAGGGAATTGCAAATTTCAAATCACGAGTCACGAGTCACGAGTCTGTGGCTAGGTCATAAGAAGGAATTAAACGGTTTTTCATAGCCTCCTGAATGACTGACACTATTAAAGGTCAGCCCCACTTCCACTCCAGGGTAGGAAAAATCCTTCACACAAATACCATTTGTTCATTGCTTCACATATCCGCTGCAGCCAGGTGCTCTCCAGTTGCTCTGCTGGGGGCTGCAATAATCATATCTGGATCCTGGAAGCACCATGGTAAGTTCACACTGTTTAGCGATTGAAGGTTGTCTGCACTGGCTACAGTGAGGGTAGTAGCGGCTGCGTGGGTTACTGTGGGTGTGGATGAATACTAATCGTTGCAGATGTTCAAGGAGGGAGTGTTCTTACAACTATAGTTCCGACCAGACTTTGATTTTATTTCTGTATAGATTATAGAACGCTTATTTGTATTCTAAGCTATTTGTGTTACTTCAGGAGTTGCCCACCCTCCATGTGACATGGGGAGACAACTATCATAGCCATATTATGCAATATTGTGACAAAGCGGTGGGGTCAGGGCTGAAGAACATTTTCTAAACATTTGTGAAATGAGGCTGGGAGCATTGAGCTCAACTGTTCCTTATATTCATTTACGAATGCTTGACATGTCATAGAATTGGAAATCAATATTTTTAATGTTCTGCAGTATTATTAATATCACTCTCCTAAATAAGAAACAAGTCACCTCAAAATACTTGTCAGCCTTTCTATCGGGGATTAAGGTTTTCTGAAGTTTGAGGACCCATGGCTTAAAGACAAGAGCCGGGAAATAGGAAATAACAGCAGATCTCTATAGTAAATCATATATGTAGATTACATATATCCAATAATATTAAGTCTAAAGTAAGGCTAAACAACTTTTTTGATGATAAGTTGGAGTTGCCTTCTTGTCTTTTTATGCGGTTCAAGCGAGACTTTGGTGCTCTATCAGTAATCTTTGCTTAGCTAATTAGCACATGTTAATCCCATTACAGAGGGCTCAAACAGCCATCTATTTGTTGTGATAACAAACACAAGTCTAGTGGTGGTTGGGTTTCATTTAAATGCAAGACATGACAGCAGCTGACTCATCTGTAAGCTAGGACAAGCATATGGAGAGTGGGACATTGACTTAGTTGTACTCATTACCAGGGAAAGTGACTTTTCAATGTCTGATTCCCACTCTGATTGAGGCCTTGTGCAGTTTTATCTATATAGCCTTGGTTAGCCACCTTATAAACATATAACCATTTCATTATCGCCCTTATTAGCACCTCTGACACTGTCATGCGGTATGCTTGTTGCCTGATGACTGACCAGATACAGTATTACATTTTCTCACTCGAACATCATAAAAACACGAGAAGAAAACTCAAACATACTATGAAAAAGTGGTTTAGCCTTGGTTTAGAGTAAATCTGATTGCATGGATGAAATTTAAATATATGATTTACTTTAGAGATCTGCTGTTACTGCCTATCGCCCGGCTCTTGTCTTTAAAGCCTTGGGCCTTTGTAAATCTTGTGCCAATTTGCTTGCAAGAAGCATAACGAACTTGGCTGCTTGAGAAGCTCATAGCTGCAGACAGCCGGAGAAACACACTGGCTTTTGAACCCACAAACACTCTACCTATCAATGTCCACTTACTACATCATATGAATGACTGTGCGGGCATGCAAGGGAGCTAGCTGGTGATGGCAACCGAGGCATGCAGAAATATGAAAGTATGAGGACTGTCGCACTCACATCAGCAAGAGAGTTACCTAAGCCGAAAACCTATTAGTCACTGATCATATTTTGCTATCATCATGTTAGGTTTTTTTCTGTCGGAATGGTATTGCCTTGGTCGCATACTTGATATTGGTTTAAAAACCCAAGTTAACTGAATTCTAGATGTGTTCTTATTTTCTCATGCATACTGTTTCTGTATATCAGCAATACATTGGCAGCAGCAAGACGAGCCTTTGATAATACCTAGACGGCGCGCAGCACGGCAGCCTTCTCTCTCACCTCGTTTTGTAACAAACGGAGCATCACTAAAGTGGCAGCACACTCATCAGCAACCACCTGCGGGCGGGTGACGGTACATATCACTTTAACATACCCTTTGATATTTGGTAGTGATGTAATGCCAAGAATAGCTGAGTGTTGCCATACTATGACAAGATTTTTTCTACATTTGCAGCATCGAAAAACTGATTTTGAGTTCATTTTTGTCAATTTTCGCGCTCACTCCCGCTCACTCCCGCTCACTCCCGCTCACTCCCGTTCACTCCTGCACGTGCTGATACACGAGTATCGATGGGAAAATGACAAAAGCCAAACTCCTTATCCTATATGAAATCAATCCTTTCATCCTTACACACGTTGAAAATCCGAAAAAAAGGACTAAATGCAAACAGTTAAGATCCCTGTGCTTTGATAACTAGAAAGTTAAGAGGGGAAATAACTCAGCCTTGATGAATGCACCAATTTTTAACCAGCCAGACATCTGAAAGTGGCCTCTCTCTAAAAATAATTCCGAATAAAAATATTGCAGTATTTTTCAATTAATTTTAAGAAGCCTTTCTGTATTTGAGGTTGAGCAGTGGGAAACGATGAACATGCTGTGTCAACCATGACCACCCTTTTCAAAAGTAACCCTCACTCGTAGCTGTAAAGATAAGCAAAATGAGGGTAGTGTGAATGCTCTGACAGTAGACTCAGGGCTTGTAGCAGCTGGTGATTATGGGGCCTATGACAGATACCCGATCAGGCTTTGGTACATGTGATGGTAGTTCTACAGGCTATTTTCAAACTTAGGCAGAGGTTCGACAGGCTTAACAAATCCGCTGGTAGTAGTGATACAGAAGGTTGTTTTTCTTGTGCAGCTGTTGCATTGGCACTCAATCAGATAAAACTCAATCACCACACAAGACTAGAACAACTCTCACTGGAAAATTTCCTCGACCTTTAATTCATCGACAACTACAACTACCGACAACTACAACTACCGACAACGCAACGATTTCAACGATGAGAGTACATTTCATTTTGATGGGGATTTTGTCTCTGCTTGCCTTGGGCACAGGTGAGGTGAAGACTTGAGCATCCCACCGGGGTGGTGTGTCTTAACTATGCCTAGTTTCTGTTACCTAGATATGGGAAAGTCAATCGTCTGATCACTGCTGGTTGTTGCAGGTGCTTGTTCATCCCAGTCGTTCTGTGAGTGGGACTACGGTAGACCGGTGCCACTTGCCTAACATAGGAGCTGCAGGAAGATTTGACACTCTGTAACATTCAACAAGAGTTCCTCTCGCTGATGCAATCATCAATCAATTATACTCAATTGTAGTCATTCTACTCGGTTCTATTTTTTTATTTGGTGGGAGTAGCACCATGCAATTATTGTCTGTTTACAGCTACCCTCAGGCTATTGATTTTCTGCCTGTTTGAATATTTCAGTACATCTATGATGGATAACCACTGGTGTCACTGGTGTCACTGGTGTCACACTGTCATCACTATGTCGCTTGTTAATCACCATACCAGTAGGATACTTGTCAAACTTTCAGGCTGAGAATACTAGAGATTTCGTATTACTGAACTCTGAGAAGTCATATCTCAAAACCCCTACCTCCACAGCTAAAATTCTGTTACATTTGTACTCAGCTCAGCGAGGTCTAACTGGTGAGCTACAGGAGAACATTAGAAAGCTAATAATAACCATTTTGACCCTAAATCCTAGCATCTAATATCCGGGAGTCTCCCAGGGGAAATATGAGAGGGTACGCTGACCAGCACTCTACCAGCATCAATGTAACACACAGCAACACGCTTGGATCAGCTTCATACTGGATCAGCTGATCAACTACAAATATGTTCTTAAAGGAAGTTTAGTCCTTCGAATTCAGCACACAAGCAGCTATTACCATGTATACGTTTGATATATGTTATCCTGTTTCCTACAGCAGATTATTGTACAGAGTTCTCGGGACTACTGATGCTTGGCGGTCGTCAATGAGACTAACGCTGGCGCAAAACTAGATATGACGTTAAAGGAGTGACCTCTCGAATTCTCGGAAAATCAGCTGGCTTGCGGTTTTTGTTTACGGCAAAAATGTGCCGAGCGATGGATTTTTTACAAAGCTGTTATTGATGCAGTATAGGAACATGGCAAATAAACCTAGGACTTTATTGCATGCACTGGCTTAGAAGGAAGAGCGATATAAAAATAAGATTAAACAGGATAGGCGAATGTGTTCTTACCTACAAACAATGAACTAGTATATGCAAGGAACCGGTATGTTTGAGAGTCCCAAAATCAACGAATATTGATATAAGCTGTTCTGTAATCCTATGTAACAGCTAGAGTAATATCCCGTGAAGACACCCATTCCGTGAATTTGTTTGTAATGTCGTGTAAAAGCGACAGAGGATGAAGCAAACTAGCTTCATGTCAGCTATACGTCAGCGAGAAGCTCCATTGGCCATTGTTTGTATTATTACATTGAACAATCATATGGGTAAAATGTGGGACCCGCCGTAATGTTCACTGGTTTTTCGGCTGTTCTCGCACTAATTCTTGCGAGAGGAAGGGAGGGAGGAAGGAAGAGAGGAAGGGAGGAGGAAGGAATATAGGAAGGGAGGGATGGATGGAGGGGGGAATAGAGGGAGGGAGAGAAGGAGAGAAAGTGAGAAAAGTCTTCAAACACTTTTATCATCCTTTTAGCGACGGTCAGACAAGTCGAGGTTCCATCTATTTTTGAATCTGCTGACAACTGATGCTAAAGACTGGTATATCCATGACACTTCCATCATGTCTGAAATGCTGACCACGTCATCCCCTCCTGATACGCTGTGATTCTTTAATCTATCTGGTATACCAGCTATGAAACACGGATACATCCAATTAAAACTAGGTATCTAGTCTATGGACGTCTCATTGACTGCCAGCTGTGGTCAGCAGTCAGCCCAGTGTACTTGGTACAGGGCCGTGCCAAGCTCTATGGCAGTCATGGCACAGCAAGGGCGTCTCTGCCATGACGCTATATAATTTTGATCTCTTAGATTTTAGGAGTTTTCTCCCCCTGGGAAAGCTTTTGAGAAAAATCTATGAGATGAGTACAGGAGAATTGCAAAGTTACAGCTTTCGTAGGCCTTCTGTAGGTTGAACATACATGTAGTGTAGGCATATAAATATTTACCCACCACTGAGACAGTAAAATTTCATTGCGGGAATTCTCCGCTGTTTTGGCAACTTGGTCACCAGTGATGCAGGAGCAGACAAATTTGTAAAGCTTGGTCAGTTGTATCAAAGCTTATAGAGTGCAATAGATCTCAATATATCGCCTACCGCATGCTTTGTACCCCTCATCCACCGATTGCAGGAGTTATCCACCCTTTGTAAGTTTATTTTGTCATCAGCTCACATATATTAATTCAGGAGCAGACAACTTCACAGAGCTTGCTTAGTTGCATAGAAGGAGATGGCGATGTGATCTGAACCAGCCGCATGCTTTGTACAAACTACTTTCCAACCCCTTCAGAGTTGATACAGGCACGTAGAAATGTGGTGACAGTGAAGTGACGGTGTTTGTTACCTGGTTTCTATCGCTGACCAATGCCACTCATCACAATGTTAGCTTGCGATGGTTTATGGTTTGTCTTCAACACTAGCAATGAAGTTACAGGGAGAGAGATCCTCTGAGGTTTCTCTTTCACCTGGTACGCGGGATAGATCACAATGATTTAAATTAGCTGGAGACCTACACCCCCCTCACAAATTTGAGTGGAAATACTGCTGATGCAGCTTCAGCGCATCTAAGTGAAGGAAATCATCGAAGTCGTAGAGAAGTGATCCAAGTATTTTTTTGTTTCTAATGGTTCAATTATCCTAGGAAATTAAAACCTTCCTACTTCATAGAAGAAAACGTTAGCTTGTTGAATATCCATTACTGTTGCGGCCTAAAGCAGGGAGCACACCTTCGCAGTTATGAGGTGATTCAACCCCACGAGGTAGTTTTTAGGCTGCTTTTGGACTGTTTGCGTGTGTTTAAGCGTGTTTAAGATTTTTGCTTGCATCGCTTGGTCCATTAACGCTGATTGGTTGGCATGACCAGCAACATGATTGGGTTTTTTAATAGCACCAGGCACGGTAGATTCATCAGGTGTACTTATGCTTGCTTGAAACTATACAGTGGCTACCGCTCGCACAGCTCGACCTACACCTACCGTATTCCGTCAAAATTAAGACGCACATCTATGCGCATCTAAGCAGGTGAAGTCAGGTGTGTCAGAAATGAATTATTCCTCGGCTGCGTGTAGGCCATGCTATAATATATTGGTTACATCATAGGACACTGTCTAAACCTCGATAACATAGAACGCACCCGGATTTCAAGATTAGGACGCACATCCTAATCGTTTTCTCCCCGCAACGAATTCTCCAGAGAGGCTAGATTAAACGCAAAAGAGGAAATGAAGTAATACAAAAGCATAGATCGAAAAAACAAGTTTTGTTCAGGGGAGACTTCAACAGAATGGTTTCACAAAACAGCCACCAGCGGCTATACTTCATTCCACCCCAACCATTGATAGTTAAGTTAAGTTACGAGCCTATTCATACCTCATCAGCTGATCCAGTATGGATCTGATCCAAGCGTGATGTTCGTAGAGTGCCGGCCGGCATACCCTCTCATATTTCCTGGGAGACTCCCGGATATTATATACTAGGATTTAGGGTCATAATGGTTACTATTGGTTTTCTAATGTTGTCATGTGACTCACCAATTATATCTTGCTGATCTGAGCACAAATATGACAGAATTGTAGCTGTAGGGGGTAGGGATTTTGAGACATGACCTCTCACAGTTCAGAAAAACGAAATCTCTAGTATCTCAGCCTGACAGGTTGACAAGTATCCCACCGGTAGCGTGATTGACAAGAGACATAGTGATGACAGTGTGACACCAGTGGTTATCCATCATAGATGTACTGAGAAATTCAAACAGGCAGAAAATCAATAGCTTTAGGGTAGCTGTAAACAGACAATAATTGCATTACTCTTACCAAATACAGGAATAGATCGTAGTAGAATGAATACAACTGAGTTAAGTATGATTGGCAGTTAACTTTATCAGCGAGAGGAACTCTTGTTGAATGTTACAGAGTGTCAAACCTTCCTGCAGCTCCTATGTTAGGCAAGTGGCACCGGTCTACCGTAGTCCCACTCACAGAACGACTGGGATGAACAAGCACCTGCAACAACCAGCAGTGATCAGACGATTGACTTTCCCATATCTAGGTAACAGAAACTAGGCATAGTTAAGACACACCACCCCGGTGGGATGCTCAAGTCTTCACCTCACCTGTGCCCAAGGCAAGCAGAGACAAAATCCCCATCAAAATGAAATGTACTCTCATCGTTGAAATCGTTGCGTTGTCGGTAGTTGTAGTTGTCGGTAGTTGTAGTTGTCGATGAATTAAAGGTCGAGGAAATTTTCCAGTGAGAGTTGTTCTAGTCTTGTGTGGTGATTGAGTTTTATCTGATTGAGTGCCAATGCAACAGCTGCACAAGAAAAACAACCTTCTGTATCACTACTACCAGCGGATTTGTTAAGCCTGTCGAACCTCTGCCTAAGTTTGAAAATAGCCTGTAGAACTACCATCACATGTACCAAAGCCTGATCGGGTATCTGTCATAGGCCCCATAATCACCAGCTGCTACAAGCCCTGAGTCTACTGTCAGAGCATTCACACTACCCTCATTTTGCTTATCTTTACAGCTACGAGTGAGGGTTACTTTTGAAAAGGGTGGTCATGGTTGACACAGCATGCTCATCGTTTCCCACCGCTCAACCTCGAATGCAGGAAGGCTTCTCAAAATTAATTGAAAAATACTGCTATATTATTTTTAGAGAGAGGCTTTTTTCAGACGTTCCGCTGGTTAAAAATTGGTGTATTCATCAAGGTTGAGTTATCTCCTCTCTCAATTTTCTAGTTATGGAAACACAGGAATCTTAACTATTCTGATTTAATCCTTTTTGTTCGGATTTTCAGCTTGTGTAAGAATGAATCAATGGATTTCATATAGGATAAGGATTTTGGCTTTCATCATTCTCCCGTCAATATTCATGCATCAGCACATGCGGAAGTGTGCGGTAGTGAGCAGGAGTGTGAGGGAGGGAGCATGGATAGTTGGGGGAGTGAGCACCAATAGGCGTGGGAGTAAACGCGAAAATCGACAGAAGAATGAAAAAAACCAGAAGTTTCATTGACTCACTTGGATTTTTGCCCTTGAGTTCAGTTTTTGGGTGCTTCACTTGATTTCCTCGGTAAAATGATATCATTAGTGAGCAATGTGCATCCAACTATCACCATAATGAAATAAAAACCAGTTTTTCGATGCTGAAAATGTAGAAGAATCTTGTCATAGTATGGCAACACTGAGCTTTTCCTGGTGTTACATTACTACCCAATAGCAAAAGGCATGTTAAAGTTATCTGTACCGTCACCCGTCCGCAGGTGGTTGCTGCCAGTTTAGTGACCACCCTTTTGTTACGGACAGGGGAGAGAGAGAAGGCTGCCGTGCTGCGCGCCGTCAAGTTATTATCGACGGCTCGTCTTGCTGCTGCCAATGTATTGCTGACATACAGAAAAAGCATGCATGAGAAAATAAGTACACATTGATTGCGGTTAACAAGCTAGGCGGCTGAAGTTGGTACACTACTGCCACTACACTACGAGATGACTACAGTACTAGCTGACCACATGAGCACACCAGAGGGAAAGCGGCGTGAGAGAACTGGTGAGCTGGGGAACGATCATCCTTCAGACAATATGGCTTGTTTTAACTCATTTTTGTAGACACATGACTTAAGACCTGACTGGATACGTAATATACCATTGATGTCTATAATAATGAGCACAGTGCTTGGCTGTTAAAATGTGTCTATGATGAACAGCAAATATCGACCAATCTGAAGTACATAGACATAAACGCATTCAGATTCTGCTACCATCTGACCGTATATTACCAGGTCTATGGAATCTTTGACCATTTAACTGCTGGTAATAGCTGAGAGCAGTGCAAGACACGAGTTTACATCGATATTGGTAGATAGTAGATCTGACGGTTACTGAGACGTATACTGACTCTCATAAAGTAAAGACTCATTCCTTTATGCGCAAATTTCCCAGTATGGTGTCAGTCGCGATCAACTTTCCCTCACGGCAGACACGTGCAGTCCACCACATCCACACACATTGAATAGATTATTCATGATGCAGTCAATAGGCCAGCGACTGACCAATCAGGGAAGGTTTGGATGTGTGGGAAGGGGGAGACTGGTCACATGACAATCTAACTACACAAACCGACTACTGGGCACACACATGGCGGGTGGGGTGGGGGGGGGGGGGGGGGGGGGGGTTGGTGAAGGGGGGGGGGTGTGGGTGGGGGTTTTGAGGTTGGCGGGTTTGGGGGGGGGTGTTGGAGGGGGGGGGTTGGTGGTG
>ERZ1740065.915-NODE-915-length-16940-cov-11.621498_pt1 | contig 16940 bp, 20 predicted proteins | sample MGYA00581738_ERZ1740065 | MGnify/ENA primary metagenome ERZ1740065 (study PRJEB43018, sample SAMN04849749) | marine metagenome | isolation source: floating plastic debris | place: Pacific Ocean | collected 2008-09-01 | study: EMG produced TPA metagenomics...
ATTCCCCTACTCCACTCTCCCCTCACCCCTTTCCTCCCCTCCACCCACCCACCCCTCCTCCCCCCCCCCCGCCCGCCCGCCTCTCTCTTCTCGACACCCTCCCTCTCTCTCTTCCTCATCTTGATACCCTCCCTCTCTCTTCCTCATCTCCACTCTCTCTCTCTCTCTCTCCTCATCCTCACTCTCTCTCCTCATCTCCCCTGTCTGTTCTCATCTTTCCTCTTTCCTCTCATATCCTTCTCCTCCTCCTAACATCCTTTCTTCCTTCTTCTCTCTTACCCATCTACTCCTCACTCACCCCTCTCCTCATCCTCTAAATCCCTCCCCTTTGCTCTCTCCCTCCTAATCTCCCCCTGTTTCCCCTCCACCCCTCCCTTATCCTCTTTCATACCTCCTATCCCTATCTCAAATGCATCAATATGGAATATTTGAGTGAGTGTGTTTGACAGCATTGAGCTGTACAATCAATCTATCATAGGAATGGGGATGCTGACTTGATGGTTGAGTGGAGGTACTTGTACATTGTCTTGTGTTTACATCCATCTCCTTTAGGCATTATCTACGCCGTGATGGTGACTGGCATTACATGTAATCAGTTCCTAGTTTACATCTTTCTCCTGTTTCCTTTGTGTTCTGTTACTATGCTGCTATGTCCGCCATCTTAGTGCAAGTGCAAGCCGGCCTAGCTCTGAGAAAAAGGAAGCAACTCCCACGTAAGGCTGTCAAAGTAAAATGGAGTACTGATGGTTTTTTGCACAAAATTTGACACATCTTTCTTTGACCTGTAATTCTGCACAATTTTCAATCTGGCTCTGATAGAGTGTCGCCTTCAGTTAAGAACACCAGATATTTCTTAGTAGTTGAGTAACTAGTTCTGTTCAATTTTCATTTCATTCTTTCAGCTGGCAGTCTGTCCATCTGTCCAGCTTCTTGTGTTGCCATTTTTAGTTCAATCGTCACGTGAAATCTAATGATCTGTAGTGTAGACTTTCACGCAGGTAATAATTTCCCATGTACAGAAACCGTAAGAAACTGGAAAAAGCCTTAGCCCAGGCCAAGGAGGACATGCAGGTGATGAGTGACAAGTTGTCCACCATTCAGCGGGGTAAGTGTCAGGAGTCTTGTAGTTTTGATGTGTCCGGTCTCAATCGTCAAGTTCATATGTTATCATTGGTCTGCGTGAATAGAAGTGGTCGAGAAAGACGAGAAGGTCCAGTCTCTGTACAGGCAGGTGGAGATGAAAACTATGGAGGTGCAAAAATTCAAAGCAGCGGCTGAAGTGGCCAAGGTAAGTGGAGATAAATCCTATTTCTAACCCCACCACTCACTGGGATTAGGTGTCAGGGTTACAGCCAAATTTGGCAATAGTGATTCTTTGTTGGAGAAAATTCCAAACATATACAGGGTTCAATGTAGGCACGTCAAGTTCCCATCAAATTCCCATCCAGTTCCCATCAAGTTCCCAGTATTTCTGGGGCGTTCCAGTAATTTAGCTGCTGAACTTGAGGCCTAAAGTTGTTATTCCTAGTTTCCTCAAGTTCTCATGTGCCTTATTAGCTGGATCCTGCTGAGCTAAGCTCAAATATGGCAGAATCTTAGCTGTAGCGAGTAGAGGTTCAACCCGTAGCTTCTAAAAGTTCACAAAAAACTAAATCTCCAAAATTTTCTGCTGGACAAGCTGGCAAGCATGATGCTGTATAATTTGCCGTTGTACTTCATCTTGGCTGCCCAGTGCCACAAGAATACAGTATGATACTGATACCTGGTTGGTTATGTGAATGGTAGAGGGTGTGTGTGTGTGGCAATTAGGGACAAACCCGGGGTAGTGCTGCACTACTGGTGGTATAGCAGCAATAATTTCGGGTGTTCCGGTAAACAGGAAACATGTCTTCTCATCTTATATGGCTTCAGCTGTAGTAAAGACGTCCTCAGCAACTTCATAATGTTACACTGCGAAGCTATCTAAATTGGTTGAGATGACAACTCCAAATGGCGTCCTTTTTTACCATGATCAGCAGTTGTCTCATCCTATCACTTCTTGCTGCCATGCAGTATTAATGGATCGCAGTTGACTGAAGGCAGTTTGATGGGTTGATGCTGATATATAGCACTACAAACTGAGCTCTTGTGGTTACATATCCGCGCCTATGTATGGGGTCAGGGTCTGGCAAGATTTATGATCCCTCTCAGAGCTTTGAGCCATTGGTTTCTGCCCACGGATTTGATGTCAAAGGTCAAAGTTCACTACGTAAGCTGTCGTATGACAGATTATCCAACTATAGTTTTATCCCCCTACCTCCCTGTCTTACTAGTGCAGATGTAGATGAAGGCACTGCTGAGGTCGACAGCTTTAGCCTGAGTAATTCTATGGTACGCTAGTCTATAAATCTATCAAAATGATGCCAAATAACGCTACCATACATTTCGGGTATTTATTGCCCTCCGTGCCACCAGTCAAATAGAACCCTTCGCTGGAGGCTGTGAAAGATAAACTGGATTGGAATGTTGAGCTGTAGTGACTGTAGCCTTGTATTACCAACCCACTAGTCCAGTTTATGAAGGTGGTGGTGTGAAGGTGATGTAATCATCATGTTTTACTCGTGATTGTTGGCATTCTTCGGTGGTTGGTGAGTGAATTATTGTACACCATCAATGTCAAAATAGACTCCACAAGCATTCGAATGTGGGTGATGACATGGAATAGATCACAGGCTGACAATGTCACTCATGCAACGATTACCAAGTGTCTTGTATATATTCTCATCATCGGCAGCATGTTCGAAATTGAAACCAGCCTGTAGTGAAACATGTTGACTGTATCAAAGATGATGGTATAGTGAAACAGATTAGCTGCAATAAAGTGAAGCTACGACTACAGTGAAATGAGAGAGAGAGGGGAGAGAGAGGGGGAAAGAAGGCGAGAGAGAGAGAGAGAGAGAGAGAGAGAGTAATGGTCCACGTACTGATCCAGTAGCGTAGTGATGGCTGTTCATCGAATGCACATAAATTTGTACCACATTTCTTTGGAGTTGGAGGTAAGAAACATGTATACTATACAGAACAGAGGTGGAAACTATGAAACTTTTTGCCTGACAACAATCTGGGAGATCAGGTGAGAGAAATCTCATATGTGTGCGGTGCTGTTCCTCTGAGCCCGTGCTCCGCAGCCATTGCAATCGCTGCATTTCACCCACTTGGAACTATAAGTAGATCAGAACTTCCAGCTTGGAATGAGACTATATCTGGTGCAGGGAAATGTTAGACATTCCGTTTTTCAGTTCCTTAGAGATTATGAGTGTGATTTACAGCCTATGTGAATCACAAATGGTGGGGTAGATATGATTGGCTCATAGCTGGACATCAGCCAGGCCCAATGAAACCAGCTGGTATTTTATCTCGTAGCTTGGCAAGTTGTATTGCGCCTCGCTTTGAAGCCAGGTGTTTATGCAGCAGTATGCTAACCAGAGATATTTTCATATCAACATGGATTATCCACTCACCAGTGGCGGTAGGTGGAGAGATTATCCGCTAAGCCATCGCCTCCAGAACGTACTGGGAAAGCGAAATGATCACATGATCAGTGTGATTACTTATAGCCCACCTACAACCATATATGGGCGAGAGTGGCTTGCGACAGAGCGGATTGTGACAGAGTGGCTTGTGACAGAGCAGATTGTGACAGAGTGGATTGTGACAGGATGGATTCTGACAGAGCAGGTTGTGACAGAGTAGGTTATGAGCGATTGGGTTGTGACAGAGCTGGTTGTGAAAGAAAAGCTTTTGACAGAGCGGGATGTGACAGCACCAGTTGTGACAGCGCGAGTTGTAACAGTGCGGGCTGTGACAGCACAAGTTGTCAGTGTGCTGACAGATGTCACTGGGTTTTAACTAGCCACTGGTCGGTACAGTGTTAAACCTAATCAGTATTTGAGTGTCCTCTCGTCACGGCTGAAAGTCATCGTTTCTCTCGCTGTCATATGTCACGTCTCGTCCTGCGCTTTACTGCAGTGTGCATACAGAGTCTAGCACTAAGATTCTTGGGATAGAAACTCAAATAAATTGGATTTGAGTTAAGGGCCGCAATTAATGGCATTGCATTATGGGAAGGCCATTGAGCTTAGCGGCTGCTAGTGGTGGCACTAGTGTAAGTAGACTGTGATTATGATTATTGCCACTCTAGGCTCTACTGCACCCGGCTATCAGCAGGAATTCTCTCCTCCAGTTGGAATACTGTAATGTTAAATGGATTACCAGTGGCCAAGGCAGCGAGGCATGACCGAGTAGGAGAAACCATCTTCCAGTCACTAAATTTAACTCGTATGACAAATATGTGCAAGGGTCGGTGTTCTAGTACGATATATTATAATTATTTTTATAGGAATCTACACAGCATGATTGTAATAAATAAACGGCGACGCGGCCGCAATAGACAGCTCGGGTGTTTTATGTACATTTGGTGGAAATAAGGGGCCGCTATATGTACAGGTAGCCAGGTTGGAAGGAAGTAGTCACTTTCACTTGGTTCGGGCGTTACGCCGGTGAGGTTGGTACTGAGCTGAAGCCCGGGTGACCGAGCTTGCCTTGTGAGGCAAGAACTCCTAGCGTCACGACCACGCCTCCTACCACAACCATACCGCCGGCTATAGAACCACCGACTATGTAATACGTCATGTCCACGCCGGAGTCGCGCTCTGACTGTCTCACCGTGTCTACTAGCGGGGTGTTGGGCACCTCTGGTGGTTCTGGCTGGTGGACAACAGGCGCTTTACCTGTATCAACTGCCGTCTTGTAATTACTCACTGTCAAAGTTGAAACTGTTTTTGGGGATTTAGTCGGCGCCGTCGTAGTTCTGGCGCTCGCCTGCGTTATTTTCAGGCGTAGACTGGTAGTAGTTTTCTCTGTTTTCATCACGTCTGTAGTCTTGTCTGTTATATCATGTAATGGCTCTATTTCTGACGTGACATTTTTTATGATTTCTGTGACATCGGGCAGCAGAGAGGGGTCCGTCACGGGTTCATCCCACTGGTAGGCGTCAGCGTACGGCAGCTCTGGTATCTCAATATCTCCTCGCTGCTTCGCTTCTACAAATCAAAATCTCGTAAAATATCATTGTCCTCCGCCCTCACCTATTAAAAACAAACATCACAGATTGAATGCGGCCCGCGGAGACAATGGCCCTGCGACGACCGCCCAAGGCGAGGAGATTCGGGAATAACCATAGGGAATAATGGCCTGCGAGGCTAACCTTTGCTGCAGTTAATGTTAGCCCTAGCCGATAAAATCTGCTGCTGTTGTTTCTCACCGACAATCGATGCGTTTTAATAAAATCTCTGTGATTGTTTGAATAATGGCCGACGAATGTCCAGGCGCATCTTTGTTGTTGTTTTATATTTACTAATCTCAGGTCTCAGAGTTTTGCTATTGTGTACTTATGGTAATTAGAGACGATCAGTTGTTATTATTAGAGAGAGAGATGCTGATATTTCCATGCAGTTTTCTGATAGCCGCTGCCATTAGGGAACAGACCCCTAGTCTAACGCCAGCTGTGTCATATACTGGTCTGATTTTCCATTTGGCTGAATGTTTTACCTTTGGCGATTTAAGTCTTAGTAAACCGTCGTCAGTGACAGCCACTCATTACGGGAAACTCAAAGGCTCAAACCAGGGAAAGTAACAGTTTGATTTAATTGCCTGCGTGCCAGTTGTTGACCAACAATTAAATCACACGCTCCCGCTGCTCTCGCGTTACCAAACAATAGTGATTTGGGACAGGCCTGCGATCACCTAGCTGGGAATTTTTGGTTGTTTTTCAGTTATGCTGTGATTGCGCAAGAGAAAGTACCTTACAATCACCTTGTCTGAATTGCTGCGGTTATGTACAGCCGTGGATGAAGGCCTCGCCGTCAATTGGCAATCAATCAGAATTGTCAAAGTTGAATCATGAAGCCGTGATGGAAAGTCATCGTGCCTGTTAGTAGCCGTCCCTCAGCTCCAATCATGCATTGCACCCGACAATCTCTGGCATGTTCCAATGCGGTGCTCATCCCTAACTTTGACAAGTGACAGCAAGTGCTCTCCAGTCAAGAACCTGGATAATTCAGTACTCATCGTGTTGTTTATCCGTGACAAATGTAATCAAATTATGTCTTGTGTCGCTTCCCGTCACATCAGCTTGTCAAAAAGCATCAGAATGAATGTTGAGCATCTAATTACCGTAAAGCTGATGGCAATTGTTTTAATTCCCCTCGCCCAGTGTATTGTGTGTACTGTTCGATAACTCTTACCACAAGAGTCACTCGAGCCGCACACCTTAATGAATTGGACAAACAGACGACACAATGCCGAATATCGTTCATAACAATGGCGGTCGTGTCAGCGATATACGAGAGCCAACTTTGCACTTGTTAATCCGTTTTCGAGCAGCAAAAATATTGAATGGTGTTATTGAGACTGATATCGGCTCGTCCCTTGCCCTACGTCAGTGTAACCTCGTGCTCAAATCTGTTGCTTATTGATTCTCATCTCTCGCTGCCACTCCATTATCACTCGCTGACGCGTTGTGACGGTGTGGCCGTCATTGTGACATTGAATTGTCTGACATTTGAATCACTCAGCTTCTCTGCCTCTGCTAGTCGCTGTAGTCTGTGCGTGCCAGGTTAGGGTATAACTGAGACGTACCTGTATGTAAGATGATGAGAGAGATGATTTGAGATAGATAAGTCAACCACAGTCTGATATCCATGCTGGACTGCCTGCCTCCGTGCAGAGAGAAAGTAATACTGCGAGCTTCAATAAACCTCTAGGTAGTAGATCAGTGAGAGAGATAACTACAGCAGCCTATGACATAGTCAAACCTCTCCACTCTGCTTCTGTGGAACGACTTTGGATTCCAATCTGATCAATCATAAATCATTCTGTCAATAAGTTGACCAATCAGAACCGTGTTCATGTATTTAGAGAGAACACAACTCCAAAAGAACACTCCATCAAACGGGATTTAGTTACTTGAATATGATTGAGGAAGTGAAGACGTTTGTCATCTGTGTGGGGGGAGTGTGTGCTACAATGTGAGTCGTTGGTGGAGCCGTCACGTCACACAGCAGACATTGCTTTCAGATATCAGACAGGCCGTCAAATGACCCAATTAGCTTGTCAAGTTGATACGATGTTCATTCAATAATGACTGCAGTACACGGTGTTGTTTATCTGTGCTCTGAAACCACGATATGATACATCTGGTCCTCAATCGAAACTGTCACAGTCTGTCACAGTTTGTCACAGCGTCCCAGCCTCCGCTTTACATCCAATACTAGGCTTACTGTGGTTGCCGTGGTAACGTTCGGCTCAAGGGTTTCTCTAATTAATGGGTGGCTTAGAGAGAATCTCATTGCTGGTTCGAAGTATGTATTTATAGCTCAGATATGTCGCCCACCTATCGGTCCCACCTTTCATCTCCCTCTTCTCACTGCTCGTATTATAATAAGGCCGGAACTGTGACAGGGAAACTGATTTTCTCTCACAGAAATCTGTTCAAGACTCCAACTCCTATCAAGAGAAGATTGATTCAAAAGACAAAGAGCTGAAAGATTTGAGGAACAAAGTGGAGATGCTCAACCTTGAGCTCGCTCAGAAAGACGCTTCCAGAGAGACGACGCAGAAGGAGTTGCTTACCTCCGGCAGGGAAAACCTGGTAAGTGTCTCGGAATCCTCAGCTTTAGTCCTGTTCTGTTATGATCAAAATAAAATGCCATCTGTTTCTAGTTGAAGATAAAAGAATTAGAAGATAAACTGAACGTCTGTACTGCAGAACACCAGGCCGAGCTAAGAGGTGACAACTCCCATATTTTGATCTCATGCTATTCACAGAGTCATTGTCTCCCCCTGCGCTAAAGAAATCATTCTAAGTACTAGAAAAACTAAGCTAAGCTTGTTCATTTTGCTCGGTGCATCGTCACTAATTATGTTTTCTGCTTGAATGGAATCCGTTGAGGAAATTCGCAAAACCTAGGAATTCTGTAGAATGCTTATTTAGGGGAAGAAGAAAACTACCAGAGAGTTGTATCTTGCATGACCATATATGGGTATACACTCCAATGTCTGAGTACAATGAGGAATATTTTTACAAGGTGTCTAGCCCTGCTACCATAGATATATATATTTGAGGAACCAAGGCTATGCTGATTACCTTGTTCTTTATGGCTGTTGCAAATAGCTCAATGCATTTAGCTGCGTAGGTTGAAATGCCAAACATCTTCCGTCATTACAGTAACCAAATTGGCCTTTCCTTATGTGACTGCTAGGCTTGTAAGAGAGTTGGATTTGTCTTCTCTCAGCTCTTATATGCACCCACCCGCTTTTTCAAGGAAACCAAGATTTATCTATAGGCCTCGCATCACATATGTTGGCATCTCGTAAAAGAAGGTGTTAGATGTGCAACAATAGCCACTCTAGTGAAGACTTGTTATGACCCTCGTTTCCAGAAACCAAAATCTGTGTAGAGAAATATGCGTATTATCTATTTCCCTATTATTAGTACCAACTTCTTTGAATTACACACTGAGTTATCTCCCCCTACACAGATGTCAATGATTACCACGAGAGACAGATAGCCAACCTGTCATCAGTGCATCGCAAGGAGCTGCAGGACGTGAAGGCGTCACACGAAGATGAGATGAGACAGGTCAAGGTCAGTACCTCCGTTCACTCATCTAATCAGAGCCAGTCATGTATAGGGTGGCGAAATGTATGGACCCACATCGTACAGACAACCTGTCATATCTCATCACTCGGGCGCATGCCGTACATCGATACTGGTCAAAATTATCATCACTCGATAATCAATCACTGTGCTGAGAGTGATGAAATGACTGGATGGAAGCCAGCAATTGATTGATTGAATATCACGGAAGTATACAGTGTTACAACATGACCTACATTCCATTCAAAGCACTGAACTCCTCACAGATGTTTCATAACCAACATGCCTGATGAGTCATCCGCCCTGGTCCGCTACTATGCAGTTATTTTTCTCCCCTTTCTCTCTTTTTCCTCTTACTACTACGCACTCTGTTTTTCTCATATATTTCTCTATAATTTCAGAGCTTTAATTCTCTGTTTGCTTTCCTTGTTGCTGTTTTGGTCTCGTGTGCTTCCTTGTGTTTGATTGTCAGTGAGAGATGACAGCGTGTGGCTGTATGCTGAATGTAACTACAAAATTATGGTTGTTGCAATCCTGAATCCCGTGTATAGTATGTCTGATACCTGGCACCTGTGGTGGTAGGTGAAGCACAGCGGCGAGTGTGAATGCATATTTTCAGTAATCAATTTTCCTGATCACAGGTCGATACAAATCGCTGGTAGAGTTGAATTAGTAGGCGAATTAATGAATTGATAGCGGTTAAGCGGCTGGACATTGTTAATCACGGAGTGGTGTAGAGCAGCACCACAAATAGCTCACCGTCAGCAGCTGCCAGCATCTTTAACTTAGAGAAATGCTGGTTTTGTTCGCGGTCATTCGGCGTTATAACGGGCCTTTTGACGGCCATGTTTGCGTAAGTTTGATTAGCAACAACACGACCCATTGATGTGAGAGTTGATAGAGCAGCCAGAGCTCGAGTGTGGCAGTACACAGGTAGTGTGACAGTCGGCCACGTATGATACATCCAATGGATGTGCTAGATATCTACTAGTAGTCTACCCCGCCACCTTCACCAAGTAAGCCGGTAAGGTTTCACCTGTATCGGGTTTTTCATTACCGACTGTGATCGATTCTTAATGGTAGTTTTATACGACAATCCGTCATGTTTGCCGTGTATCACAGTTCATAAATTCGTATACAAAACATAACTTAAGTCATCATAGACATGCCACTTGAGGTGCGAAGTTTCATGTTTGCTCTCGATGAAATGTCAATGAACTGAGTCAGCTGATCTGTGAGATAAACTGTGTGCAGTTAACTGACAGCAATACGTTATGGTACACGGCGTCTTCTCTCTTCTGTCGAGTAGCCATGACAGCTGAAGTCTACCAGTCTCACTCGGAAATCACATCGCAGTTCCATGACTTGAGGTGCTTCATAAATAACGACCCCGTACCGGGCGTCAGGTTGCGGAAAATAGACCAGGTGAGCGCCGGCGTCAGTGCCTGTCAGTGGTTGAAAGGTGGTTGTGAGTGAGAGCGAGAGTTGACCTGAAGCACACGGGACCAAGGCAGCCTTTTGCTTTCGCTGTCGTACATCGAGTCGTGGCTTTCTCACCAACAGACATCCAGTAGTAAGCAGCAGTACGAGCTGCAAGATCTGGTGTCGAAATGTAGCGAACTCGAGGCGCAAAAGGCTGCCTTGGCGGAGGAATTGTCGGAGGCTCGCGCCGGCATACTAGCTCTGCGTGACAGAGAGTCCACGCTGCTTAGCGAGAAAGAGAGCCTCAGCAATCAAATCCTCGAGCAGTCGAAGGTTCAGAACGTTAGAACTACTGCAAGCGCCTCCAGCAGGGCGTCCGACGTATGTATGGGAGTTGTGCACCCACGTCACGTCAGCTAACTGGATGAGCAGTGGAGTCTAGTGATGGTTTGCTGTTTTACCGGACCGCGTGCAATAACCGTTTTGGTGGTTTGGTGGATGCCCCATGAGCACCACTACTCCTAGCTTTGCCGTTATCGCACAGTGTGTGTGCTTCGCGTGCCCACCTCACCTCGCGTGTTACCCGTATTCTGTTTTCCGTGTGTGCGTGCAGCTCTAATAGTGACGATAATGTCGTGTTCACACATGACGTTTTGTACCCACTTAATTCATCATCGGTGCTGAAACAACAACGAAGCTTTGATTTGGTTTGAGACGATATTGTACCACATGAATACCACCTCTACCAATCGCTTGAGGGCGATTTTTCCTGTCGATTTTATCAATGCTTATTGATTATGTATGTACCCGTGGTTTGAGTATTTTGAATTAATAAAATCTGTACACCTAAAGTTGACTACCCCAGTTGGTTAGCCCTCCATTGGCCCCACATGTAATCGTTTTCTCTTGTTTTGTAGGCAACCAGATCAGAGGTGGACCAGGTGAGTGTGAAGTCGTACTGCTTTCATCTCACGCTGCCCATATACAGTCAACACCTAAGCTAACAGACAGAGTTCCCATCAATGCTACCGTATATGTACCCACAAACCAAACTCGAGGGACAAATATTTGGTCTCTTTACTTTGGGTGTTGACTGTACTTGTCTCAACTAGTTGCTGGCGCGGCGTGAGCACGCCTTGGCGAGAGGTGAAGCCCTCAGTGGTGACATTACATCCCGCCTATGTTTCTTACTTTGAATCAGCGTAAGAAAGGGGCGCCTCCAAAACCTAAGGCAGCAGTGAAATCCTCGAACCGAGGACAAAATAACAAACCTGCTGGTAAACCAAACAAGGCCAAGGTAACATGGTCGTGCTGTCGTGACACGATGACCTCAGGCTATCTGGTGACAACTGAAATCTATTTACTAACAAGCGAATTTTCTCTATGAAATCGTTTAGTTTCTATTATTCATTTCCTTTGTGACGTATAACTTATGAGGATATTGTGAATTCGTCACTCGTCTTAGTGTTAGTCTTATTTGATTATTGTAACACTGGTGAGAACTATTTATCAGTTGTTTTAGAGTTCTAGTAGTGATCGACCTGTTGAGTATTGTGGGAACCCATTCGATGATGAGTGTGAAAATTCTTCAGTTACATCATCCCAGATTTTTCCGTGAGCAGCGTACGTTACATTGCGTACAGTGCTGTTTAGTTCTATCAAGCATTTAACAAACTACTTCTAGGAGTCGAGAGGTAAGGGTGCTTCTAAGAAAAAGAAGGACATTGACTCAGCCACACCCGCCGCTGGTAAGTAAGGAGCTTTGTGAGAAGCTGCCTTCTCCTGCCACAAGATTACTACGCATGCCTCATTGATTAGATGACGAAGCAGCGGTTGAGTTGACGGCGGAGCCAGCCGAGGTGCAGCTTCCTGATGACTTTGAGAATGAGGAGAAGTGGGAGTCGTACCCGATCACTCAGGCGCAGAGCGCTTTCTCCCAGTACCGAGTATTCGTAAGCTAGAACATCCGTCTGTAATCCTACATGACAGTAACTCTGGACAGTTCAAATATGTCGATGTTTCATCGAATATAGACGCAAGAGAAAGTGAAGGATCTAAAGGAAGAGGTCGTGTCGTTGGAGAAGAGGTCAAGCAAAAAGGTTATTGTCTCATCTCGAACAATCTGGCTCAGGTTTTGGTTCCGTTCTTCGTAACTGTATGGTTACTGGACTGGTGCGCTGCAGGTGGATGTGCTGAAGGGCCAGTTCCACGAACACAAGAGCAGATGGAGAGCCGAACGCTCCCTCCTCATCAAACAGATAGAACTCTCGCAGAAACTCATGGGAGAGGCAGAGGCAGACGCAGACGGCGTCCTTGCCCAGCTTGAGGAGTTTGTTGTTGAAGCAGAGCAGATGGTAAGCAGTTGTTATCAAGTTTCTAAATTCTAATTTCTAGACATGAATCATTTGTACTCTTTAACCCATCTGCTGCATGTTTTAAAGTTCTCATCTAGTCTATCACGACCGCAGACCTCCCACACGGTCCAGTCAACAGCGTCTGAACTTGTAAGGGTGGTTGACACTGGCTGTGAAGTGATAGCAGATATATTTTTTATATAGTTTTATGATTTTATTTGTGCCGATGACAGTAACGTTTGATCAGTTTAGCAGCCTTCAAATTCATTCCTTCCTTCATGGATGAAGCCTTCTACTCGTCACTGAGTTTAGACCCCGCTTACAGGAAAAGGAGGAGGAGGCTGGCTCTCTGAAGAGACAGGCCAATCGGCTGGCAGCCAAGAAGACGCCAACGCCAGAAGTTAGGCCGCCATCCGAGCCGGTGGAGGCTGAGCCAGAGGTTGAACCGGAGGCCGAGCCTGCGGTAGTCACCGATGAAGCAGACGAAGATCTACTTCAGCAGACGGACGATGCCAAGGTAAGTGTCTGCGTCTGTGTGTGATGAAGTATTTACTGCTTCCATCACTGATTGTATTTCCTGTAATCAGAGCATGAGACAGAGCTCTGGGACTAGCGTACCGCTGATGCAAGTGACCAGCGCCAGCGGAGTGGTCGACCAGACTGCGTCTGTTAATCCCAACGGCGAGTCTGACACTCCCAATGTGGACGCCTGGGATCCCCGTAAAGCTGGCAGCTCTCATCCGTCTGAGGAGGTGAATGTCCTGACAGCCTTTCTACTCAAAGGCTATGATTGGCTACTACTTTCTTGACAATCTCATGGTTTTTTTAGGCAGAACCACAGAGTGTTGAGGCTGCTGAACAGGTATATGCACTGTTTCGACTTTCAGTATTTCTAAACATACGAGAATTTGGCCCAATGTATTCATCATTTCTAAAAGCTGAAAAACTGAATGCCTTGTTTAGCCGCCACCGGATAGTAGAAAGGGAAGGCGGTCAGTGACATTCAGTCAACGGGCTGATGACCTTGACCTCCCCGGCAGTGCGCAGTCATCTCAGAGACCTACCTCCTCAATCAAGTCGCTGCTGCAAGAGAAACATGAGACTCTTGATCGAGTCTTCTCCAATTTGAAAATCATGATGGCTGAGGCTGACCTTGACATCGTGCAGCAAGACGTGCTGGCGTCACTGCGATCATCGATGAAGGCAGCGGCAAGTGATGATGTCAATACTGATGAACAGTCACTGGCTATGTTTGGTCTCGCCTCCCAGCTCTCTGCCGAGTCGGTTTCGCTCGGCTATAAGCCTCAGAGTCTTTTCATGAACATAATGGGCTTGTATTCCAAAGCATCGGAAGACTACAGAAATTCAGGGAAGTCTGATGACGCTGATGCTAACATCAGCGATCTGACTAAACTACTCTCCTCTGAGTTTCAAAAGTCTCCACTCGCCAGCAAGGTTGGTTTTTGTGACAGTGTTTCGAGTGGTTGACATGTAACTAGCGCCAGTCTGTTGTAATGTACGTAGGTGTGTGAGTGTTTCTGCTCTCTGTCTCTATGCTGTCTGCAGTGCTGTCACCAGTCCTGTCTATCATCGTGTGCCATGGAGTAGATTCCATGTTCACTTCTTCAGGCTGAGTTGTACTCAGATGCTGACGCTGCTGTGTCCATTGTCCATCCGTCGCCAACAGTGATAGCTGATGATTTTGAGACAGCCAGTGTCAAATACTCTGTTGGCACACCTGCCGCCGACTTCCTGACACCCTCAGTAGACCCTCAGACACCTATAGCAGGTGCCCTGACACCCGCAGTAGACTCTCAGACACCCGTAGCAGGTGGTCTCACACCTACAGTAGACCCTCAGACACCTATAGCAGGTGCCCTGACACCGGCTGCAGATGCTCTCACTCCAGCCCCCAGGACGCCATTCACGTCAAGCTCAGCACAGAAGTCAGCTGAGGTACATGAGCTCTGCTGATGTGACCAGCACTCGCACCAGCTGCGTATGCTGCCACACGTGACATCACGCTCAGACAGCGCCCTTCACCCATCCCCCGCAGTTGTGTCTGTATCCGCGCTAGTCGATGTAAGACAGTGTACGCTAACAGTTGTTGTGCCGTTGTGTCGCTGTGTTGCTATTTTTTCGTGTCTAACACTCGGTTCCCTAATATTCCCTCGGTGTGAGAAGGTGGAGCTCCTCTCGGGAGTTGCCCCCCTGGTTTACATTTTAAATCAGTTTTACTGTTTGATAGGAGCTTCCAACTAGCGGTAGATCAACTCCACATTCGCGTCTCTCGAGTAAATATCGTGCCTCGGTAGAATCCACGCGACAGTTGATGGCCGATCGCCGGTCTACCACCCCAAAACTGACCATCCCAGACAAGGCAAGCTTTGAAGATGCGGATCTGGATGAGAACGCGGACTTACCCGCCCTACGTAAGTATCAACACCACTCCAACTAGCCTGGTCAACATTGCACACTAAGTTTTGTACCCTCCTTGTGGCGCTACAGGGGCGGAAAGAAGCACTTCTATCGGCAGCAGCCTACATGCGCAAAACAGAATGGACAAGAGCACATCGAAGACTCCAGGCACAACGAGCGCAAAAACAGCTCACAGCAGCAGCGACGCAAAGTCAACGGAGCAGAGTGTCCCAGACAGGAGAAGCAGCATGTTGTCAGAGAAACCTGAGTCTACGATATTCTCGGTGCCGACGGCCGGTAACGGACGGGTAAGAGCGTTTACTTTAGTCTGTTGGAAATGGGCAGACGTCGAGCGCCGTTTGACTGATCATCCTTCTGCCCTGCAGACACCAAGCATTGCAGAAGAAAGGATCAGCATGTACGAGGCGGGAACGTCAATGACACCGCGGTTCATGGCTGATCGTCCAACCAGCTACTCTGTCGCCAAATCCTTGCTGCTCAGTGATGGCCAAGCAACATCCAGGTTTGCGACGATTACAGTTTTACGCTCGAGTTACTGCGTGTCGCATTGTCTCTATGAATTGTCTTCTCCTGACCGTACACTGCTATTCTCAGTATGAGCTTTGCAATGTTGGATGACGACGAATTGGAAAGTTTGTCATCAGTACGGAGGTAACACCCCACTGTCCGCTTGTGATCATGCTAGCTTAGAGCCACGATTAGTAGTAGTTTGATGGTTCTACTCGAAATTGTAGTTTATCTGTCAATCTATGAATGATGTCTGGATGGTGCGGTAGCCGCCATGTGATTTTACTTCCATTTCCTGTTTGACTGATTGCTCCCACATAGCGAGAGACGCAACGCTGTTCCCTTATGCTAGATAGAGTGGCAATGCTATATAGAGTGTCTGCACATTTTCGGGACACATAGCCTCCGTTCCACAGAATTCTCTACATCGATACGCCTCAAACTTTGTGATAATCTGATTTTGATCTAACGACTATGTGTATCAAGGTGCACCATAGACATATGAAGTAAATCTTCGATAGCAGGCCTCACCAGGTCTCTGGTTCAATGGTTTTGTTTCCTAAAAATTAGTGCTGCATTTCTTCAAAATAATTAATCTCGATTAATATTCCAATTAATATTTTTAATCTTGAATTAACCTTATTTTATTCTTGCCACTAAAAACTAGTTTCTGAGCTCTAGAATTCACAGCAGTATCATTGCTACCAGCTGCAGCGGCTGACATTGACATCACTGTAACATCTTTGGTGGGTCATTAGTGGTACTCAACTGCACTAGTGTTGAGTTTGTCTAGATAAATATATTATCAGACTTGTTCACAGATCTTTGTAGCATATTACTCTCGGTTTATCAGTGAATTTTACCTTCAAAATAGCCACAAGATTAATGTTGCGGCATAAAATTAATCTTCTGAGCAACTAATGTTAGTTAATCGTAGAATAGCTCGATTAAAATGCAGCACTACTAAAAATTCACAGAAATTTGACATTGCCAATCTATCTAGCAGGGTTGCGTCTCTAGCTCTGCGATTCTTCCCATTGATTTTGTATTCTAAGATACTTTTAATATAAGAAAATTAGCACATCAAATCACTTCCAAGTCGAGCCATGTGAAGGTATTAGCACAGTATATGTTATACAACCGGGTGACCTATAAACGGAGTCTGTTGAATAAAATGATGTATTGTCTGCAATTACGCATTTATTCACGCTACTGTATATGCTGTTACGTTGAGGTATTTTGTAGTGAGGAGATACCAAGCGCCCATGAGCACCCAGTAGTGGAGGAGTTCATCAAACTGTACAAGAGCATCACGGTATTCAAAGACAGCATAGCCAAGGTTCTTCTTGACAGAGGTGTGTTTGTAAGGCTACCTGATCCCCTCTACTTCAACCCATAGGATTTCTGATGCAAACAACGCTTTAGTTGGGTTTTGCGTTCCGTTCATACCCCCGCGACACAAGCGGAGCGCCAGGGGGCGAGAGTGGGAGAGAGGAGGGAGGAGGGCCTGGGAGAAGGGA
>ERZ1740065.916-NODE-916-length-16937-cov-11.845338_pt1 | contig 16937 bp, 14 predicted proteins | sample MGYA00581738_ERZ1740065 | MGnify/ENA primary metagenome ERZ1740065 (study PRJEB43018, sample SAMN04849749) | marine metagenome | isolation source: floating plastic debris | place: Pacific Ocean | collected 2008-09-01 | study: EMG produced TPA metagenomics...
TGTTGCATTTTCTTTTTTTTAATTTTTTATCTTTGTTTTTTTGTTGGCTTGTCCGCGAGGGAGGGAGAGATACAATACATTACGTTGGCATTACACATTACCTTTGCACCTCTGCAGTTCACAGCCTTGAGTCTCCACTCTATCGCCTTCACACTTCTGTCTGTTAGAAATTGATTGAAGGCAGTCGCGCTCCCTAGACTGTAATCCTGGTCCGCAGGAGACCGAACAGAGGGACCACACACTCCAACCCGACCAAACGCCATCTGGACAGCAGATAAAACAGACATAGAGTCAGTTTGACTACAAATTATACTCCTTATTTTCGGTATATAGTGGAAAAACTGGAATCGGTGATTCTCTCATAGATTAGCCCACAGCTGTTAAGGATCACGATGTCTATGCTGTTCTTACCTTGACATGGCTCCGCGTTACACTCTCCCGATTCCTGGTTGCTACCGAGGCACGGTCGGCCGCCAAAATTCGGTTTGGGAGAATCGCAAGTTCTGAACTTCTTTCTGAGCCCGCCATTGCAAGGTAGGCTGCATTTGCCCCACTCCTGCCACTCAGACCAGCTACCGTGTACTGCAGGTAGAAAATGACTCAGGCTATCACCTTGACCGCATCTTCATATCATGTCATCTAAATACCTACATAAGCCATCATTATACACATTTACATACTGGAAAAGTGGAAACGTTAGCGTGGAAAGTATTTAGCTCATATATAGCAACTTGCAGAAGATTGCTAATGATATATCCGGCTCAGTTTTCTTTTGGAGTTGTTGCATCGTGAAAAATTTTAGGAGTTGTCGTCTCATTATCAGTACAAACCCTCCGATGATCGAAGACATGTCCGTGACTTTATAGATGCTTACAATTTCGGTGCGGAGGTACTTATACTCCATTTTTTAAATGGACTCCATCAACAAAATGCTAACGTTCCCTCCCGCTCATTTTGGGAAAAGTTAAGTATATCTCCAGCTAAAATTTCCACTTTCACAATCATCACTATCGAAATACTCTAAAAAGTAGAAAACTTATCGGCGAAAAATATTTGGCGAATATAACGATTTGAAGGCAATCGCTAATGATAAATACAAATAATTTTTTATCGGAGTTGTCACCTCATGACAACTTTTCGGAGTTGTCGTCTCATAGTTAATAGAAAACTCACTGATGATCGTACGCATGTTTGTGACTTCATAGATGTTGCTTTTCTTCACTGGGGAGGTATTTATACTCTATTTTGGGAATGGAATCCATCCAAAATGCTAACTATTATTCTCAATATTACGCTCATTTGAGGGAAACGTTAAATATTTCACTTATGATTCCGCTTTTACAGTATCAGTTTACGGTATTTCTTACATTGAAACTGTCATCAAGACGAGGCACTTGATGGGGACTGCATGGAGTAAGCACAAGAGCCAGGATGGCAACTAACATTGGCAATTAACAGGACAGCAACTTAAATTTGGGAACCATTTTGAAATAAAATGTGCCATACACAGTCGGTGTGAGTTATTGGCAATTGCCATTGGCAATTAACATTGGCAATTGACATCGGCAATTCAATCGGCAATTGACATTGACAATTGACATTGGCAATTAACATTGGCAATTGACATTGGCAATTGACATAGGGAATTGACATTGGCAATTAAGAGCTAACAATGAGTTGCAGGAAGCGGATTGATTAAAAGGTTAGAAATAAACTAAACAATGCCGATGCAGTAAACGAATAAAACGTTGAACACTGCAAGATGGCCGCTGATGGAACTGATAGCGTTATAAAAGCAAGAAGCCTGAAAATAAACATAAACTCACCTTGGTTTGACCATTAACAGGAGTTGTTTTCCCATGGTAAGAGACTTGGACGAGAATATTACTCACCTCGGTAAGAAGGAATGGTCCAGAAACCTCCTGATAATGTGACGTGCTGTTACTGCAAGCATGCGGCAGGCCATGGCAGTACGGTGCAGGTGGTTGTGAGTTTTCTGCGAAAGTTAGTATCTATTGGGGTACTAGCAGATGCACTACAATTGACAGAAATGCATTTCAGAAGTGAAATAAGTCCTGGATAGCTAAATCAAGAGGTAGTTTGCTGAACCTCCATCCATAGCAACGATCACTAAATATCTAAAAACATCGACTAAAATCTGATGGCATTGCTGCTGTATATCCCAAAAAACACACACAAGCCTTATAGAAGAAGTTTCTAAACTGCCAATTTTCCGCAGGGAAATATTGGTGAAAACCATTTTATATTTTTAGACGTATTCTTGGGACTAGGATTAGGTAGAGAATAAGACACAGTAAGAAAAGTTCCACTGTGATTAAAATTACAAATAATCATCTTCACTCTTCTTCGTGGAAGGCACTGCACACAAATCTTACCGTAGTTGCCAGTCTGTACCGGGTTAGAGGGGGAAACTGACCGGTACTCATGTTCGAGGTGAAGATACACGCTTATATGCCGAGAGAGTAGAGACAGAAAGGTTCCATGGTAAATACGTTGGGTGCAATGGTTAGCTTTGAGTTGAGTGCAAGCCCTCATTGGAAACTATCGGGAGTTGTCCGCTCGCTATACAGATGTGCTACTCGCATGCGTAGGGTACAGCTCACCTTGAGCTCTGGCATCGTTCTGTAGGTCAGACACGTTGGCCGGTTTTCCCTCACTGCCCACCTGACTGATTACCGTCGCCTTTTCCTCGACGTGACCTTCACCTTTGCTTAAATCTGACATCTTGCTGCCGACCTTCACAATGATGTCAAGGACACTGGGTGACTGGTTCTGACCAATCAGGATGCTAAGCTTACTAGGACACGACTCCGTGTTGCAGAAGTCCGTCTGCTCAGCTGAGCCGATGCAGTCTCTACCGCCATATGCCGGCTCCGGTTCGTTACACAGACGTGCTCGGAATCGTTCCCCTCCGCCGCAGGAAGTGGAGCACGTGCTCCACGGCTGCCAGCCAGACCACCCACCATGAACTAAAGCCAACGAGTGTCAGTTAGTCAACATTATGCCTGGCCATCCATCAGACTGTCATGAAACTGGTTGTAAGAAAAGAGCAGTATGACCACCAAGATAAAGGGATGACAACTCCAATTGGATGATCATAAATATGATAAACTTCTCTGTAATTCAGTGATTGTTCATAACGTAAATATAAGATATATGGTAGGGAAGAAGAAAGCACCTCTCTCACTACAATAGCCTATTGTGAAAACAGCAGCCGATACACACTGGCATATCACAAGTAATGTGGAACAGGATTTGACAGGATTTGATGGTCTAACCGTAGCGAAAATAGAGACGAGAATGATCGCCATCGTTGGATTTTACTATAGAACTATTACAACTGATATAGGAGTCGACTGCCCATTTCTGGGATCGCTCGTCAGATCGCTATAATTTTTTGTTTCGTGATGATTTTGAAGGAAACGGTTATATTTCTGTCGCTCTCAAATCCAGTTCTACGGTGAGAGATGAGAACTCTCATCCCTACGACTGTCATACGTACCAGGGCACTCCACCGTCTTACAGGTACGTCTGTCTATGTCTGATCCAGGGCACGTCCGGCCGCCGTTGGATGGCTTCGGCTCACTGCAGTATCTCTGTCTCTCCTGGTGACCTTTACCGCAGGTCACTGTACACGGTTGCCACGGCGACCAATCCGTCCAACCTCCATCAACTAGGCAACACATGGATTTTGATGGCAACTGGCTGTCAGCAACATCAGAAGACCAACAAAACATGAGAAGGAATTGTGAGTAGTTTGTGAATAAATAGATGTCTATTTAGTACTGTGGCTTATTTTATGTGTTTTTCATTGCGATGACTAGCAGACCAAGAGTAGTTTCAATTTAAAAATCTCAAAAAATATTATCCTGAAATGCCCGCCAATATCACTGATTTTGAGCAGCCAACCGTCACTTGAACTTTGACCTTGAGATGGGAGTAGTGAGCCCTCTCAAATCCCTTGATTGCAAGCAGTACAATGACATCATTGATGCGTTAGATAGTAAGAGGCGCAGTTTAAGTAGATTCAGTCAGGTGCGTTCGAAAGACAAATTATTCACGATGGACATTATACTGTAGGTATAGATGCTTTGGCAGACATAACGTGTCTTGTTCAAACCAGCAGCATTTTGAATGACAACTATAACTATTGTGAGGTCACTGAAATGCCTAAAGTGCCTCAGAGCCACCACTTCATAGCCTTAGAGCCCACCGGTGACACACCTGGACAAGGTTGGAGTAAGCATTTCTCTGTCTCGATGGCATCTCCCTCACAGCTCTTGCCATCATTCTCCGGGGCAGGACTGTCGCAGAGGCGACGGCGGATTCTCTCTGACTCCCCACAGGTGGCGCTGCACACCTCCCAAGACAGCCACTCGCCCCACTGGCCATCCACTAAGAACAGCAGCAGTGTGTGTTACACAAAAAGATGGCACTCATCACGAATGATATCAGACATTTCAGCGTAGATCAGTCCAGTCATTGCTGCAGTTTGGAAGGAATAGAGAAGAGTTTGATAGATCACAGCCAAGTGATAAAAACATACTACAACTCAACTCAGGTTACCGTGCATGTTTCAGGGGCAAAAAGACAGTTCCTTATACTTCACTACAAACATTAGGTAACTCTAGATTTCCCCGCCTTAAGAGTTCTTCAATAAGTCTTACAGAAGTCTTACAGAAGTCTAACAGAAGTCTTAAGAAATCTCAAACAAGTTCTAAGACTTCTTCAAGACTTCTCATCTTGAGCAATCTTAGGGAAAGGAAGTCAAAAACTACCAAATATTGGACTAGTTAAAATAGTAATAGTAATCACAATGATAGAGTCCAGCGTGACAACCAAAACACCAAAGGTTCACGCAATCAGAATATTCTAGCCCTGCAGCCTGAAGTTACCGAGGGATGCTGACGGGTTTGTAGTTATTGTTATGACTCACCAGCACAGCTCATGGGAGAACACTTCTTCACTTCCTCGCCGTCTCCCTTACACACAGCACCGCCATTACTAGGGGCGGGATTCGTACATGTCCTTGACCTTCGCTGAATGCCGTGACCGCACGTAACAGAGCATTGGGTCCACTCGGCCCAAGCGTCCCAACCACCATCAACTGTTGATATAACAATGACAAATACAGTATAATATAATAGCATAATATAATATAATAGTAAATAAATGATAACAAAATAAGCAAAGTTGAGAACACTATAAGCCTGAGGATATGATCGAAACTCTGTTCCTCGCACAAGCGGCATGCGTGAGCGACATGCTGTATTTCATGGGACCCTCCAGTCTTTCAGTTACTCAAATTTAGGGTTAAAATCATTACTATTGGTTTCCTAATGTTGGGTGATTAGATAGATCTTGTTGAGTTGATCTCAAATATAGCAGAATCTTAGCTGTAGGAGGTAGGGATGTTCAGCTACAACTGCTCAAAATTCAGAGAAGACTGAATCTCGAGTATTTTCCCTCCGACAAACTGACAAGTATCGAAGGAGTTGTCTCACCCTGTACAACTAGGGTGGTATTCTTCAACACTACTCCGAGGTTATTCCTTGCCTCGCAGTAGTAATTCCCAGCGTCGACAGGTTGTACAGCGATTATCTGCAGTGAGTTATTGGACAGGATCTCAATCCGCTCATTGAGCCCCTTGGCTGTTACATTGATCCGCTCCTTTTTCCAGTCGATGATGGGTTGAGGCTCACCCTCAGCGCTGCAGTCCACAACGACGCTGTCTGCAGGTAAGTTTATCACCACTTAAACATTGAACGCAGGTAAAATGTCTAGAAACGTGCGGAGAGAGACTAGCATACTTCCAAGTTTCACAGTAACAGAATGGGGAGGTTCGATGGTGAATTGGGGCGGGGACCTGATGATCAGGTAGGCAACACCCTCCGATGAACCGGCGTCGTTTGAGGCAACGCACTTGTACTCGCCGCCATCTTCAGCCTGCGGGTAACGCAATGATAATACTGATGATCAATGATCAATGATCAAACTAAATTAAAATATTCAGAACTGCCTGGTGAAGGTGAAGGTTGTTTGATTGATTTATCAGCCAATCAACTGGTGTCAGAGCCATGACATACCACAGAGTTATATACGCCTAGATGCACAACATATCACAGAGTTATACACAACTAGATGCATAACATTCCACAGAGCTTTATATGACTAGATGCATAACATACCATATAGTTATATACGACTAGAGACATAACATACCACGGAGTTATATATGACTAGAGAGCCGTTGCTAAGGAGGTGTATTCTGTTACTCAGCTGCACTGGTCTCCCGTTCTTGGTCCAGATGATTTCTGGCATTGGAGTGCCTCCGACGGAACAATCCAGAATCACCTGAATAAATAGTAAGGTACACTAACCAGGATCACAACTGCTATATCAAAACTAAAACACTGAAAAAACAAACTGTCAAATTAGAATAGTTCTATATATTGAACTTTATGACAACAACGCCCAGTTGCTACGTCGTTGCTAGGTAACAACTCACTTGATCGGCCAATCGTACGGCAGTGTTTCCAGGAGGCACTATGATGCGAGGGGGAACGATCACGTTGACAGGTACGACCACTCGGTGAGCGCCGGCTGGGTTCTCTGCCACACAGGAATATGTGCCAACATCCAGAGGGCTGGCGTTGTCTATGACGAGCCTTGACCTTCCAGCAACGCTCGGAGCACTGCGGAGAAATCATTCACAACTTGAGAACGGCGTAAAAACGACAACAGAAATTACAACCGTTAACCTATGGGAACTACTATAGAACATTGAATAACCATAGCGACCTTGTGGTGACCTTGTGGTGAGCGCATATCGTAGGCAAAGAAATTCATACGGATTGTCTGTATCAAAATTTTGAAGGAGTAATACTTGAAACTTTTTGCAATCGAATAAAAACACATCAAGAAGTGCAAACTACGGAACTCCAAACGTATCAGTATGACATTATTTCAACAATTATCACAAATCACTGCAAACCATAACCGCTGATTTCATGTCCAATGATGAATGTTGGGATTCAACTAGGTGATTAGCAATTGGCAATTAAACTAGGTGATTAGCAATTGGCAATTAAACTAGCTGATTAGCAATTGGCAATTTAACCCGGCCATCAGCATCAGTCCCAATGAATGTAGTTAGCTTGCCTGTCAATTGTAGAACCATTCAGCTTCCATGTGATCACAGGCACAGGGGTTCCTGCCGCCTCACACTCCAGGTATATCCTGTTGCCCTGGGATACCTCCGTGGGCTGTGGTATCGATACAATCTTCGGTGGAACTACAGGAGAGTGCCAGTGTGATTATGAGCATAGATAAACTGGGAAAATGAGATCAAGTAGAAAAAAAGGAGAAGTGAGTAGGGATATGGGGATAGGAAGGGAGGAGAGAAAGAAAGAGATATGGAATGGAGGGACAAAGAGAGGGGAGGAGGAGGAGGAGGAGGAGGAGGAGGAGGGAAAAAGCAAAAGAGGAAGGGAGGGAGCGCGTAATACGTTTGCACATAAAATTACGAAGGAAAAGTAAGAAGGAAATGAAGAAAGGTATGAGTGCCGCCTCACCTTGAACTCTAAATGCAATCTCAGCAGAGCTCTGGCCGGCCTCATTGATAGCTTCACATGTGTAGGTTCCACTATCACGAGGCTAACAATGAAATATTAATATAATATCAACTGGATGGAATAGTCCACGGAAAACCCTCTCAACTAAACACAGCTTGTCACAATACATAAGTATCAGATCAAGTTGTCGGCCCTTTGCTGCTGATCTGAAAAAGCCGGTGGATGTAAAGCTTTGATCTAACCTTGACATTGCTGATGATAAGAGTTCCGTTGCCAAGGTTTTGGTGTCTGCCTTCATCAAAGATGGTAAGGAAATCTTTTTGCCAGATGACAGTGGGCTGGGGCAGACCGTCCACCATGCAGCTCAGCTGTACTGTGGATCCCTGCACCGACGTTACGTACCTCTCAACGTCCACTATCTCAGCAGGTACTGAAAGCATACCACAAGAATTTTTCATCAACCCTGAGATCTGTATTTTCTCAAGATTATTGAGCATTTCCTTGAAATCCAATGCCATAACTGTGTCTGGTAGCAGAACTGCTTGATTCTCCTAAGGTTTGTGTTTATACATGTGAAGTACTGGTAGAGGTGATGGCGTGAGATATCATACCTAACACATTGACCGTGGTGTTGTAAGTCGCGAAGCCTGCTTCGTTCTTAGCCTGACACAGATAGACACCGTTGTCTTCTCTCCTACATCAGACATGAGAGGTCAACGTCAAAATCATGACACGGATTCCGGCATGATATGCTCCTTATAAAATTCTTAAAGAATTCTTGCAGAATTCTCAAGAAGTCTTGAAGGATTATTGAGAATTCTTCAAGAATTCTCAATACTTCTTAGCCTGACAACTTTGAGACAGACAACTACCAACACATCTCTTGTTTTCTGTCTACCTATGGATTGAATAGTTTACCTGGTGATAGGTACGGCCAGCCGTCCATCGTGCAGCACTCGGTACCTGAAGTCATTAGAATCGATCGGTCGATTGTTGTATAGCCATGAGATCTCAGGCTTGGGAACGCCTTCAGTGCGGCACGGTAGCTGGAGCTCTCGACCCTCAATCACAGTGTACTCCGAACGTCCTGGGTCTATGCTGGGCTTTACTGAAGGCAAGATTAACAAAGTTAAATAGAGAGCAAGACGTAATTTGTTTTCTAGGTTATCATCGATTTCTCAAGCCTGAGAATTCTTGAAAAATTCTTCAAAAGATTCTTAAGACGTTTTAAGAAAATCTCAATAATTCTCAAACACGTTGTAAAACTTCCTCAAGACTTTTTCTCTTGAGCAAGTTTAGGGCAGGGAAACGGACAACTAATGTTCTCTTATTCAGATAGAAGACAGGTACAGATAGAGAGGACAGTACCAAGAACTTGTAGCTTTGTCCGGCCAATAGCGGTTCCAGCAGGATTCTGTGCGACACAGATATAGATACCGGCGTCCTGACTGCCGATTGCTGGGATCACTATAGACTTGTCCTTCTGATCAGCTAAACAGGAAATGACATCACTCAATGCAATAACACCAATAAGTACTACCAGGTGATGAATGATTGAGTAAAAATATGTAAAGGTGGACAATATGCTGAGAGATGGACGTTATACTCAGTAGTTGAGAGACAAAGGCAGGAGATAATACTGAAAGTGGCACCTTAGGGGATAGGTAAGATAACTCCCTATACATGATCAGAACACTCTTGATTGGCTGGTTAGAGTGATACGCGAATGTCTACTGGTGCTTAAACATAAAATAAACGCAATATGGGCTTGTATAAAACAGCTTCGGAAAATCACATTTAGTGCGAAAATCTATTTACTAGTAGAGGAGTGGCTATACCAGTGTCACCAATACAAGGCAGCATTCTCATCTACTTCGCTTACTGAGAATAACCAAACTGTTTCTGTTATCACTGAGTTAAATCCTAGGCGAGATGCTAGACACTGCTCTGTTAGATTCTATGGTTCAAAAATGGCTGCCGATCTTACATAAATATTCCCAACAAGTTATCTTGGGATTATCTCCAGACCAAAGATAGAGTATGAGTATTGAGCCTGATCTGCATGCATGTTGCAACTGGCGCAGCACGGCGTGCGATGTCCCATAATCAGCTGCGCTGGTGATGGAGATCGACATGTCTTACGATCATGTGCTAGCGGTAACACCGTGCTGGTTTAACTTTCATGCGAGGTGGAACACATCGCAACACATCGGCAATTGCTGTGAGGTCATGGAGACTGTAAATTGGTAGATCCGCAATCAGTTTCGACCTTTTGACCCTGCTATTGCGAGTAGACCGCAAATGGTGACTAATTAATCTACCTCCTCTGCGAGAGAGCTCAATCTGCAACGTCCTACGATATGTTGTGATTTGCATGGAGATGAGCGTGCGGGCATTGCACGATGGCAGCACATTACAATCTTACGATTGCAGCTACATTACTGCATGCATGGAGATCGGGCTTTAGTTAGATGTACGAGTCATCAACATGAGCCAACCAGCACCACTCCAAGGAACTCCTTACAAGAGGACGATATATTACTGGTAAACTGGTAAACTCACGAGGATAATTGGCAAGAATCCTGGTGCCCATCTGCCATATAACTCTTGGAGGTGGGAGGCCTGATACTTCACAGGTGAGGGCAACATCACTTCCTGCCAGCTTGCTTACTTCCCTGTAAGGATTTCTGTTGACAGGCATCTGCTGCACACTACAAACAGGTCAAAATTCAAATCACGTGAAGTGAATATTTGAATGACGTATAGTTCATTTTACTGTAAAACAGAATTATTTTACTAATTGAGAATTTTTGCGATCGAGCCATTTGCAAAAAGATTCAATTCACATTTATTTTTCATGTCATTATATATAACTAAGGCTGAATCAAGAATGGGGATACAGTACCGGGGTGGAAGTGCAGGACCGAGGTGGGGGTACAGGACAGGGGTTGGGAGGGGTGGGTTGTTAAAGGAGCTAGTTACCTCAGTATGACGGTTTTTTCGTCGATACCAGCGTCATTCAGGGCTAGGCAGGTAAAATTGCCACTGTCACTGGGCCGAACGGCGGAGATCTCCAGACTACCGGACCGCAGCATCCTGTACCGAGGCAGAGTAGACGTTACTACGTCCATACCATCTCTAAACCACTTGACTGTCGGAGTCGGCAGCCCCTGCGTCTCACACAGCAGCAGGGCTCTGGTGTTCTCCGTCGCCGTGATGTAGCCGTCGCTCGCCTCAATGCTCGGAGGCACTGGAAAGGAGTTAAAGTAACGGAGAATCTATCATTTATCCACAACAAATGTTTTGTCTTTAAGTTTTACTGATTCGCCAAAATGAGACATTTTGTGACTTCATTCCTGCCGATAAACTGCAGCACATTTAACTAGAAAACATTAGAAAATGTCATGTATTGATAGATTGATAGATTGATATATTGATATATTGATAGATTGATATATTGATAGGTTGATATATTTTTAGTTGAAAAATTTACCAAATCAAAAAATGGCAACTATCATAAGTTTTGTCGGTCATAGAACGTAGTAAACTAATGGTAAAAAATATGGTAACTGCCGTGAAAGTTCTTAAAGAATCGTCTAAGATTGAAGAATTCTTGATGCATTCTTAAAAAGCTCTTCAATAATTCCTAAGAAGTCATGAAGAATTCTTAAGACTTCTTCAAGACTTCTTATTTCGAACAATAGACGAATACCCAAAATATAATAAGAAAGAAATAGAATAGTAATAATTGTATGAAACTTGAATTGCAAAATCAAAACTTGCAAATAACTAATCGCCGCATTCAACCAACTTTGTTCCACTTTACAGTAAGTTTTCGTTTTTACTTTGATTGTAAATTAGCAGTAGAGGCGGTTAAGAGTTGTCATACCTTGGACTTTAAGAGTAAACCATTTGGTGGCGTTGCCGGCGGTGTTCGTGGCGAGGCAGTAGTAAGAGCCAGTGTCAATTATCTGCGCATTGAGTACCTGCAGTGTCTGTCCTCGGTCACTTATCCTACAGAGAAACACCCAACAGCTGCCATGATCACGTGACTAGTTAACATGTGATCGACCGAGAGAAAACTGTAGGAAAACCAAGACAAACAGCTTACACAAGGCATCAACACACAGCAACATAGTACATGTGATGGAGTGGTTTTCCTGAACTGATCACCTTCTTTTAAAGAAATTATGGTTGGGGAGATAGACTACTACCACATCTTTACTCTCCGTTCAATAGACAGACCAATCGATGAACAGAAAAATACAGACCTGATATTGGAGAGACCCCTGGTGTCGAGCTGCTCCCCATCTTTAAACCAGGCAATTTCTGGCGACGGCAAACCTTGAACTTCACAGGTCAAGGCCACTTCTTGATTCACAATCACAAACTTCTCTTCTATGATGTCAGCGTCATTTATGGAGCTAGGAACTGCAATTGGAGATTCATGTAGACTAACTGATCTACTTGGGAGTTGTCCTATCATGTATTGGGTATGATCTACTACCGTAGACTGTGAGTATGAAGTCTTTATCCACTTTTCCTGCGGGATTCAAGGCTTCACATGTGTATTTACCGGCGTCTGCGACCTTGACCGAGATGATATCTAATATCTCCGCATCAAACGAGATCCTGAACGAACAAATCAGGCATTTCAATATTCTGTATGCATGAAGACACAAATTGATCGTAGATTGGAGTTATCCTCTCTACAACGGATCAAAGATTTGGTGAGTCAATTATTTGCCATATTATTAAAACTGTAATCATGCTTAGCTTAGGTATCATGTATAAAACTAACAGGTCAAGGACCTCAGCATTAAATGGATCAATAAATAAATGGTAATTGTCTGTTTCCCCACCCTCAAAGTTCTTGAAGAATCTTCAAAATTTCCTGAAGAATTCTTAGGAGTTCTTCAAGAATTCTTATTTTGAACAATTTTAGGGCAAGAAAATAGACAATCACCAACTAAATTTATCAAATAAAACAATAAATAAATAATTACATTTATTAAATATATGTTATTAATTAAATGTATGAAATAAGATACACTAATGGTTTAAGTGGTGGAGAGGTTTCACACAGTAATAATATAACTCCGACAAAAACAAGAGTAACCTTTATACCTGTACTGAGGGTTTTCCCTAGATATGAGATTTCCATCCTTGTACCACCTGACCTCTGGGCGGGGCTCACCAGTCACCGGACAGGTCAGTGAAAAGCTTTTCTTAACAACGCTGAAGAACTGTTTGGTGTGGGGAGTTGTGTCCTCTTCAAATGTCGGCGGTACTAGAAGATAACAAAGATCACGTTGATGCGTTACATCTGTTGCTGTACATTGCTGTATGTCTTCAATGCAGCAGGTGAGTCAATGGGTTGAAACTTAGTTTGGTAATTGTCTATTTCTCATCCTGAAAGTTGTTGAAGAATCCTTCAAGAATTCCTGAAGAATTTTTAGAACTCTTCAATAATTCTTAAGTCTTGAAGAATTCTTAAGAGTTCTTCAAGAATTATCACTTCGAACCATTTTTAGGGGGGATATAGACAACTACCCCTCGTTTATTCACCTTTCTTTTCCTTCCCAATCAACTTTTATATCAAAGAATTCAACAGCGGGAGGTTTCGGATAACTTACGATGCACTTGCAAGTTGTATTTCTGTTTATCCCTGCCAGCAGCGTTAGTCGCCTTACAGGAGTAAGTATCGGCGTCCGAGAGCTGGACGTCAGTCAGCTCTAGCTGCTGATTACTATTCAGCAGACGCATGTTTGGGTACGGCCAGTCAAACAGAGGAGCCCGCCCTGTAACCAACATACAGACAGGATCTTAGGCAAAGAAACACTGAGTAAGTACTGTAAGGCCTGGCAGCCTCGCCCTTAAGGCACTGTCATTTCTCAGTGCGCACGCACTGAGACAACTTGGAGATTTTGACACCCTTGACACATTTTAAGCGTAATTTTACTTCTATACAAGATTTCTATGATTCTTACCCTTAAACCAGATGATACTGGGCTCTGGAATTCCTGACACCACACAGGAAATGACGGCTGTTCTATTCTCTACCACCGAAATATCCGTGATTAGACCTTCTCTGTTGATGGATGCCGGAACTGAAAGTACATTCTGATGTTAAAATTGCTGAATCATCAATCAGCTACAATCCTTCCAACTGCGACCTGACCTTGAACTTGCAGGTCATAAGTGCGTCTAGTTTCGCCTGCTTCATTCACCGCAATGCATGTGTATCGACCGGAATCCGACACCTGAGCGGAAGGTATTAGGAGTCGCCCTTCCTTATCAAGCTCAACGTGCTCCAGCTCCGTAACCGATCTGCCATTCTAACAATGAGACAGACAGCCACGTACTGGATCACCATAACCAGTCACTCAGACAACGCTGTGACTAGTAACTGACCTTGAAGAAGGTGATGGCGGGCTGGGGGATGCCATGAGCGAGACATTCTATTATGACGGTACGGTTTTGTCTGACGCGCGGATTAGACACTATGTTACTGTCGTCTATCGTTGGAGGCACTGTAGAAAGAAGGGCAGCAAAATTTTGGCATTTTTTACTCGTTCATCTGCATGTGTTTTTGGTAGGGCTATCTGGAGAGGAAGACTAAAGCTGGCATAGTATATCCCTGATAGGAAATGAAAACATGCCAGAATTTCATCCTTTCAATTCATCACATCAACACAACACAATAATAAGTCGCAGCCAGCTGTCACACTGGGAAGAATGACATTATTAACAATGTGACAATGTGACATTTTGACACTGAAAACGGGGTAAATAGTTGTCAAAGAAGATGAACAGTGTTGCCAACCCTACAATTTTACTCCTATATCTTCAACTTTTTGAACTTTTGAGGCAGCTAATTTACCACACAAGGACATGTGATTGCTTTATGTGTGCACCACAGGCCCACAAAAACTGACTAATTGTATTAGATAAGCAGTAATGTACTCAAATAAAGGCCACAAAGTGGATTTCAAGGCTGTATGTGGGGTTTCTATTTTTAGATTACTTACATCTACCGTATTTTTTCATTTGTGGTTGACAACACTGCCGATACTATTAATTATCATTATTATTACTATTATTATCATTAATTCTTGATAATGATGAAGGATAGTTGAAAACTGCACAAAATAGTGAAAAATGACATATCGTGTGAAAAATCTCAAGATTGCTATAAATGTTATGATAGAAAGCAAAGTAACCTCAAATAATGACAATATGACTGCATCAACAGCTAATATTGTACACTGAAATATTTCCGCACTGGATAATGATTGTGAAAATGTCAGAACACTTCACTGAAGAATTTTTACGATTGAAAACTTTTTGCAAAGATTCATGTTGACTGCTCACCACATAACCATTTTTTGCAATCATCTATCACGATTTTGAACATCAGCAAAGACATTGCAAACAACCTCCATTGCAAAACTATTCCTGCCTACGGTAACTGACCGTGAATGGAGTATTGTACTATCCCACAATGCCAGATTTACGAGTACTCACGTAGAACGAGGACGTTGAATAGTAGCGAGCTTTGCCCGGCAATGTTACTAGCCTGACAGCTGTAGCTCCCGGTGTCATCAACGTTAACATCGGGTAATAGTAACTGTCTGCCAGAATGGAGCAGAGTGATTGCAGACTCCAAGTCATCATCATCAGACTCAATCTGTAGAAGGAACTTACAGGATATCATCTCTAATCACATACAAGAGGAGACAACTCCTCAACAAAGCCTGTGTGGCTGTAGATCAATAATCCAATCCATCGATTGATACTGCAAACTGGAAAATGATTGCGAGAAAAAAAACAAATGCATTAATTGTGATTTTATTCTAATTGCAAAAAATACTTCCGCAATATTTTCTCTTCCGCTCAGTGAGCTACTGAAACTCGCATTTATTTTATAGCGCAAATATTTTTCGATACGTAAAGCTCAGTCAAAATCGCAATTATTTTTAATCACAATCATTTTCCAATCCACAGTAATTGTCTATTGGCCTGCCCATTATTATTATTATTATTATCATCATTATTATTTCCTTAAAAACAAGAAGTCGTAAGAATTATTGAGTTCATGAAGACTTCTTAAGAATTATTCAAGAACTTTCACGTCGGGGAGATAGTATACTATCTGTTATCAGATGTAAGAGAAGACAACTTCTGCAACAAAGCCTGTGTAGTGGTAGATCAATAATTGAGTGTGTGAGACAGGGAGGAGCAGTGAGACAGACTAACCAGAAAGCCATTCTTGTACCACTTGACTTCTGGGTAGGGAGTACCCATCGCAGGGCAACTGAGCATGAGTTGTCTCCCCTTGACAATTCGTACGTCTGTCTCGACTTGGCTCTCGTCAAAGTGCGGTGGAACTGAAATCAGAAAAGAAATGAGATTGCTCATGTCATGGAGAGATGGTACCTTGGATAGACATAGACATAGACGTATACATAGACATAGACAGAGACATAGACATCGAAAGCTTTAGATACCAGTTTTATGTATGTAGAAACACTTAGAATAGATGAATTTACAGCTGCGTTTGACCCTTGTTCAAAATTCGGAGTTGTCCTCTCTTAGAGGGCCAAAACTCATAAATTACAATATAACTCAGCTCTATATTGACAGCTGTTGCAGCTATGTTACACGATATGTATCCAACTTCACGTGGCCCGAGTTAGGAGTAAATGCTGTCAGTGCTTCTCTTGTCAGCCATTGTCATGAATAAATAAATTATTGTGTTAAATGTGTTTAACGTTGACCTAAGTTCCAAGGAAATCTCACACAGGACTAGGGGAGACTTACTTAACACTTCGAGATCAAAGTCTTTCTCGGCCTTTCCAGCGTCATTGGTAGCAACACAGGTGTAGCGAGATGTGTGTGACAACTGTGACTTTAGCAAGGTCAACTCTGATCCGTCATGAGACAACCTGAATCAACAAAGAATGTCAAACAGCGGTAGTGTCACGCAGTGGCAGTGTCACGCAGTGACGGTATGACAGTACTGAGTTTATGTGCTAAAGAAACTAATATGAACTGATGCCAAAGTAGACTCCATCCTACTTCTCAGCCTCTTCCTGTCCACACTTCCCTGTCTTCCATTTCTCTCACTACCTCCCTGCTTCAATGCCTTCATCTGTGCCTATTTGCCTCTTTCTCCCTACCTACTTGCCTGCCTTCCTGCCTCCCTCTCTGCTCTTACCTCCCTCCCTTTCTCTTCCTGAGCTCTCTCGCCCTACCTGCCTTCCTCAATAACTTCTTCACGCCCATATTACACAAGCACACCCGAAACAAGAACAGACCGGCCCCGAGAGCGGAAGCTGG
>ERZ1740065.917-NODE-917-length-16931-cov-13.087047_pt1 | contig 16931 bp, 11 predicted proteins | sample MGYA00581738_ERZ1740065 | MGnify/ENA primary metagenome ERZ1740065 (study PRJEB43018, sample SAMN04849749) | marine metagenome | isolation source: floating plastic debris | place: Pacific Ocean | collected 2008-09-01 | study: EMG produced TPA metagenomics...
CAATCTCTCTCTCTCTCTCCTTTGGCTGTTGCTATTTTGATTATTTAGTTTGTAGTATTGTGAAAAAATCCGGAAGGTTTCCTTATTCCCTGCTGTGGAAATGAAAGTTCAATGTGAGTCATGGTGTGGAAACGCAGTCTGTCAACCTCTCAAGCTGCATCTATCTGACCCGCCATCCTCTCAACAGGCGTTACTGACCCCCCAACAGGCTTTACTTTCAATCCAAAACGCATCATGGACATGAGAGTTTGAGGCAGAGATGAGCGACAGCGATTTTGTCTGAAACTTGAGGGATTTTATCATAGTTCCGCTGAAACCTCTCTAGCTTTCCATGAGCCGTCAAAACCTTTTTGTTATTGAAGTCAGTATTACTCAAATCAACTGCTAATATGAGTTATTGAACTGATTGAAACTTAGTGTAGAAGTAATATCATCACCTAGTGTAGCTAAGCGTAGTTCTGTACTAATGACTCACACCAATGACTATATCGCATTAGCATCTGTTATGTCTCACCAGGAGTTCAAGGTCAAATCGGCTAATAATCCAAGCGAGGAGGTAAACTTCCGCAAGCTGCTGCTCTGCCGCTGCCAGAGAGAGTTTGAGTCCTCTGATAAAGATGACAAGGAGGTGATAACTCGCAAGGAGGCTATTGATGTGGCTGCTGAAGAAGACAAGGCTCGCCTTCAAGAGGAGTTTGACACATTTGTTAGGAAAGCCCGTCATCGAAAACTAGGAAATATTAGGTAAGTGATGACTATGGTACGGTGTACGCTGCTGCTGCTGCTGATTATACGCGTCATAAATGACTTACTCTGAATTATCAGATTTGAATATTCTGTTTAGTTTGCGAGTCTGAGGTGTTAGAGTGGGTTGAGCTAGTCCAGTATAGGTTTCATGACTATTTCTCATGCTTCCTGTCGCGAACTAGTGGAGTCTGTGAGCGCTTATGCAAAAATTGTAAGCCGAATGATCCAAGAAAAGTCAAGAAAGGCCCACATCAGAATTGAGCCTTTGTTGACTTTTCTACATTTCAGCAAGAAAAAATAATGAAGACTAATAAAGCAGCTGTAAAAGTGCAACGCCCTCCAACCAAACTGCAGCTGATCGAGCTGCAGTCAATCGAGCTGCAGCACACCAGTTATTTGGAAATCAGATATTATCGACAGCAACTAGGCTTCAGGTTCACTCCTCTCCCCCCTCCGTAATCAGTTGTGCAGTTCACAGGCGGAACACCAACGTGATATGTTACTCAAGTATTTTGTCCGTCCTCTTCTTATATTCAATGTTATGCTCTTACGTTCCTTTGGGTGTGTGAATTTATGAATTAAATATCCTCACCCATGAGTGCGTGCGCGTGTGTCTGATCAATATCGTTTGCGATCTTCCAGGTTCATTGGTGAACTGTTCAAGTTGAATATGTTGGTGCCAAAGATTATGCATGAATGTGTCGTGATATTGCTCAGGAGCGCGGACGAAGAAAGTCTAGAGTGCTTGTGTCGACTCCTCACTACAATTGGCAAAGAGTTGGACACTGATGCTGCTAAGGTTAGTTGAGGTCATTTTGTGTTCGTTCTGTTTTATACACTTCCTTGTCGCATTGGAGTGTCGGTAATGAAGATATACTATCCTCTGGTTATTTATAGCAAAGGACCGATCAGTATTTCCATGAGATGAGGAAAATCATAAATGGTCAAAGTCAAAAGAAGGTGTCTTCCAGAATCAGATTCGCTTTGCAGGACGTAGTGGAGCTAAGAGAGGTGAGTATCTCCTATATTTACGTCATCATGTGACCAATAGTGCACTCAGTGGCTCACTCAGGCAGTGTGTCTGATTACCTGAACCTGAAACTTATCGGCTTGCTGGATTGAAACTGCTAACATGAGCGCTACTTTCCCTCCTCTCTCTTCCTTCCTCTCCTCTCTATCTGCCCCTATCCATCTTACTCTATCTATCTTGCTCCCCTCTATCTGCTCCCTCCCCCTTTCTCTTCCTATCATCCCTCTTTCTTAAACCAAATTGGAACTGTTTGGAAATGAATAGATCTAGCACTTTTTAGGTATTTATTAACTCATGCGTTTCTACATTATTTTTGTGGTCTGTAGTAGTCTCCCTATCTGTGGATGGGATCTTGTGTTGCGATCCATGCTGTATGTAGTCCAGTGTGATGTGATAGTTCTCTCGCCCACTGGCTGTGGTTAGCGCTAGATTGTTCCTCGTCCAATCTAGTCTGGTTGCGCCTGTCTCTCGCTGTGGAATAGCGAGGGAACTGTCTACTCGCCTCGTAGATCTGTCATTTATCAATAGGCGGATACTAGGCTGGTTTGTTGAGGGACCAGGGCTGGGTGTTCCAGTACCTCGGTCTGTTGTAGCGTTTCCACTCGGTACTTGCGGAACTAAACGGTTAGAGAAGCTGCTAGCTGCTGAAGATATTCCTGGTACGAAGTAAACTGTCAGAACTGCTGCCAGGCAAAGCGTGCCAATGAGCACACCTGCTAGGCCGCAGCGCATTGCTGTCTTCTTATGTGACAGCGCCTTCTTCTCATCGCCTTCTCGGCTCAGCCTCATGGCTTTTATGAAGTAGACGAGCCCGATGCCGGTCAGTGGGCTGAAACACAGCAACGATGAAAGTAGCAGAACTGCACCGCAATATTTCCATTGATCTAGATTCTTCTCTGACTCGTTGACTGCAAGCTTGACCTGAAGTTGTGAAAGGCTGAAATTACTGGATGATATTGGTACAATAGTTTTGTGTCGGAAAAAAAGTTGCAAACAAGTCGGTGTTTGTACTTTGACTGCTGAGAGCAGTGCGGATAGTTGAGAGCAATTGTAAATGTAAGAATCGGATATTCGAGACAATCAAGGCTTTCACCAAGCTGTTTCCTGTCTCAAATGCTTATAAGCTTGAAGAAGAAAGGTATGATGGAGCGTACGTAGCTGCTGCCGACTGGTAGTATATCTGGCACTTCGACCGTAACCGACTGATTCCTGTCGGTGTTTGATAGACGGCGCTTTCCGTCTGATACTGTATCCAGAAAGTTCATTCTGCTTGACTTGATGCTTGACCATATGACAACTACTGAGGCAATCAGTGTGTGATAAATTACTTATGGGGTTACTTACTGAGCTTTGATTGGTCGACTCTGCAGCTGATGTTTACATGAGGTAGTTGTTGACGATAACTTCCTGGATTGCCCTGTCGTTTGTGTCCACTAGGAAAGAAGTACATGAGTCATCATCCCTGGACATTTCCTTCACTGGGAAAAACGCTTGATAACTCCGCTGTTGCATTAAATCAGTGATGAAATTACGTGCCAGCCATCGCCAGCATCATTTCGGCAAAGAATCAGAAATTTACAAACTTCACTGTTAATCATCTCATTCCAGAGCAACTGGGTGCCGCGACGTGAGAACAAAAATCCTAAAACCATCCAACAAATTCACGCAGAGGCCGCTCTGGAGGCGCATGAGAAGAAGATGATGTACGAAGGAGTGCCGAGCAGAGGCAGTCAGAGTCGTCCCCCACCTAGGTGAGACTTAGGTGGTTATTGACAGCTGAGCAGACGCTGATGACCGCTGAGTCTTGAGTATGTTCCCCTGCCTAACTGCTTTAGGACCATAGTATATCGGTAGCTTTAAGAATGTTATCTTCTTGGTGCATTCCATTATTCTCGTCCGTACTTCGAGGGGAATAACTACTGGAAAGTCTACCGCATGAGTCATGATAAGGATTGGCTGTGGACTGGTTATTGATAAGTTTTTCCTGATAAGTAGCGGGAAATAAAGTGTACTTCATATGTCCCTTAGGAACGAGCGACCGCGAGGAGAAGATGGCTGGAACCACGTGTCCTCGGGGTCAAGGCCGCAGAAGATTGACCCGTCGAAATTGAGGCTGACGAAGCAGTATGGCGAGGGAGAAGTCCAGCTCGGCCCGGCTAGAGGATTCGGTCCTGGAGGCAACTGGGGAAAAGGCAGCTCGGGTTCTGGAAAGAACACTCCTCCGCAGCAAGATGAGAGGCCAAACACTCCAACCAACAAATTCGCTGTGAGCCTCCACTCTCCTGGCAATGATGCTCTCCCAAGCGTGGCCGCGTTGTGACTGGGAGTTGTGCTCTCTTGTATTACAGGCGCTCAGTGACCGCGATGGTGATGGTCGCAGCCGATCAGGCCAGAGACTGCCCACAGGTCGCGGCTCTATGGGCCGAGGCATAAACAGAAACAGGATGAGCATCACTCCTCGCGGCTCAATGGAGAAGGACAGGTGAGCGTAACACACTCTCTCGCCCACTCATCCGTCGTCATGAATATCGCTGATGTTAATTTGAATATCCCTCAGATCAAGTGCCCTCGCCACGGCGCGCCAGTTTTCATCGGGATCTCGAGGCCCATCAAGAGACAGCAGTCGAGAGGGTCAGCGTATGCGTCCGTCAACGCCCACCCAGCCCGCTGCCAAGCCAGCCGCACCCGCTCCCAAGCAGCTGAGCCGCATGGATTGGGAAAACAAGATGGCTTCCACAATAGACGAGCTCCTTCATAACAATGACATGAAGGTAAGACGCTGGTTGGGTGTAAATTACTTCTCACCCAACGTACTGCATATAAGACTGAAAATGTGTCTGAAAAAAATGCGACCAACACTCCAAAACACTTGTTCTGCTTCCTTGTATTTCACTCTCTTGTATGTAGTATGGACATCTCAGAAATGTGTATATCACGCAGCCAGTGATTTTGAGGAGTTATCTGCTCTCCTCTTCATGCTTTGGTTGTAGCAGAGAGCTGACAACTTCTGTTTCCAGTGCCCAGTACATTTTCACTAGTGTGGCTTGCAACCCTCAAGTTGGGCATCATGTAAACTGATATGACACCTTTTGTAAGCATGAAAATTTTTTCAACTGGCTAAAATTCCTCTCTGCCATTATCCCCTATGCTATTGCTACTGAGTGCTTGTTGATATTAGAACATGGATGTTCGTTTGCTGACAGGAAGCCACAGAGTGCATCAAGGAGCTGGGCCAGCAGAAGGAAATAGAGTTGGTCACGGAGTGTTCCATCAACCACGTTCTGGAGAGGTCGGATCAGGCCTGCCGTACTACCGGACAGCTATTCGCCGAGCTGATCAAGCTCAAACTGCAGCCGTTCAACGCCCACATGAAGGGACTGGCAGCCGTACTCGAGTTCGCTGAGGATTTGGAGATCGAGATACCCAATCTATGGTCATACCTGGCTCAGCTGATCGCTCCGTTGTTCACTCACGGTGACTGTACTCTAAGCAGACTAAACGATGTTTGTAAACCACTGCAAGGAATAGGAAAATGTTCAAAGTTGGTTGCCGCTATCCTCGAGGAAGCTAGTCATAAAACAGTGAGTTGAATATTATCATTTTTATAACATTTTATGCGCAAACATGCCTCAAATTATTTTCATGCGACTTGTTAATTTAGGGCCACGTCAAACTGGGGCAGATGTGGATGAGTGAAGGACTGAAATGGTCGCAGTTCTTAGCGTCTGGCGAGGACGAAGCAGAGTTTATTAATTCAAATGTAAGCATTGTCATACCGTTCCATTAAAATATGTTGTGATACGGAGGCTCTGTGACCCGTGAGTGACGTGATACCAATGATGCAACACGATGGGCTTTGTTTTCTCATAGAAACTGGAATACACGGTGTCATCTCCGTCGCAGAAAGGAAGCATGTCCGAAGAAGAACTTCACAGTAATCTTGACCGTCTCCTAGTGAAAGAAAAGGCTCAGAATGAGGCCGTATTCGACTGGATCGACGATCACCTGACAAATGATAAGTGCGCGGAGCCGCACTTTATTAAAGCGCTTACGTCCAATATCTTCAGATCCTCTATACGTCAGTATCAGTCCATACTCAGTAACTGCTTTCGCTTACCTTAGCTCACATGACATACTGTCAGAAATTGCTTTCAGAATCGGCTAAGCTAGCTGACGATGAAATAAAGGGTCGATCTCCTCTTCTAACTCGGTACCTCGATAACAAGCCCGACAGAGAGGCCGCTGCCTTAAACTCGTTAGAAGAGCTGATGGACCAACTCGAGCATCCTTCCGGTTTGTGGGCGGTACTTGCCTCATGCTTTGATAATTGACACGCAGCTGTCTAAAAAAGATGATTTTCCGTTGCAGAATTACTGAGCAACATTTGCTATTACCTCGCAGAAGACGACATTATCTCGGACGATTCATTCCAGGAGTGGGAACGTAGCAGCAAGAACGGCATCGCCATGAAGTCAATAGCAAAATTCTTCCAGTGGTTGAACGAATCAGAAGGTGAAACAACCACGACTAAATAAGAATAGAAGAGTCGTCAGTTTCTCTATGCGGGTGCGCAGACATAGCCAACGGCACGGTGCTAAAAAACGTTTCCCCCACTTGCAATTTCTCATCACTCGGAGCTCAACGAAAAACATAAGCAAGCGTACAATATTTTACTGAGCTTTGCAACCCCCACTGCACTGACTAATAAAACGAACGAGAGGGACCGAAGCCAAGCCGCTTGTTTTACGACAACGTTAATGGGGATATATTAGCGGGTGACAGAGATTTCGACTATTCTTCCTCTCATCGTTCGACATAACGTAATTTATTCGTCCTAAAGGATATAGTTTGTCATATCTTACCTCTACTACTGTGCGGCGGCCGAGGGAGCTTATTCTCTCCTATCCTTGTGCAGTCGGGCTGCATGCCGTTTGCATGGCGGGGTGGCGTCCTCCTCCACGCTCTCGCCCACAGTTCCCGAACGCGTACAGATCAGTTTGTTACGATAAAGCATTATACAACCACTGTGTCGTCGTTTGTTGTCGACCCGCAGTCGATTGCTACATTACTCTTTGTAAATAACACTGGTATATTCAGCGTTTTGTATAATAAAACTTTGTGATAAACTCAAACTGCGGTGGCGCTTGTCTATTCGGGATGTGGCGTTATGTCGGCGCTCATCAATGACGCGATTTGGCAACTACCATCTAGCCCCATGCAATGCAACATGCTGTTCTGTGGTTTCAAAAGAGTTGAGGACTCCTGCTTGCCAAAATAGTCTAAATCCATGCAGTAGAATGACATTCAGGCATATAGAGGGTTCTGAATCTCCTGTTGCAAACTGACGACTGATACTTCTTGTCGTTGATCTCTGATTATATAGTGACGGGCAGCTGTTGCCTGCTGTATCTTACGTGCACTAGGGCCTAAATGCTACTATTGCTGTTCTCCCGGGCTGTTTGCTAGAATGTTGCAAGTTCAGTCAACAGGAGCTCTGCCTCCGTTGAAATCTGCAGTCAGCATCTACACCAGACTTGTTTGGGTGGAGGACTCCACCATCCGGAGTACTACCAGTGATTCAATGGCATCGATGTTCTCTACTCCTTTCAGCAGTGCTACTAGTAATCAGTTGGGGCTCTGTAGTATCGATATAGCACCATCAACTCGCTATCGTTGTAAAACGGCAGAAAAGCTGTATCGTGTGGCTGGCGGTACGTGTGCACATACTCCAATTCATTGCTGAAAGCTGTAAGTACTGAGAAGCCTTACGCCTGCGCATGGAAATTCCACTCGAACCGGGGAATCCCCTTATCATGACGTCACATCCTCATTCGGGCGGATCGAAACCGCGTTCGATCGTAACAACAAACAGCCGAAAAGGTAACTGCTCTAATAGTGCACGTGTGAAAATTAGAATGCACTCCATTGTGGTAAGCTTTCGTCTCTACGGTATGATCGGTTGCGTTATTGAGTGCTTGATTGACTTATCCATTCATGATGAGCATTGAGTGTTGAATATCACTGCTTTTCCCCGATATTATAATATGATTACGGTAATATTTATATGTACATGATTTAATCTGATCGTCAATTCCACTCCTTTTCTTTTGTCTCAGCTGATTTATCGGCAATCATTCCCCAGCAGAACTAGAAGCTGCTAATGCTTTACTTGAGCCAATGCTGTTCGTTCAGAGATTTTGATTGCGATTGGTAGATAGCTGGATCTCAACCATAGAATCTAAAGCTGAACTTACAAATCACAACGTGCGTCTCACAGTAGGTGGTTCCCTAGTGTCCATATTTTTTTTTTCTCATCAATGCGTGGAGTATCAGTGGCGTTATCAGCGGTCAGTACAAAAGGGTGGCCGTTCTCTGATCGTCATAACAATGATGTTCAGCTGATGTCGGTTAACAGCACCTTGAATAGTGATGGCAGGATAGCAGTAAACAGTCAGCTATTAACTTGGATTTGAGTGTTCATTTAGTTGTTTGTTTAGCAGTGCCAGCGGCTGCTCAAAAGTGATAATGCTCCCTGACTTACATGTACATGTAGATACTGATAGACATCGGACACGGGTAGTTATGTCATACAGTGACGTTGGTGTCTTTGTAGTTAATGAATCGTCTGACTACGAGTGAACATATTTTCCAATCTACATGGACTCTACTACTAAGCACGATATATTGTACCTATATATTCATACATAAATAATATCCCAGACTGTGAACTTACCATAGACATACACATTTACATGCGTCCATCCATTTGCTTCATCGACCCAACCAGGCATTCTCTATTATATTGGTATTGGTACGCCTAAATAGCTCCGAGGAGACCAGTGTAAATAATTCATGAGTAAGGGGGAGATGACATTGTTTATGTTCAGCATTAGTGCTTAGATCACCTTATCAATATATGTGACACTACTGCATAGCGGCTATTGGGCTGTCTGCGGCGCTACGAGTCAAGTTGACAGGAAGTGACACGTCTGGATGTGTACGAGAGTCCGATGAATAAGTAGACATAATAGAGAGACTAATGTATTGCTCGCTATCATATACATGAGAGTCAATAACATTGGTATTGATATTGCTCAATAGCTCCGAGACCGGTGCAAATCATTCACGAGTAAGGGGAGATGACATTGTCTATGTTCAGCCTATTAAAGTTGAGTTTAGTTCATCCATCTTTGAGGCAGGATCCACACAGCGATGGTTGTGGGTGTCTTCGACTCTAAAAGTTCACAGGAAGTTACGCACCTGGATGTGTATGGGAGTCAGATGAATAAATAGACATAATAGAGAGGCTAACGCTCGGCTTACTATCAGCAATGGCCGATGACAAGCGCCACATGTAGTCCTTAGTCTAAAATGGAGGTGGTTCACTCCACGCTATGCTCTGTCATTCTATGGTTATATTGTTACGTATATTTTAGGATGGAGCCAGCAGTCTCTGAGCTGATGAATGAGAGTTACCCCTGCTGTATGGAGGAACTGTGATACGTCAACGTACCGTGCCGACTGTGATGTGGACACCTCTGATGTCTCACTTGTCTGGCATCTCTCTCGTTCCACGGTGGAATTGTCTGTCCCACCTGCAGGTGACTGACATCTTCCGCACACATGTCTGTGATTTTGTAATGATGGAACCTCAGCTCCTTTCAGTGCAGGGAAATAGACGATTACTCAGATCTCTGACTGACATTGAGTCCACTTTGAGACGTTCCCCTTCGTCTAATTGTGACTTATCTCAAATGTGAAGATCTTGGACACAGAGTCGGAGTTGTCTTCTCATGTAAATGAGTTCAAGCACAAAAGCCTCGATTCATGTTTTAATTATTCTTCATTCGATCCTTCTATAGTTAATAAACTAGTGTCTTTATTTATAATGGACTAGAGGTGCTTATGAAACCAGCCGCCTACCAATAGGAGAGTAAAAAATGCCCAAACAGGGAGCCATAGAATGCAGGTATGGCGGTACAAATACTAAGGAAGTTTCATTTCCTCGCCGCTTTCAATGGTGCGGACCCTCTGTGGCCGACATCAGCGCTCCCTTCTGATACTCTAAGACCTTGACCTACATCTGCAGCTGTTTTAATGGTGTTGCACCTCTCATCTAGTTTCAGACTGAGGTTTGATCCTGACAGTAAAGTGGAGAGAATTCATTTCAAGCCTCGCACGAGCGAGAGCATCACCACGCAACGTGACTGTTGCTCTGACGTGACTGCTGATGACCGTTGCAAGTTCTTTCCTGCCCCCTCCCCCCCAACAGAGTGGAATGAGTCACCAGGTGCAGTCTGCTGATCACCCTAACAAGGAAACACGTGATAGACTGAGGCCCCTGCTTGGCCAGCTATCGGGCCGGGCGTCTGAACTAGCGACTATGGCGATGAAGATCCGGGCTGCACATTATGAAGTAGGAGCTGACTGTGACAGACTAAAGTTACGAGTCACTGCAATGGGCGAAGAAGAGGTAAATTGCCATTTTCGTTGTCACTAGGGGTCTAGGTAAAACATACGTACACCTGATTGAGAAATTCGTGAATTATGATTTATTCTAGGCAGCAGGCATGCGATAATTATACAGCATGCTTGATGAATCGATTTAGTTATGAGCGTAGAGGGTCAATAACCGTAACACCACCACAAACGTTATTCTGGAAGGTTGGAAATGGGAGAGGGGGGAAAGTTTGAGTGCTAGTGAAGGCTATGTACATCAGTCACTTACATTCACTCATAGGGATTTTTAACCTTTGATGAAAGGTTCAAGGTCGTGACAAGGGTTGAAACGATTCAGGATTCTGGGTTTCGATTCGATTATTAACTCTAGATAATGGACGATGCAATTGTTCAATTCTTTGATGGCCGACTTCGTAAGACGAATAACTTTGCTCAAGCATTCTGGCAACAAGAAGATCATAAGCAATTTATAGCAATACCATTCTGGATGTAGCAATGAAAAATATAAAGAAATAAGATGTCTAATGAGCTATGGCAACATAAATAACCACTGTGGTCACATTTCTGAAGTGAAAAAGCAATCAAAACACACATTCTGAGCCTAGAGATAATCGATTTTTCAGACTACCATTAATCGAAGATGCAAAGTTCTGTAAATAATCTATCATGCATTGAAACTACGATGCATTGTTTCACCGTTAGTCGCGACTTTGAGCTATGACTCCTCAACGTTCAGAGAAACTGAGTATCTAGTAACTCTGGTCCGAGGAGTCGCCATCTATGGTTCTGGTCATTGTGCGATGTGTCTGCGTCGGATATTTGAATTGGTTCTGAATGCCTTTAGATACAGAGGATTCGGAGTAACATGAAGGAAGTGTGCGACAGCATCGACACAAAGTGTACCAATCAGAAAGATAAACTGAAAGCCACTGTTGAGGGGATGGAGTCAGATATAGATAAGATGGAGTCTCTGTTGACAGACACGAACAAGTTCTTGCACAGTACCCACATGACGGATGAGGTTAGGGATGGAGAGAAGATGGAGAGGGAGATATCTGAGTCACTAGTAGAGCGAGACGATGATCATACCCTCTGTCTCCTAAAGCTCTCTATTCAAGGTACTTTAACCCGTTTCTAAATATTTACAGCAAATACCAGCTGCGTAACAATGGCGCCGTCTCTTCTATCAATTTTCTGTTCCAGCTTAAAAGACGGCTTTATATTTCAGAAACTGGAGCTGGCAGCTATCAACTCTCGACAAAACAGAGTATGTCAGACTGCTACCTATATTTACTATACTCGACTTACTATTTACTTACAGCTACTTATGAATAGTGCTTCATTTCTTAAAAATAATTAATCATTTAATCTTCCGATTAATATTTTTGATCTTGAATTAATCTCATTTTAATCTTGCCACTACCAACTAGTTCCTGAGCTGTATAATTCACAACAGTATCATTTCTACCAGCTGCAGCAGCTGGCATTGACATCATTGTCACATCTTTTGTGGGTCATTATCTTTAGAGGTATTCCACCGCACTGGTGTTGAGTTTGGGTAGAAAAATATGCAGTCATACTTGTTCACATATCTTTTTATCATATTGTTTTAAGTTTGTCAGTGAAATTTACCCTCAAACTAACCACACGATTAATTTTGTGGCATAAAATTAATCTTCTGATCAATCAATCTTAGTTAATCTTAGAATAACTCAATTAAAATTCAGCACTACATTTGCTACGTATACTGATGTCTGGTTCAATTTTCAATCTTGTTGTTGTTAACAGAATTCTTGTTTCGTGAACTGAAGACACCGATAAAGACTGATCACCAGGCGCCTGATTCATCGTTGGCCGGCGGCAGTGAGTCTCCCGTGGTGGTAAGTACCAGGAGTTATCTACTCGCTGACTGCTGAAGCAACCGTCGGTTTGTGACAGCAGGGTCTGTGATACACACTGGTGTATATCATTGCAGTAACTAGCTTCCATTTTTGGATATGGTCTGGGCTGTGGTGACTGGCCTGATGTATAGATTTGTAGCCCTGGTTGATATGCTGCATGTAAAACTAATCTGCCACCCATTCTACCGCTCATACGGACGGATCACGTACTGTTTTAAGATTTTGTTCTCATATGACGTATGTTGACATTAGCTAGTGTGAGAATTATGAGTTTTACAGCATCCTCTTCCGAGCTTAGCTTCTCTAGAATTTCTCCGTATGAAGTTCACCAGTTAGACTGCTGTAGAACAAAAAAATTTTGCGTTCGTTTAAGTTTTGCGTTTTCCAGAATTTTCAGCTGAGCGCAAAAATTGAGCATGCAAATATTTCTTTGTTCAGTTGATTGTCTGTACACTAGGAGCAAGAAATGCAAAAATACATGTCGCAAAATTATATCACAAACTAAAACATAAAGATTGTGTTCGCAAAAATGTTCCTGTCCTACAGTAAGTTCCTAGTTGATATTTAGTGTGAACTGAGCCTGAGTTACTTCAAGAGTGGATTCTGGCTAACGCGACTGATGCTCGAGCGTCAGTCAAAAAACTCTGTCTCAACTATTTTTGGTCAGCTAGTAGTAAATAGATAAAGAAACCACGACTGCACTAATCGCACAGCCACACAAACCTCAGTCAGTCGGCATCACTAAACTATTGTCAATAGACAGTTATCCAGTCAGCAGATGCAAGTTGCCCTTCGGACAGCTACTAGTTGATGACTTGAGCGTCAGTCAAAGAATTCCTGGATCTGCCCCTGTGCTTGTAACTATGGCTGCGGATATGGATGACAGTTTTCTTGATTGCACCCCCAAAGCTTTCACACTGTTCAGTCAATCATCGATTAAGAAGCATTCATTTATTTTTAGGATAATCACACTGTGTGCTCTACGCCTGGTAAGTGTAGCTGATCCATCTGTCAGTTATGTACGTACATTCCTAGGATCATATCACAATTGAGTGTTTAATTTCTCTCAAAACTCAAAAGATTGAAATTTATGTCTACCTAAACTGACTTCCAATCTTATCAGCTCTTCTAACTTTTTCAAATATTTGTGGTAAAAGTATCTCATGAAGCGCCATTCAATCAGCGAACGATGTGATCACCTCCGCGTGGTTTACCGGGTGTATGAGAAGACAATTCTCCTATAGAAGTGACGCTTAGCAGAATTCAACATTCACCAAAAACAGCACCAAAATGATTAGCTGTGAACCCCCTTTGGAATCCTTCCGATTTGTCTACATTGAAAATATTTGCTGTGTTATGCATTTATTCTATTTTTTTATTATCCGAGATAACTAGTAACCTAGGCTCTTATATTCTGCATTACATGCTTTATGATTAGGCATTGTGTTGTTTGTAGATCCCTCCGCTGCCACCAACGAAACTGCCAAACGCTTATATGACAGAGATTTCCTGATGAGTCTACGATTCGCTGCTCCATCAATACAACCACCAAATGGTTTGCCTATTCTCAAGAGCATCCTCAATCCCAGCCCTGTCCCCCGATGCACAGTTAGCCTCAACATGGACTGACTTCTATCGAGGACGACAGGTAGGTATTCCCTAGGACCTGTCCCAGTACCTAGTACAAAAGTATCTCTGCCTGTTAAAAAAACTGCTATTATTGGTCTCCTCATATTTTCCTGTGGCCCATTGGTTAGATGTCGTTGAGCTGAGCTCAATATCTTAGCTCTAGGGGATTTGAGTTACGGTTTCTCAAAGTTCATTAAAGTTCAGAAAAACTGAATCTCCAGTATTTCTGGTCCTACAACTTGTCATCTGTGCTGTTGGCATTGACAGCACGAGTGCTGTCACAATTCGCATTATTCAACAACTGAAAAGGCACTGCGGGTGCTAATTAGGTATTAGTTCAATACCAAAATTTGATATCAGAATTTGATATAGTTTTCATCTCAATGGTAGAAACCCCTAGAAGACTTACATACCTAAATATCAGCTTCATCTTATCGTATGAAATGCACATCAACTTGCTTCCAAATAATCTCATAGGTTTGGGCTAAAAAAATAATTTGGCTTGAATGAAGAGTGATTACTGCTTTTACAGCACATAGAGGCACTTCTTGTGCCAAAAACCATCTTTGCTGCTGATATTGGACAAATTTCTTGTTATAGTGGGTAGTTCGATATTTTGATATATCGAGAAGACAACTCCAAAGCAAATAAATGTCGGCATTTGGAGTCCATCCCCAGTACTAATAAGTGTACAAGCGCTATCAATTCCTACAGAGCTTATTTATCTGAAATTACTGGTGGGGAAATATGCTTTGATTGTAAGATTTGCCTTTGTACAGAAGGATATATTTCTTGAGGATTGGAATCGCTTGTCGTCAGTGTCAAGGCCGCAGAAGATTGACCCGTCAAAATTGAGGCTGACGAAGCAGTATGGCGAGGGAGAAGTTCAGCTCGGCCCGACTAGAGGATTCGGTCCTGGAGGCAACTGGGGAAAGAGCAGCTCAGGTTCTGGAAAGAACACGCATCAGCAGCAAGATGAGAGGCAAAACACTCCAACTGACAAAGTCGCTGTGAGACTCCATGGCTCTAGCAGTTATATTGCCACTTAGATGGATAAGATGATAAGATAAATTTCACTACAATCGTCCCATGGCACGACAGTTGCTATATTTTTTCTGAAAATCAGATGCAATGGCTAGCTCCCTCAAAAGAGCTTTCACTGCTCACTTTGAGGGCTATGCTATGGGTATTGCTGAATGACCTAGTTTCAAATACTCAGTAACTTTGTGATTTGCCTACCGCACTGCAGAACGTAGTGTCCATCAGTCAGAATATCAGTGTTTTGAATTGGCTTTGAGGTGTTAAGTTCCTAGAGCTGTCATTTCATAATTAGTTTGTCAGCAATCTGATGGTAAGGTCACAAAGTTGTTTGAGATTGTCTACAGGAAGCAGATGTGCTTGTTCATAGGGGAATTTATCACCCGACATGGCCTGTTGGCAGCTTATGGAATATCATTAGTATCTCTCTCCACCTCATTTATCTATATCTTTTATGCAGGCATCGTCCTTAATGAACAAAGCAAGTAACGGAACCAGCCAAGCAGGTGGCGAGCCTGATGTGACGGAGGGGGATGATTGGCTGAATGGATTTGAGGAAATCATCAGCAAACTGACACCCAAGAATTTCAATGCTATCTGTGCACAGGTGGTTGACATCCATAAGTGACTGTACTTTATCGAATGTACTCTCGATCTACTACCCGCAATGTTACAGGTACTAAGACTGCCTGTGAAGACAGAAGAGGACCTGGATCAGATGGCTAAGCTGGTGTACAAGAAAGCTGTTACTGAGCCAGACTCGAGTCTCATCTGTGCCAGTCTGAGTCAGTGGCTATGGAAAGTAATTTATTACCTCTATTAAAATAATATCCTGTATTCCCTCAAGATTAAGACGCTCGTCCTTATCTTGAGGAAACCTGGGTGCGTTCCATTCCCTCGAGGTTTAAACGCAGTGTCTATGACGTAATCTACATATATTATAAGGCGTCGTAGGTGCAGTCGAGGAATTATTTATATTGGACACGCCTGACCTCACCTGCTCAGACGCACGGTCTTGATTCTGATGGAAACAGGGTGCTACTACTAATACAGTGATGAAGCCTGTGTCTAGAGAGAGCAAAGTACTAGCAGTAGAAATACGGAGTAAATAAACTTGTGAGTTTCTACCCAGTGCATAGTTTGCTGCAATGGCACAGTAAGTACAGCTCTGCCGTACATGCCGTACCGCTTGGCACTGCCCTGACTACATCACACTACACAAGATCTCAACACAGCACACTACAATACGCCACGATACATCATAATACTTCTTAATACAATATAACACAGTAATCTATTACCTCTGCAGTAATAGTACACTGTTCGGTTTTGAATGATGCGTAGCTGGTGAATGTTAGCATTCTGGATGATAGAAATATTTTGAGAAACCCGGGTCAAACGCAATAAACAACATTTAGTGACAATCGAACCCCTTTCCAAAAACGTATTTTGATGCTAACTTAATATTTAAGAAAATATGTGCCAAGGTTTTTGCTGTGCCCGGTATCTTACTACAGGCCTTCAAACATGGCCGAATTTATGTTTCTACGATTGTTTAACATTTTTTAATTCTATGTCGGCTGTTTTATCAGAACCTCAAAGCCCAATCAGCTACCAATCCGACTGAGGAAGTGAACTTCCGCAAGCTGCTGTTGTGTCGCTGCCAGAGCGAGTTTATATCGTCGGATAGAGACGACAGAGAGATAGCAGCGCAGAGGGAGGCACTCGATAAAGCGACTGATGAGCAGAAGGAAGAACTGCTGGAAAAACATCTGGATCTCGTCAGGAAATCCCGTCGCAAAAAACTGAGAAATCTGAGGTGAGACATCGGGAGCTGATATAACTTTTCAGCTCACCGTGTGGATTTGGATGGAACTGGCAGTTTCTTGGATGTCCTCCTTTAATGTCGTTTGACTCACTTTCATTGAGCTGTGCTTACAGTGCATGAGTCGATTTGGGTGATGATGCATGCAGATACCACAGGAGGCTGACATTGTATTTCTCATCGTTTTACTGAAAACTTCTCCTTCCGCCATCTGGTCCTCTAGTCATATGTCATCTGGTCATCTATTCATCTGGTCATCTATTCATCTGGTCATCTATTCATCTGGTCATCTATTCATCTG
>ERZ1740065.918-NODE-918-length-16911-cov-16.154722_pt1 | contig 16911 bp, 11 predicted proteins | sample MGYA00581738_ERZ1740065 | MGnify/ENA primary metagenome ERZ1740065 (study PRJEB43018, sample SAMN04849749) | marine metagenome | isolation source: floating plastic debris | place: Pacific Ocean | collected 2008-09-01 | study: EMG produced TPA metagenomics...
GTTGTATGTTGCGATCGCACCCCATGAGCACCGCCGTTGAATGGACAACCGAAGCTAAAGCCCGATTGAAAGAAATTCCATTTTTTGTTCGTCCAGCAGCCCGCAAAAAAATTGAGAAATTTGCCCAGGAAGCAGGCATTACCGAAATTACCGCTGACGTCTACGAACAGGCCAAACAAAAGTTTGGATAATCAACACAACCATTCACTGTGGATAGATAAAAATGGGACGTTTGCGTTGGCTATGTTTACTTAGCCTGGTTTTACTTCTACAAGCCTGTAGCAGCTTGGGTACCATTCCTCCCCAATCGGTGGTCGAGCGTGGCCTGGCAATGAAAATGGCCCAAACTCAGCAAACGCTGATCGCTCACCTCGCCCCCAAAGTACCCCAGCTATCCAACTTCAAACTACGTCATGTAGACGTCACCCTGCGAGAAGCTCAGGACGACGATACCTTCCATGTTCAAGGAACCTACGAAGCCATCATTCAGCTTACTAACCGAGAGAAAAAAGACGCTGGTCCATTTGACCTTTACATCGCTAGGGAACGGACAGACGATACCGTCAGCTGGTTTTTGGTATTTAACGAGCGTAGAGAACTATTGGTAACAAATCCTGCTTAACACAGAAATAGTAACGTAGATCGAGCGTAGTCTTAGACTCTTTTTAATCATCAAAATAGAATAGGAAAACTTTCTCTTTACCCTGGTCATCCCGTACGCCATGCATAAAAAAGTTACGGCCTGCCACAGGTGTGGCAACAAGATTATATTGACCCTTTAACCACCCTTCCAGCGAAGTTTGCATCGTTTCAGGAGTATGCATATTAGCCGCGTATTGAACCCGAGCAAGCATAAGCTGGGATTTAGATTCGATCCAGGCGTCTAGGTGTTTTTTAAAGACGGGATCTTTTTCTTCTAAGCGTTGACACACCAACTGATAGGAAGCCAGCAGCATGTCTTGATCCATATCAGTTGCGGTGAATGCCAAAACATAGAGGGAATTTGTGGGGGCTGTCTGTCTTTTTTCCGTAGTAGAGGGCGTCTGCTTTTGGTCGATACGCCGATCGGCAACCTGACGAATAAATCCAAACTTGTTCAACAGTGTGTTGCAAGGATCGTCAGGCCTTTTTAGTAATTGATTGATGTCATCTGCCACGCCGTAGACTCCACCGGGCGTTAGCAACAGAAATTGCACCAAGTCTGGCTCAGGCAGGGCCCGATCCTCTATGGGAGACGCCTTTGGCAGTAGGGTTTGAGCCAGCTGCACGATCTCTTGAGCAACTTGGGCCACCTTTGGATCGCCCCCCAACCCCACCATGCCGCCCCCTGGTGTGGGGCGAAAAGAAGCCTCACCAGATAAAAATGCCGTTAACGATATCGCCCAGCGTTCCGACGTTTGGTCATCTATCATGCCGACATCCATCAGCACGCCATACACCTGGTTTGTGTCATTTTCAGAACCCCCCGCTTGACCAGCATCGATATTAAAAATTGTCTCGCGCCAGGTTTGATAGTCGGGCGTTATCCTCATGCGATGATTGGAGGCAATAAATTGTCGCGCCTGCTGGTTCGCATCTTGTGTTGTTGTCAGTGGGCCTAAAAACTCTTTAATAGCTTGCAAAGCAGCATCGACACTCTCGCCGTCATTGTAGTAAGGCGTTCCTTTTTTCTGCTCGTCGCTGGTTACAAACGTTAGGTTGTAGGACCAGCGTGTTGCACGATTACCATTGGCTTTCGTATATCGGCGCTTAAACTTGCCTACACTGACAGCTTTTAGCGTAGAAAGTGGCAGCTGCCAGCGTTTGGTACCTAGTAGCGTTTTGCGATCGCACCTAACCTCATCCGCCGTCTTATCCAACGTCAACGTTGCCGACTGCAGTACCCCATAGACCATAGACAGACCATAGGCCCCCAACGCCGCCAACAACAAGAAACCAGAGGTAGGCACCCTACCGCTAGAGACGACAAAAATAAATCCCACTAGCGTTATGCCCAACAGGGTTAGCGGCACAACCAACGCGTTGCGATCGCTAGAACGATAAATGATCAGTTCTGACGCGGTCTGTCTATTAATTCTCATGGAAACAGAGGTACGGTATTACTAGCCCAGACCAAGATACACCGTTTCACTACTCAAAACCGTCATAACGCCAGGGCACCGGATCCACAGCCACCTGGTTCATATAGAGCCCCCAGTGCAAATGCGGTCCAGTAGCCGCGCCGGTAGAGCCAATCGCCCCCACTCGCTGCCCCGCCCTCACAAAGTCACCTTCCTTCACATCAATCCGGCTAAGGTGAATCATAATACTCAACAGCCCCTGGCCATGGTCAATGCCCACCGTATTACCGTGGAGTTCAAATCCATCACGCACACGACCCACCAGGCGAATATATCCAGCAGCCGGGGAGACCACCGGAGTACCCGTCCCAGCCGCATAGTCCACCCCACGATGGTAATAATTCTCGGCAAATTCGCCATTGTAATAACGACGAACGCCATATTCAGAACTAACCTGACCCTGACTGGGCCTTAGCAAGGCACCATTCCAGTGCCGCTCAGGACTGACCAGCTGCTTAAACGCATCCACCCGATCAAACTCATGATCTGTCCCTAAACTGCCGCTGCCCCGGAGCGTGATCCGCTGAGTGCGGAAATTACGATTACTTAAACCCACCGCCAGATTACGAGTTTCCTCGGCACCGTTCACCTGAATCACTATCCGCCCTGGCGAATCCAAGGGACTGGTGGGAACAAACGCCCGAAAGCGATTACTGGATAGTGGAAAACTGGGATATTCTTTTCCGTTAGCAGTAACAGTGGGAGCTGTCGTAGCACCGCCCCTAGCCTGCACAATGACGGAGATGGTATCGCCTAATTGGGGAGCCGTGGGGGTAATGGTGACATCGTAGGCATGGGCCGCTTTGCTCGTCAGCCCCCAGGTCATCAGCCCACTGGTTGCAAATAACCCTGCGATTACGTCTCGACGTCGCATTGCCATACTCCACCGTCTCCTTTTAAGAATTTACCGTCGTCATACAGACACACCGCTAACCAAGCACAAGAGCAGGCTAACGCTCTTACATAGTTTGAGCTTGGTAACCCATCATAGCTACCACAGCTTAAACTTCTCTCGATTCTTTGGTTTACAGGATAGTACAGAGACTTTTTATCTGTTCATCGGTATATGTTCTGTACGCATCTCTTTATTTGAAAAGAATGGGATAGTGTGATCACGCAGATTTTGTATCCTATTTCCCGACGCTTATCCCAATGCTGATCGAACGCTTATCCACCCCCGATTTTAGTGCCCTGGCCCACCTCTATCAAACAACGTTATTAGAGACCGTTTTGCCATTCTGGCAAAACAATTCGTTAGATCGTGACTATGGCGGTTACTTTACTTGTTTAGATGCCCAGGGTCAGGTTTACGACACCGATAAGTTTATTTGGCTGCAAAACCGGCAGATATGGACATTTGCCATGTTATATAACCGGCTAGAACAGCGGGCCGATTGGTTAGAGATGGCCCGCCATGGTGCAGACTTCTTGACCCAACACGGGCGTGATGCCGATGGCAACTGGTACTTCTCCTTAGATCGCCAGGGGCAGCCTCTGGTACAGCCCTACAATATTTTTTCTGATTGCTTTGCAGCGATGGCGTTTAGCCAATATGCCCAAGCTAGCGGTGAACCGACCGCTAAGGAGATTGCCTTGCAGGCCTATAACAATGTCTTACGTCGCCAAGACAACCCTAAGGGACAATACGACAAAACCTATCCGGGTACTCGACCCATGAAATCCCTGGCAGTGCCCATGATTTTGGCGAATCTCACCCTAGAAATGGATTGGTTGCTAACCTCAGAACGCCTGGACTCAGTTCTTGATCAGACAGTGCATTCTGTTATGGGAGAGTTTTTAGATTCCACCAGTGGCTTGGTCTATGAACACATTGCCCCAGATGGTTCTCCCCTTGACTGTTTTGAAGGACGGTTGCTTAATCCGGGCCATGGCATCGAGGCCATGTGGTTCATGATGGATATTGGTCAGCGTCGACAGGATACGGCACTGATCAACAGAGCTATAGATACGACCCTCGCAATTCTTGAAAAGGGGTGGGACCGTAAATACGGTGGCATTTTTTACTTTTTAGATCGTCAGGGCTACCCTCCCCAGCAGCTGGAATGGAGCCAAAAACTATGGTGGGTTCATTTAGAAACCCTAGTGGCCCTACTGTTGGCCTATCGTCTCACCCAGCGAGAAGACTGCTGGCAGTGGTATCGCACCGTTCATAACTACACGTGGTCACGATTTAACGATCCAGACCACGGAGAATGGTTTGGCTATCTAAATCGCCAGGGTGAGGTTTTGCTGTCTTTAAAGGGTGGCAAATGGAAAGGATGTTTCCATGTACCCCGAGCCCTTTATTTAGGCTGGCAACACTGTCAGGCAATAGCTTAACGTTTTGTTGTTTTTTTGTTTCGCGAAGGGGGCGACCCCAACAATTCATTAGCGCAGGTTACCCACTGTTCTGTTTGTTGGCGCAGCTGTTCTTCATCTACACCTTTAAAGGGGAAATCCCTATCCAGCTGCTGCCAAAACTCTGGATCGTTATTGTGGCTGGAGCGGTGAGATGAACCACTGGAGGATTTGTTCGATGCCATAAAATTCCTTGATTAGCTGAATAAATAATGGGTACTCAACTAATTTCAAGGTGCCCAATGATACACAGCTTTTCAGAATACTTAGGAAACTCAAGTAATCTTGACGACAAACCAACTATAGGAACCATGTGATTCCAACCAGGAACGTCCTTATTTAACAACATTCTGGTGTCGGAGTTACGTAAACACCGCTACCTATGCAAATTATTTACGAAACCTGGATACGTTGGACGGCATAGTTGGATGCCGATGGCCCTACAGGTCTTCGCCTAATGGTAAAAATCCGGCAATGGGCATCCCTGAAAACCTTAAATAGCTGACCAACCGGGTCTGATTCGAAGGAATGATTAGCAATAATGCAACCCGCTGTGACACTACTAGAAATTGACTGAGGTGTCACAATACCTGTATTTGCCTAGAAAACTAGAGCTATAATGTCGCCAAACGTGCTCTATCTAATTTATAGAGGCTGCCTTGTTACATCTAGTTCCTAGTAGAGCGATGATGCCAGAGTCGCGGCAAATGAATTATGAACTGTCCTTATTGTGACGTGACCCTATATGTTACGTACCTTTAAGATTGAGTATCACCTAACTAATACATTTGAACTAAATTGTGATACCATCTCTCGGTATCCGGCTATCTAAGTAATTCTTTAGTTTGTTTGGAGGTCAGAAGCATCATTTATTTTATTCATAGATTTTTATTCACTTTATGCGTGGTGAATATTGCTCCTTAGAATTAGTCTCGAAATAAGACAAAAGTTGTTCCAAGCATTACAGAATTGTTCCTGGGTCACCTCTACACTTTGAAGCCAACTAAATGACCAACTAATGTAGGTGCTAACAGGTGTTAAAAGTAGATTTGACGTGAATCTGAAAGATAATCTGTAGCTGACGTTTGCAGTTCGGTTATTGCCCAAGGAAAACCCTACCTATGCACTCAAACGTCTAAGTCATACTAGCAATGTCGAGATTGTCGTTTATCCCCTATTCTCTCAGGCACATCTAATCTTAGTCTACGTCGATTTCTCATTTGATGAGCTTAAAGTAGTGACCATGGAGATGTGTTTTATGAGAGATGTCTGAGCGTTCTATGAGAGATGCTTCATCTAGTGAATTTAATCCTGTGACCTAGGGTAAAATTAAACTCATAATGAATCCGACTTAAGTTCGTTTCTCAGACATTAGGTACATGTTTAGCCTTGGCCTAGGCGTTGGAGACGGATTTTAGGGCAATCTATCTAATTGCAATCCGGTTTATTGTGCTCTGCGTATATAGTTACAGGTCATCATTTAGTTATTCAACCTGCGGTCTCACCGTTTAAGACCATTACATCGACACACTTTTTTCCAGCGGAGGTCCAATAAAAGCTATGTCCAAGCTGAAAGCCCCAAAACGAACTTCCCAAGTTGCCTACAGTACTGATACTGTCCGCACCTATCTTCAGGAGATCGGTCGCGTACCTCTACTTACCCATGAAGAGGAAATTGTTTTGGGTAAGCAGGTGCAGAGACTGATGGCCTTGCAGGAAATAAAGGACACGTTAGACGAAGAACTGGGTCGCGATGCCAACCGGACTGAGTGGGCTGAGTCTGCTGCTGTTTCTGAAACAGAGCTAGCCCATCAGCTACGCCATGGTCAGCGAGCCAAGCGTAAGATGATCGAAGCCAATCTTCGTCTTGTTGTAGCTGTGGCTAAGAAATATCAAAAACGTAATCTAGAGTTTCTTGACTTGATTCAAGAAGGCACCCTGGGTCTAGAGCGCGGGGTAGAAAAGTTTGACCCCATGAAAGGCTATAAGTTTTCTACCTATGCCTATTGGTGGATCCGTCAGGCGATTACCCGTGCCATTGCTCAGCAATCTCGGACAATTCGTTTGCCCATTCACATTACTGAGAAGCTCAACAAAATTAAGCGTGAGCAGCGGGTTTTAGCCCAGAAGCTGGGTCGTAGTCCAACGGTTGCTGAAATTGGTCAGGAGCTAGAGCTAACGGCTGAGCAGGTAAGGGAATATCTGACCATGTCCCGTCAGCCTATCTCCCTGGATGTGCGCATTGGTGACAACCAAGATACTGAGCTCCAGGAACTGCTAGAGGATGACACCGTTTCCCCAGAGGATTATACGGTGCAGCAGTCTTTGCGACAGGATATTCGCAATATGCTCACGGAGCTGACGCCTCAACAAAAAGAGGTGATCAATCTTCGATTTGGTCTCACAGATGGCACCCAGCTTTCTTTGGCAAAAGTCGGGCAGCGCATGGGTATTAGCCGTGAGCGTGTGCGCCAGCTAGAGCAGCAGGCCCTGAAACATCTACGTCGCCGTAAGGCAACGTTTCAGGGATATCTAGCCGCTGGTTAGGTCCTGATTATTAGAATTTGACCTTCTCTGGACATCCACAAAGCCCCTGGTCATTGACCAGGGGCTTTTTCTGTCATTGCTGATTTAGAGGATGAACCGATCGGTTAGACATGGTATTTGATACCAAATCCGAATTCATTGAACCCGATTAAAAATAGACAATTTTGTAGGGGCACTCCCTTGTGGATGCCCTTCGATACTGGGTGCTATCAGTCAGCATTGAGTATGACAATATTTTGCAGATAAAGTCATTCCGAGGATCAGCAACGCCGCTTTTTTAATACCGGCTATACCAGCCCTAGCTGTTCGCCCACCTCCAGGCGACTGCCATTGGCAAACGCCCAGCCCGATTGAGATTTTTTGCCCGCAGGCTGTAGCTGCCGCAGTAGGATATGGCCTTCTCCGGTGCTAATGACCGGACCATGGTTTTTCCAGAGGGCGGCAATTTTGCCAGGGGTACTGGGCTGAAGGGACGTGTAAAGCTCCTTTAGGCACTGATAATCTTCGGGTAGCTGGGACCAAACACTATCAAAGAGCGGAATAGTTTCGCTAATTTTGAGTGGCTGCTGTCGTAGTTGCGTGACGCAGTTGGGGTAAAAGCCACGCACTTGATTATGGATGGCTAGGGCCGCCCCCTGCCAGTCGATGGTGTAATCGGCTTTTTTGATAAGCGGAGCATAGGTGGCGCGTTCTTCAATTTGAGGGATGGGACGAATTGCCTGGCCATCGAGCTTATGAAGGGTGCTTAAGAGTAATTCAGCCGTTAGTTTGGACAGTTTATCCGCAACGGTCCAGGCATTATCTAATAGACCAATGGAAATAGTTTCCTCTAGCAGCATTGGACCGGTATCCATCCCGGCGTCCATAAGCATGGTAGTTACGCCGGTTTTAGTATCTCCATGGTGAAGGCTCCATTGAATCGGTGCGGCCCCGCGATAGGTAGGCAAAATGGAGCCGTGACCGTTAATGGCCCCTAACCTGGGCATATCTAAAATCTCTTGGGAGAGAATTTGCCCATAGGCAACGACAACAAAGGCATCAGCTTGGGTAGCCCTCAGAAAATCAAGAGTTTCGGTGTCTTTTTTGATTTTTTGAGGTTGCCATACAGGAATGCCCACTTCTGTCGCCACTGTTTTGACTGGGGAGGGGGTGACTTTACTGCCCCGTCCTCGCCGTTTATCTGGCTGGGTCACAACAGCAATAACATCAAAGTCAGGATCTTTGAGTAGGCGGACAAGACCAGGCACTGCAAACTGTGGCGTACCAAAGTAGACAATTTTCATTGCGGGGGAGAACACTGGGGTGGAGGGGACTGAATCAATTGATTGACTATTAGCATGACCTTAACGGCGATCAATGGCAATTTCTACGCGGCGATTGCGTTGGCGTAAAGGAGGAGTGCCATTGTCGGTGAGGGGACGACCTTGGCCATAGCCGATGGCAACCCAGCGATGGTCGGGTAAGTTACCCGATAGGTATGCCCTGAGGGCATTTGCTTGCTGAAAGGCCAGGGTAAGACTCTGGGGCGGTTCCATCTGGTCGTCGGTGTGGCTGCCAATCAGAATGGTGGCATTTGGGTATTGGTTAAGATCTTCAAAAATACTATTGAGGAGACCTGGAGCAGTAGCCAGGAGACGGGCCTCTCCAGGGGCAAAGAGGGCATCGCTAGGCAACGTAATTTTAAGTTCCGTAGTCTCTAATAGGGGATGTTGAGCACTTAACTCATTTTGGATGTTGGGAGGGGCCTCAACCGGTTGCGGGGGGGCGGGTAAAGTGGCTGAGGGCAGCTGTTGAGTGGAGGTTAGGCGCTGTTCTAGATTAGCTAACCGACTCTCTACCTCGGCGGTGGACTGAGCCTGTCCGAGCTTACTTTCAAGGTCAAATAAACGTTTACGAATTGTTTCAAATTCTTGTTGGAGTGCGGCCAGCTCCTCATTGGCAATCTGCCGTTCTCTCGCGTTGAGCGCGGCAGGAGGTTTAGTGAGGGGATTAATCGGCTGAGTGGGAATGGGAATGGGCTCGATGCGCGTCTCGGGTGGAGGTGTGGGCTGCCAACGGCTGGGCAGGCGCTGGATTTCGGTAATCACCCGGTTAGTTCGACGCAGCGTTACTTCCTGCAGGGGCATCTGTTTGCCCGGTGCGGCAATGACTCTGGCTGCGCTAATGCCGAGGAGCCAGGCCAGGGGAATGCCCGCCAGCAAAAGCCCTAACCCTAGTAAGATATTTGCCCCATAGCCCACCCAGCGACGACGGGCAGGGGGGGCAGCGGCAACTGTCGGGGAGGAGTCGGGTATGGAGTAAGGCGTCGTGGGCAGTTCGGGGTATTGCTCATTAGACACAGCGATGGAGCCTCTAGCCGTATCAACAGTTAACTAACTCTGGTGGTCAGAACGAAATTTGAGGGTGAAGCTTGAGCGCGCTAGGGCCATCCGTCCCAAGGATTGACCTCCACCACACTGGCGTCGTTAATGACGACGAGAAAATCGAGTTGGGGTTTTTCTGTGGGCGCCTCTTTGACTAGGCTGGGTAGCTTGAAATCATTGGCATATTGGTCTGCCGCTGTCGTATCAGCTGCGTAGCCGGTGATATTACCGTCGTCATCTAGACGAACACGATAGCGTAGTTCTGGTCCGGACCAGTCTGGAGTCCGATTACTAATGATGGTCCGTCGTAGTTCCTGGTTGAGTTCGTAAATACGATCAATATCCTGAATGGGGGTGACCACAGAAGTGACTAGCTGGTCTGGGGCACCAGCGGCGGCAGTTAGGTCGTTTGTAGCTTCTCCATTGGGGGGTTGGGACGACTGCTCTGGGGCGTCATCATTAGACCCTTCTGCTGGGAGGTCTTCTTCAGGATTGGGGGTTTCTGTCTCAGGTGAGATCGCATCGGGGGAGACGGTCTCGGGGGAGATGGTTTCGGGGGAGACAGTCTCGGGGAGGACAACCTCAGGGGTAGTGGTCTCGGGAGGAGCGGTCTCGGGAGAAACCACCTGATCGGACACAACATCAACTGTGCCATCGGGGGCAAACGTAACCTCAAACTGAGCCACTGATTCTGCGATCGCACCCTCCGTTGGAATATAGGTCAGGGCCGGCAGGGGCGTACTGTCTAAATTTTCCAATGAAGCACTGTCTAAGGGATTGTAAGCAACAATATCGCCATTTTGGGCCACCGAGACCTGATAGCTTAAGGGTTGCTCAAAGGGGGCATCGTCTGACAACGCACCGACAATTTGCTGCTGCACCTGCTGCTGCAAAGCCCCTAGCTGAGCGCTATCGGTAATCGGACTGGCCACTACATCGGCCCCAGCCTCATCCGTGTCATCTACAGGGGGCACCTGATCATCAACTGAGCCAGCGGGACCATCTTCTAGGGGGTCTGTCAGCGGCTGCTCTAGGACATCCTGCGGCTCTAGACCATCAGGCTCTGCCAGCTCGGGGACGGGGAGAAAGAACAGCCCCAGGGCAGCGACAGCCAGCGTTCCAAACCCTAGTACAGGGGGGATTGCCCGTTGGGCCAGGGGTTCTGCGGCCCTGACATACTTACGGGGCAGGGGAGCTAAATTTACCGAGAAATCGGGCAGGGTTTGGGCATCAGCATAGAACTGATCGATGGCTTCAGCCATATCAAACAGCTGTACCGTCGATAGCTGAATAGTCTTGGCCTCAGAAGATTTTTCTGACGCCTGATCCAACGGCTCACTCAGGATCTCGGGTTTAAGAATAAGGCGGTGGTACTGGCCTTCAGCAGGCTCAACCGCCACCAGCGACGACTGAGAATCCATATGTTCAGGATGCTCCAGCCCGCTTAGCAAACGTTGACAATAGGCACTCACCGCAGCAATCAGAGCCTTAAAAAACTCCGAGCCGCCTTCTAAAGACTTTTCAACCCCGATGATCTTAAACTCAGCATTGGCCAAAACAGACAGCACGTTAAGATCGTCTGTGCTCAGGCCTTCTAAAATCAAACTGCAGTTAGGCAGCACATACTGGCGTTGAATGGTCATGATATCTCCCCATCAAAGAGACTGGCCCAAAGTCGTTCTTCGCCACGGGTGCCGGTGCATAACAGCAGCTGGGTCAACAACGAAAGTGCTAGCTCGTCTAGTTTCTCGTCTGTGCTGTAGGTCAGCACCATCGCTCGCTTAGGGTTCATGCGAGCCCGGAAGTGGGCGCGAAAGCGCTTGAGGTATTTGGCCAGACGGAAATGGTGATCGAGGGAAAGCTGCTGATCCTGCAGCTGCTGATAGCCCAAAAACAGCTGACGAATAAGAACCGTTAGCTTACGGCATAGGTAACAAACCACCAGCACCAGAGCCTTGGATTCCTCAAGGGTAAGGGGCTGTCGCTGGTTAAATTTCCGCAGGGGATTCGTGCTGCGCAACCGCCATAGATGGACTCGGCTTCTGAGTACATCCTGTAGTCCCAAATCTCTGATGGCCGCCAGCATAACCTGAGACGCGTTAAGCTCAAGGGCCTCAGCTGCCAGCATGATAAAGTCCAGCTGCGTTTTTGCCCGTCGAGGGCACTCATCGCTCTGGATTCCGTAGTTTGGCAGCTTTTCCAATATTGGAGGTCTAACGGATTTCTCTGGTGGGCTTTTAACGGTCATTCCCTATAAGGCTCTTGACGAATTGAGTTGCGGCTAAGTCGCGACGGTGGACGTAACTGGATGTTTACGTGTAGGCCTAAAAGGCCAGCTCTTATCAAAACATAAACCACATCAAAGTTGAAACCCTGAGTTTCTTGTAGGAGAAACTTAAGTTTTGGATGTGAATCGGTTGCAAGGCAAGATACGTAGCTCAAACCCGTGCTCAAACCGCGCATGCGGTTAACAATTTACAGCTAGCTTTGCAGTTAGCGATCGGCCTCTATTATCAACACTTATTCATACCTTTCTTGAAGGTACCCGGTCACCGTAACTGAATGAACGCGATCTCCTAAAACCCTTAAGCTTTAGGGCTGGAGACTAGGTCCGATTTTACGATTGATGAACAGGGTGCTACCCTATGGTGCAATAGTAACTATGTACTTGATCTATGCAGTGGCCGGTCATCTTTCTGGCAGGGGCGGGGGTGGGCTGTGGGACCAGCTGGTTTATCTGGCAGTCGCGCTATCAGACCGTGCGGGAGCGCGCTAAAAATGATTTGGTTGCAGAACGCGCCACCATGGTTGAGCAGCTACACCATAAGGACACTCAGCTGGGCGAGCTACGTCAGCAAATTCAAAGGTTGCAGACAGACCTAGAGCAGCAGCAGCAGGCGATCACAACAGCCGCCGCTCAGCGGGCTGCTGCTGAAACCAAGGCCGCTCGAACAGAACAGTTGCAAAACCAGATACAGCACTTGCAAACAGAAAATAGTCAGCTGATGGCGCAGCTCGCCCAAGCCCGCACCCAACAGCACGAGCAACAGCAGGCCACCGATGAAAAACTCACCCTCTTGCACCAGGCGCGAGAACGGATGGCAGATGCCTTTAAGGTGCTGTCTGCCCAGGCACTGCAAACCAATAACGAGGCATTTTTGAACCTAGCCCAGACTAAATTGGGGCAGTTTCACACCCAGTCGAGTAGCGAATTACAGCAGCGGCAGCAGGCCATTGATGGCATAGTGCAGCCGCTGCAGTCGTCTTTAACCAAAGTGGAAACCTATTTGCAAGACTTGGAGCGCCATCGTCTATCAACCTATAGCCAGCTGAGTGAACAGATCACCCAGCTGGCGACGGGGCAGCTACAGTTACAAACGGAAACCGCCAATTTGACCAAGGCGCTACGGGCTCCTAATGTGCGGGGGCGCTGGGGTGAAATCCAGCTAAAGCGGGTGGTGGAAATAGCAGGCATGGTGGAGCACTGTGACTTTACCCAGCAGGTGGTGGCGGACAACGGTGCCCTGCGCCCAGATATGGTGGTGCAGCTGCCCCAGCAGCGTCGCATTGTAGTAGATGCAAAAGCCCCCCTATCGGCCTATCTAGAAGCCCTGGATATTACGGATGAGCCCCAACGGCTCGTCAAGCTCAAGGAGCATGCCCAGCAGGTACGGCGTCATATTCAACAGCTGAGTCAGAAGGCCTATTGGGATCAGTTTCAGCCCAGTCCTGAGTTTGTGGTGTTGTTTTTGCCAGGGGAGATTTTCTTTAGTGCCGCCCTGGAGCAGGACCCCAGCTTAATTGAGGCTGGCATAGCCCAGCGGGTAATTTTGGCGACGCCAACCACGTTAATTGCGCTGCTAAAGGCCGTGGCCTATGGCTGGCAGCAGAACGCGGTAACGGAAAATGCCCAGCAGATTAGCAGCCTAGGGCGAGAACTGTATGAGCGGATGCGGGTGTTTACGGGCCATTTGCAAAAGATGCGTCGCGGCTTGGATGCCACGGTCGATACCTTTAACAAGGCCGTGGGGTCATTGGAAAGCCGGGTTTTGGTCAGTGCCCGCAAGTTTAAAGCCCTGGGAGCAGGCACCGGCGATGAGTTAGAGACCATTGAACCGATTGATCGGATGCCCCGTCCGGTGCAGCCCATGGTGGAAAATACGGAAAATCCATCCGTGTAGGGACGTTCCATGGAACGTCCCTACACGGATGGGGTCCTCAGATTTCTTGTCTTTCCCATGCCCCAATTTTCCGTCATGACCATTAGTTAATAGTATGTATGGGCATGACACACCGTATTTGATGCTAACCGCGTTTCAATCTATCCAAAATGGTCGTCTAATCCAGCTGTTGCTGCTAGCAGTGACGGTGCTGGTGCAGAGCGTCATGGCGATCGCGGTGGCAAATTCTATTTTTGTCAGCCAGATGGGGGCAGATCATTTGCCCCTGGCCTTTATTTTGATTGGCCTGGGCTCAATGCCTGCCTACATTTGCATTAGCCAGGTGGTGCAGCGGGTACGCAGCCCCATGCTGTTCCGTGGGGTGCTGGCGGTGTTGCTGGGGTTGGTGATTGCGGTGCGACTGACCCTTCCCCTAGATAGTGCGCCAGTGTATTACGGGCTGCTGGCTGTCAGCTTTTTTCAGTGGGATATTTGCAACAATATTCTTTACCCCAGCCTACTGACCGACTATTTCACCACACTGGAGTATAAGCAGTACGCTCCTTACATTGGGATTGCCCAGGCTGTTGGCACCCTGATTGGGGGCGGGTTGGTCGGTGGGCTATCGCGGTGGCTCAGCACCCCGGATATCTTGCTGTGTTTACCGGTGATCATTGCGATCGCACTTCTCCAACTAACCTACCTTGACCGTACCCAGCGCCCCCTCAGTACCCAGACCACCGAGACCGTCGGCGTAATCGAGTCGCTGCGGTCATTCCCAGAGCTGGCCAAACGCTATCCCCTGGTCATCTTTCTAGCCGCCAGCAGTTTTCTACTGGTGATTGTCTACCTAAGTTCCGAGTTTCTGTGGTTTAGCATCTACGGCCAGGAATTTAGCCAACGCACCCTAACCGGCTTTTTGGGGCTGATGCGGGTGGTGGTGAGCATTGTGCAAATGATCGTGCTCTACGGGTTAACCCGACCGCTGCTGCGGTGGCTGGGGGTGGCCCAGATGAATGCGGTATTTCCCCTCACCACCCTGGTGGCATTTGTGGGGCTAGGGATAAACGGTCAGCTCCCCGCCGCCGTTGGTTTGCAGCTAAATGGCGACGCGCTCTACAAGGCCATTAACCTACCGGTGCATCAGCTCAACTACAACGCCATTCCCCAGGAATATATGGGCCGCATTCGCACCCTCAGCGATGGCTTTATTTATGCCATGGGGCTAACCTGTGCCGGGGTGTTCCTCTGGCTGTGCGAGCATACCCTCAGCCTGGGGCAAATCACCTGGGTGGTCACCGCTCTGGTGGTGGTGTTTCTGGCCGTGCGGTTGCCCATGGGCCGTTTTTACACCGCTGGTCTAGAAGACCTAATTCGCACCGATGCCATTGACCTGGATCAGCTGGCCAGCCGCCAGGCGGTGTTACCCCTGAGGGCCACAATCCAAACCTTGCTGCAAGGTGGGGACCGCTACGACCAAATCAAAGGGCTAGAATTAGCCACCCGATTTGGCAATCCTGGAGAGTTTTTAGACGATGTGCTGACACTGCTGCCAGGGGCAGACCGCCAGGTGCGCTCAGCGGTGGTGATGTTGTTTAGTGAAGGGTTTGAGGATAGCGGCACAGATGGGTCCGGTTTTGATTTCCCCCAACCCAACGAGGGAGCCGGTGACCTTTGGGCGGCGTGGCAAGAACAGCTAGGCCCGGAGCAGCCCCTGGCCTGTCGGTTAACGGCCTTAGAAATCTTGATGGTGCAGCAGCAGCCCATTGCAGAACAGCGGCTGGATGAGCTGAGCGAGCACACCGATCCGAGTCTGCGGTCATTGGCCCTGGTGGCACGACTCCAGGGAACGTCGCCCCCTAATCCCCCCCTTGATAGCGCTACCCAGCGGCTTGCGGCCATAGAGCCATCGATGCTAGATGAGGGCGTCGCCAAGGCCGTGATCCGGGTGGTGGGGCGCAGTGCGGATGCCACCCTGCTAGAGCTATTGACCACCCGACTTTTGCCGGAGGGTAGCGCAGAAACCAAACAGCTGGGGTTAGAGACGCTGGCCGCCCTGGGTGATCAGCTATCTGAGACCATCCGCACCAGGGCGCTGGAACTGGCGCAACAGCATTTTATCCATAGTCAACCCGGCGTTAGGATTGCGGCCCTAAACCTATGGCAACAGAATGAAACCGAGTTAGCCCCTCTGGCAACGGCGTTGGGGGACACCCATCCTCGGGTTCGACAGCAGGCGGCTAACTGGCTAGCGGCTAAGGGCGGGCTAGATGATGCCACGGCGCAGCTGGGGACAGACAGGGAGAGAGGTGCGATCGCAACCATCGGTAAAATTCGCACCCGCCGTGCTAGCGATATCCTCTATGCCCACCTGGCCAACGATTTCCAGCAAGTGGCCCACACCCGGCGCTGGCAGACCCAAATTCCCTCAGCTGACCCCAACTGGCAGCCCCTCGCCGTTGCCATTGCCGACTATCACCAGCGGCTGATCAACAAGGTGCTCTACATTCTGGCCAGCCTGGGCCACAGCCGCACCGTCAACACCGTTAACCAAATTTTTGCCACCACCGACCGTCGCGATCGCTCCAATGCGATAGAAGTGCTAGCCTCCCTCAACCATCGGCGATTTGTTTTACCGCTGCTGCCCCTACTAGAGCAAGACGGCATAGAGACCAATCCCGACATTCAACCGTCCCTCAGCTGGCTACGCAATAAGGGATATACCATCCTACTAGAGGCCATTGAGTCCCAAGATCGGTGGTTACGGGCCGGTGCTTTAATTGCCCTGGCAAAAATCCCCAGGGCCTCATTAAAGGATGTGGACCCAGTAGTACAGGCCGTCGCCCGCGATTTATTTCCCACACCGCCACTGTTACAGGACGTCTATACGGCCCTACAACCCTCCACCCCCGACACCCTTATGAATCGTCTACTCATTCTCAAAGATGTCGCCCTGTTTCAAAATCTCTCTTTAGATGAGCTGTTGCTGATTGATGATGCCATAGAACCCCAACAGTTTATGGCCAGTGATACGGTGTTTGAAGAGGGCAGCTGGGGTTCGCACCTGTATATCATTGCCTCGGGGACAGTGCAGATTGTTAAAACTGTTGACGATGAACAGCGAGAGATTAAACAGCTGGTGACGGGCAACTATTTTGGAGAGATTGCGTTGTTTGATGATGCGCCCAGGTGGAACGGTGCGATCGCAGAAAGTGACTGTCTGTTGCTGAAGCTGGAGAAACAGCGGTTTATTAGTTTGACCACACAGCGGCCCCACATTTTGTTGGAGATTTGCCGGTTTATGAGTCAGCAGTTGCGAGAAACCGACAAGTTTCGCTCAGCCAAAAAGTTTGTGGCCAGCGG
>ERZ1740065.919-NODE-919-length-16898-cov-12.632073_pt1 | contig 16898 bp, 12 predicted proteins | sample MGYA00581738_ERZ1740065 | MGnify/ENA primary metagenome ERZ1740065 (study PRJEB43018, sample SAMN04849749) | marine metagenome | isolation source: floating plastic debris | place: Pacific Ocean | collected 2008-09-01 | study: EMG produced TPA metagenomics...
GGGATGGAGGGGGAGGCAGGGAGGCAGGGGGAGAGAGAGATAGGGACGGATATGGAGGGAGGGAGGGAGTGAGGGGAAGGAAGAGAGAAAGAGGGAGGCGAGGGGATAGATTGTTAGCTAACGGTGACTGATGTATTTGACGCCAGATGGTGCTGAGAATGAGGTTTATTTACTGTGTTTTTTTTCCATTACAGAGAGCCGGTACAAGTCACCTCTAGATGCTTTCATAAAGACCATAAAGTCAGAAGGGCCACTAGGAATTTTCAAAGGAACTACAGCAAGCTGGATGCGGCTGGGTCCTGGCATCACCCTCTACTTTATCATCTATGAGAAGGTGCGCTGGTTATTTGGAGTAGCCCCTATCTGAACAGAACTGCTAATCTCTCTTACAATCTGCCGTACTAAATTTTAACTGCTGCATAATTTTCAAAGTCTCCTGAGGATAGACTGACACTATTTATGCCAAATTAGAGCTGCATTTTCCGCTTTCATTCGGAGTTATCATCCCCTATTTCTGGTTTTTGATCGTATATAATCGAGTCAAAATATATGTTGTATTTTTCTTTGCTGTAAGACCTAGCTGCAATTTGGCGAGGACAATCATTCAACACTTAAAATAGTATGTCCCTATTTGGTGAAACTATGGCTCTCTGTTAAACGGGAAAAAATTGCATGAACTGATTCCATTGGTGTATTGATTATGAGCGTTGCAAATGAGCAAGCACCTGTCTACCCACGACGCCAAGCTGTCACACACTCCCAGGAGGCAGGAGAAATTATTTTATTTCCGAGCGGCACATGTAGTGCAGGATCATTTGAAGCTTGGGTTACATCCAGTGTGCGCTGAATTATTTACGGAACAGCAGTGTCCCTGTACGGACCACATCCAATTGGAGGCCGTGAAGAGACAATCGATGAGTTCAGTTCACTCTGTTGCCGGTCATTAAGTGACAGTCAGATTTTCAGCTGAGAAGCTCGTGAACCACCGCCTTCACTGGGTGAGTATCCATTTGTATGTCACGTGAAAAATAAGTCGGCCACATTCCAATGGCAATTGCATCTATTTAACTACAATCTTTTGAGCGATTTTAATGGTGCGCGCAATGAATAGCATGGCGAGATAGTTTTTATCGCTCACCACAATATTATCTAACTCAGTCAAGTCAAGAACTACGCAGATAATATTTGCACTGACTCTTGATTCTTGCCCTCTGGTGAGTGTGAGCTAAAAAACCCTGATTAAGCCACACAGTTGGCAATAATAGCTCATTTGACTGCTGCCTGAGGAAGAAATGCTGCGAAGGCAGTCAGAGATAGCCTAGATATGGTTTGAAGTCGAACGGCAGTGGGCATGGGAGAAGGCTCCTTTTTTAAACAAACAAGGGCATAATACTGTATTTAATAAAGACAGCGCCGGCAGCAGTCGATTCTAACTGCCGGCTCGTAATGCCTCGAAGCAGCTGATGAAAAAGACTTGCAACTCGGCTACGCGGTTGCCTATCGCTTATCATAAGCAGTTCTATGGATACTCTTCTCACTGCCAGCAAATTAAATTCCATAATTAAGCAAAGACCAACAAGTAGCCGCCTATCTCTCCCCGCCAAGTAAATATTTTGTATACGAGGGATGGGGCTGATACTGGGAGGTGTGCGAGGAAGACGATAGGCTGTCGGGTAAAGGCGCTTGCGTTCTGATAGCGATCAGTCGTCTCAACTACATGATCGTCCGCTTGACTGATCGGGTCGCAACACCGACAGAGGCGTGTCTGTCTCGCCTCGTTCTAGAGGCGCTCAGTGACAGAGACAAGTGGTGGCAGCTCTGGTATCTCTACATCAGACATTGCAGCTATGAATAGCCTGATTGTGTCAAATTCTGTAGTGGCAGAAGAGCTACATGCTGCCAACCAATCCAGCGGAACCAACTCACACCAGCACACGAGCAACGAGAGAAACATGTATTCGGCCTTAGCAGCCACCTCAACCAGGTAAGCAGCTTCTCTTGCTACTCGTAGGAGATAGATGGTTCTCAACATCGGCAAAACGTGAAAGATAGTGTCGATCTTACTTTTACCTGTGAGGTAAGTTACACGGAAAATTCAGTCATTTTGGATCAGATTTTGGCCCACCATCTAATAGCAAACACCATCTTGCTCTTTGTTGACAGAAGGCAGTAAATGATGGACAGTAGTGTATGTACCAGACTAGACTAAGAACTAAGCATTATAAATCAAGTACCCCATGATTAGTCTGATACACACACTCTCCACTATCAAGCCTTTGCCCTCAATGAAAAGCTTTGTGCTTGGCCCTACCAGTCAGCTGGTGTTGTTGCATGAGGGCGTAACAGTCACGCTCAGACCTCATCTGCTGAACCGCATGACATGACTCATTTGCATGACGTCTATCTTCTCTGCTGCCACATCCTTTGTGTCAAGGTCGTTTGAAGGTCAATGATTTCATGGCACAGATTGCATGCATTTTAGTCTACCGTATTCAGTAGTTATCATTATCAGTCATGAAACGGAGGTGGAGCTTTGCTTTCATCGTTGTGCCAAGAGGAGACAACTCCGATAGGAAGATGGGGATTGTTGCAGCTCTTCTTGTTGGGTTTTGATTGAAGATTGAATCAGGCTCACATCTATTTAGAGATTAATCAGCTTTGATACCATCAGAGATGACAAAAATAGGAGACCTGACACAGGGTTAATTGTAAGGGATGAGCGTCATCGAATGAGAGATGATCTGATGAAAGAAATTGATTCAGAAATAAGTAACAATATCCAGTGGCCGAATATAATAGGCTAAGCGAATCACAGAGTACGTGTTAGATCACGTTGTTAGAGCTGGTGAGCCTGTGATGAATGGTTCACTCGTTGTCGTTGTACAATCGCGCTATTGACCTCTTGGCTCATCAATAAGCCACACAACCAAAGGAACTAAGTCAGGCGATTACACTGGATTGTTGAGTCATCGAGAGACGGCAGCATGTTTTCTCAGACCTCCAGTGCACAGAGGTTACGGTAGTGACACAGCACAGCAGGTGAGAGGCAAGTTCTGGTGCATGACAGCTTTGTGCCGGCATTTCATACGACTGCTATGGGAGGATCCACACGGTACATTACGCTGAACTGTGAGTCAGAAATAGTCGAGCCGCTCTATAATCTGGACTATCAGTATTAGCAACTAAAAAAGCGAGTTCGTCACACGAGAAGGAAGTGCCAAGCAGTGAAGAACCAATCTCCTCGACAGTTTCGTGAAGTACTGCATGATTTGTGGTGAAGGATAGAAAGGATTATCTCTCACTTCGCATACGTACCTGTCTTCGTATCCATGGCAACACAGTGAGATTGATGAACGGACGATAAAAAGCAAGTAGCTTGCCACTATGAGTTACTGGTCAGGTGGGGATGTGGACACGAGGAGGCTGGAACAAACATCAGAGTCATCATCAGAGCAGAGCTTAGTAGGCATCTGTCCTCAAAGTATGGAGAATATCACTCGCCGAGAGAACATAGAATCGCTGATCCACCGACTAGCTTACAGGTAAGGCAAGGCGCTTGCAGGTGGCTACCAATTGAGTTAGAGTAATCTTTGTCGATGATATTTCTGCCGGCCTGTTGGCGCATCCAAGGGTACTTGACTGTCGCAGACAAATTAGAGTTGACACAAGTGCTGACCTAACGATCAGAGGCAGCGCTAGCAAAGAATAAGTCATAAATGCGCAGTTATCAAAGCTACGTCGTTGGAAGTTTCATCAGCTTTGACCTGAAGGCATGCTATCAAAGCGTATTGCTGATCTTCTATTTGTTGCATGCTTTCTGTTGGTGCTACTGGGCAGTTTGTTTCACTCACAAATCCTTACACGCGTGGAAGATAATTGCGTTGTGTCATGTTGCCAAATTCTTTCTCTCTGGTGATAAATTTTCACTTTTGGCAAGCCGAAACCAGTTGTTCCTTGTGAATAAATAGCGGCTATTATCTGATGACACGTGAGATGCGAGCGTGAAAAATGTTTGATAACCCATCGCCGGTTGTGGAGGCAATAGTTGTGGGCGGGCTTAGCTCAGGAGAATTGCTATCCTCATTGGGGTACTCTCTATCAACAACTAAAACAATGCCTGCTTGATGACACACAGTGAAAGCGGTTTGTTCTGACAACAAAACGTTCTGCGAAAAATATCCCCATCCACGCAGCTGGTCAACTGTGGACAGAATATGAAAACATAACACCGCAGTGAATCATGGACAGGAGAGTGACATGATTTGAGATTGCGCTCGTTCTTGGCACCACCAACAATGAGAGGCAAACCGCAACATGCGGTGCGATATTTCCCAACAAGTGTCTGCATTTCACCACAACAGTTCAGGCATGCAGAGACGCCATCAAAAATTATCACCGTTTTCATAGTGAACATTTTTACCCTATCCGCATTCTCCTGTTGACACATGTCAAGTTTGTTTACGTCGGGAGTTGTCTGATCGTGCACTCATCGATATGGGGAAGCGGCAAGCAGTTTTAGCGTTGCTGGAGGCGTGCTAAAGATTGTATCTACAGGTTAGAAGGTGTTAATTACACCACCAACACGAGTACTGCGAGTCAGGCTAAGCCGTGAGCGAGTATGAATAGCAATCAGGAGCTGTTTCAGTGTACTTAATTATGACTGAATCCTCAATTATCTTTGGGGAATAGAAGCTTTGTTCTTAATGGCTGACGGTCCCTAATTACCCGTGATTGTTCAGTCAGTCAGTCGGCTCATCCATTCTGATTTCATTGCTGGCGCTGACATCGTTGGAATTGGTGACAGAGAAATTCGCCCCAAGGCTTACTATCTGTTTGGTTGCGAGACTCGGGTGGTGCTGACGTTTGACGAGAGAGGCGAGAAGGCAACTATCATGTGAATCTTTACGTCTGTGTTGACAAGATTTGGTATGCCTTGTGTTACGAGCGTGCACGCTCAATCGCATAGCTGTTCTTGAGATGAATGACGGCTTCTGGCCAACTGCGACCGACTCCAGCTACTCAAAGTCACTCTGCTCACCGTCAAAGTTGTCGGGCGTGAGAAACCCTCAATTGTTGAAAGTTAAGGCGCATCGGTTAAGGAGGTAAGTAGCTCCATCATGGTATTTCATGTACGCATCAGCAGCAGTAAATTCTTGTTCAACCAACTTGACAAATGTCTCAATCAATCGATGGTCCGCAAGTATGCGATAAATGCTTAGTTCTGGATCCATGCAAGCTTGTATGATGCCCAGGCTGCTGGGTGGGGGCTGTGTATGTCACACACCGCTCATCCTCATGGTCCTGAGGCTGAGAATTTGGTAGAAGTGGCAGCGGTGACATTTCCGCCACGGGAGAGAGTTGTTCAGTTCGTCACACTGATTACAGCTGAGCTGTTGAATTGGTGTTGCGTAGCGCCTACGCCCCTACACGTACGTACTGGCTAGTGTGAGAGATATATCAGTCAATAACTTTACTCCACTAGTTCAGTTATCTCTTAGGAATAGTGGCGATAGGAAGAAACACTGCCTTCTGATAATTGGCAACGCGGTAATGAAATAGAATCAAATACAGTCGAATGATGATTCTCGCAAGACAATCGAGCGTACGTTCCTATCATCACAAGCCAGTAGGAAGGAGGTGAGTGGGGAGAACGGCGTCTCAGTGCCTTGACTCTGTGTTCGATTGGGTTATCATTATTTGATGGGATAACAGAGGAGAGTACCTGGAGGTATTACGGTTTGTTTTGAATCAGGATGTATTACCGATAATTGATTACTACTACAACTCTGTCAAACTATTTCTGTCACTTGACATCTCTGCCACTAAATCTCGCTGCAAATGATTTTTTAAGGTGGTTGTTGACAGGTGGTTGCTAGTGATTGCTCTGAGGGTCAGCTACCTGTCAACGTGATTTACTGAAAGCTAAACACTGAGAATCTTCAGTCGCAGCATATATCACCACATCATGATATTTGTGCTTTTAAAATTAATCTACAACCTCTTATTTTTGACACCAAAACTTCAAGGTCAAATGATGTCATGAATACTCAACTTGATTTATGCATAGTGACAGACATCAAAGAACAGCAAATTTGTCTTTCGGCAGATTCGGTGGGTGAAAAGTATAGTTATACAAGCTCATGGTGGAACCAGTCTGCTTAGCGTCAAATGTCACAAACACTACGGCACCATTTCTATGCTATTCTGTCTGTCAGTTGGCATTTCACGCTGTTTATCACCCGAGCAGCCATCGCTCGACTGCGAATGAAAGACAGCGTGACAAACATTCAAAACTATTCATGCACTGCAAATCTTTAATGATTGTCATTGATTCCATTACTCGCATTCTACGTTTATAGACTTCATAACCTTGACCTTGAGCACCTTCATTGTAGTAGCGGTGACAATGGTAGAAGCAGAAATAAAATTGATTTTAGTATGCACTGCATATAAGACAAGCCACCGTGAAAGTTAGAGAAGGAGAGAGGGAGGTGGGAGAGTGAGAGAGAGGGAGGTGGGAGAGTGAGAGAGAGGGATGGGAGGGTGAGAGAGAGATAGAGGGACAGACAGAGAGAGCGAGAGAGATAGAGAGAGAGAGAGAGAGAGAGAGAGAGAAAGCTCATACTGAGATGATGATAGAATAGCAAATACCTCAAAGGTCATCAGTACTGACTGCTGTGACGCAACGGCGATGGTGTGTGCAGGTTGATAGGGTTATCAAAGCGCCTCCTGCATTAGATGCCTGTCTAGCACATGGTTGATAAATGTTAATGCCCATTGATCAAGCTTTAAGACGCCTCGTAAATGATTGTTAAATTCTGAATTGAAAGCAGTGATTTGCACACTAATACGAAACAATAAGCGAGGGATGGATTCGATTTTTCTTCTGTGTCAATATTAGTTGGCGTTTTACATTTTGCACAGTGTGCAAGCACGGATCAATGTGTCTGATATGATGCCAAAAGAAACAGATATCGAGGCCGATATTTACCTGCGTTGTCAGTTGTTTTCCATCATCGAAACACGCCGCACGCGCTCTGTTTGGCTGCTCGACTATTTGACTTACGACATCAAGGAATATTTGAAAGCAGTTAGATACCTTAAGTTGATTTTGATGGTGCCGTGTGCGTTTCACATAAACGAGGTAAGACAGGTTGAGAGTTGAAACCATGACCTTTGCTATAACCAATTACATTCTATCACTTGTGTAGATCCTTCCATTCGCGTGCCTATCGTCGCCGCGCTATCAGGTAGGCTTCTCGTTTTCTCGCTAACTAACCGTGCTTTCTGGTGATGGTTTGATGCATGCCTAGTAGTAGGGTAGGCGGTGGCGGGTCAGCGTGGTAGCGCTCTGCGCAAAAAAGCGCATCAAACTATTTTCCTTTGTGTACACAAATACTTTGCATATCCTTCTGCTGCCGTGTTGGTTTGCTCAGCTCTATCCACCAGGTCTCTGATGGTAGCAAACGGCAAAGAGATCAATGGAGAGATCAATGATTTCTTCGTTGCCAACCTAATTGCCGTGTGGTATAGATGCTGCTCTCACCTGGTCCTATCTGTGTCGCAAACATACAAGGCTGCTAACTAATCACCATCTTCATTAGCTCCATATTGGGGTCATATCACCATCACCATCACCTCCAGGAGCGAGAAATCAATAAGCCAAGTGCGAGTTTCTTATTTCCTATCATCGTCAGATCGTCTGTGTGCCGTTTATACCACGTTATTTCTGTCTGTTAACTCCCGATGCCAAAAGAAATCACCACTCGATGTCACGGCAGCAGCAGTCGTGGCAGCGGCGTACTTGTCCACCGTGAGCATGCACCGGTTCGTAATCCCTTCTGCCACTCATTGTAGCGCGTCTGAGCCGACACAGTCGACGTCTCACCTGTCTAAGCACAAGGAATACATCAGGCAGCAGTCATTGAAGACGAAGGACAGGAATGCCTTTCGCCTTGGATCATTACACAGCACTGGTAGCACATCAGAGGATCCCGCCTCAGCCAGCGGTGCGCCATCGGTGAATGACCCTCCATCAAGAGCCAGCGTTCCACCAGATCCGACCATGCTTTGCGCTACCAATGCTGCCTCGGCAGCGTACCATAGTACCGTACCGAGCATGACGAACGACAACCAGTACCTCACCAGCCGCCTCACTCACCGCGACGTCATCAGAAGGTGTAAGTCAGTGAAACGGGTGACGATAAATGTCGGCGGCCAGAGGCATGAAGTGCTATGGTCTACCCTTGAGAGGATTCCCAACACACGGCTTGGAAAACTCCAGAGCTGTCTGACTCACGATTCAATTATGGTGTTGTGTGACGATTATGACATAGCAAAGAACGAGTATTACTTTGACAGACATCCTACTGCCTTTGCACCCATCATAGACTTCTACAGAACTGGGAAATTGCACTTGCTAGACGACATTTGCGTCTTGTCATTCTGCGACGAGTTGGAGTATTGGGGTGAGTGTGCAATGCACTTAGAGGAGTGTGATGATTCGTTTACTTGTATCTCGCTACTGATCTCATAGCTCGCTGGGAGGTTTGAATACCTCATTGATACCAGTTAAGACAGCGTAATGTACCGACTCGTCTACTAGCTCGAAATTCGCTTCTCTCCCGTTTGTATTTCTCAACTCTCAGCATCGTGCATTAGCTGACTCGCTACACAGATTTTTGTCAGTATTGTTCTTCGGTAATTGTGAGTCATGAGCCAGGCATTTTTTGCAGCGCTCTCAGCATGGGATCCGTAGAAAAACAGAAGAAAATTAAGTAAGAATTCCATGGTTACGCAATGTTTTTTCACTTCTCATCTGTGCCGCATCATGTCGACTTGTTTGCTAGTCAACACTTATATTCAAAGTGTGATTTTATTGACTCTGTGACAGGAATAGACGAGTTCTACTTGGAGCATTGCTGTCTGACCAAACTAAACCAGAAGAGAGATCACCTGGTCGATGAATTAAGAAAGGAGAAGGAATGTTTGCATGCTGAGGATGAGGTTGAAGTATTCGGAGAAGGGAGATACAACCGCATCCGCAAGCTAGTCTGGGACCTCCTAGAAAAACCCCAAACCTCACGAACAGCCAATGTAAGGCAACTCCTCTGCACCAATACAGTATTACTTCTGTTCGGGCCGTTTAGCTATTAAAGGTTTGGTTGCTATGGCAACACTAAGATGAACGTTCATTATTCTTCACCATCACTTTCAGCAGAGGAGTAAAATAGCAAAGGTAACAGATACTTCACTACAGTGTATGGAATGCGCACACGATTATCCTATTAGTACATTACTAACATGGATATTGTTGCACTTATACTAAGATTCATGCATTACCTGTGCTGCTCTGTAGCAGGTAAATACGGCATATACATCACTGTGTGCACTTCTGCGAATGTGCTGATACATTCAGCAGCCTTCATTTGACCTTGCTGAAGTGATCCTAGTTTGAGAAAATCCCCCTAGCATGTGCCTGCCCATATTTGTGCACCGCTTTGTCTTGCTATCCACCAGCTGGGGATATGATTGCTAGTTGAGTACAAACTATCTTCGTCTCGTGACCGTGTTCAAAACGAATGACAGAGAATGCCAATCGACTTTTTAGCTTTAATACCTCTTGGCCATCTGGCACTCAAGCTTAGTTGGATACTTTTATCGCTCATCGCCGATATTGATTCGAACTAGGAGAGCTTTAATAGGCTATCTTGGTCTCACTCGTTCTGCTCTCTGTTATATAGGTGAACAAGGTAAGCTCAGCATGGGTATGGCTACTGGGCTGCTGCCCCCCCCCTCCACAGGCTCATGATATAGCTTGGTTCTCAGGCTCTTTAGTGGGCATTGATAGCTCGTACCCATCCACTTACATGCACATATACACCGGTTTACTGGTGCGGTTGAACTCTCCACTCTGTATATCAATACCATTTCTCGCTCTGCTCATAAAAGGTATCATGCTGTCTTACTACTGGATGCATTCCCTTCACCCAAATATGCATCGCTGCCAACTAACCAGCTTTTACCAGGTTGCCGTGGTGATTGGAAAGCTCAGCCAATAACATGTCTCCGCTGGCACACGCCGCATTATGATTCGTTACAAGCATCAATCAGAGTTTGTGTCTTGTAGGTGGTTGTCATCATATCTATTCTCTTCATCGTAATGTCGACAGTGGGGCTGACCCTAAACACGCTAGAGAGCCTGCAAGACGTCAACCCGGAAACTGGTATTCGAGAGGACAACAAAGACCTTGAACTTGTTGAGGCTATCTGCATAGCCTGGTTCACCGCGGAGTACCTCCTCAGGTTCTGGGCGTCGCCCAACAAATGGAAGTTTTTCAAGGGCACATTGAATGTGATAGACTTACTTGCCATCCTTCCATACTATATCTCACTTGGCTTGCAAGAAACTAACAACACTAAGAGCACCCAACAGTTTGTCAACGTGAGAAAAGTCGTGCAGATTTTCCGAATATTAAGAGTCATGAGAATACTTAAACTCGCGCGGCACTCCACTGGCCTGCAGTCACTGGGCTATACCCTCCACAGAAGCTACAAGGAACTGGGGCTACTCATGATGTTCCTAGCTATCACAGTGCTCATGTTCTCCAGCCTTGTCTACTTTGCCGAAAAAGACGGAAATCCAAAGTTCTCGAGTATTCCGGGCTCGTTCTGGTGGGCAGTGATCACCATGACAACGGTTGGCTACGGAGACGTGGTGCCGACGAGCACGTTCGGAAAGCTCATTGGTTCCGCCTGTGCCATATGTGGCGTTCTGGTCATCGCGCTACCCATTCCAATCATCGTCAACAACTTTGCCGAGTTTTACAAAGATCAGATGAGGGCGGAAAAGGCTCGTCGCCACCGAGAGGCTCAGAGACAGAAGTGTGAAGGTCGTGAGAGCATATACACGATGGTTGGTAACACCATGGGAGACGCTCTCAGTCACGTGGCAGAATCCATGATTCCAGATTTCAAAGAACAAGGAGCAAAGACAGTAGCAGACAACATAGCAGTAGAGAACATTGAGATGACAGAAAAATATCATCAGATGGATGAGAGAAAAGTAAGTAAAATTTAAAGAGATCAGTGAAGATCTGGTACAATTATATCTCAAGTGCTTCTACTCACACTTAATACTTTCTGCTGGCATAATGCAAAAACTAAACACTGCTTCCTAGGCACTGGCAGTGCTGTAAGCATTGTCAGTGCTGTACCAGTACCATCAACACTGACAGAACTGACAGTACTGTCAGTGCTGTACCAATACCATCAACACTGACAGCACTGACAGTACTGTCAGTGCTGTACCAATACCATCAACACTGACAGAACTGACAGTACTGTCAGTGCTGTACCAGTACCATCAACACTGACAGCACTGACAGTACTGACTGACAGTACTGTCAGTGCTGTACCAATACCATCAACACTTGACAGCACTGACAGCGCTGGCAGTATTGTCAGTGCTATCAGTACTGTCATCGGTATGCCAACACCACTGCTGCTATAATGCTCATCCAGTGGTGTCAGCACAAATTAAGGAAACATCAATAGCTTTACTGAAAATCTAGCATGGAAAGTTGTGCTAAAATCTGATATGGAAGCGCTGTCAGAAAATGTGTATCTCAAAGTCAGCATTCGTCTCTCAGAGAAACCCATCAATTTTTAAACACTCTCTGTGTAGCAAATGAGAAAACAATGCACAGGTTGTTGCACTTTATCTGATGTGAGGCAATACTGAGTAGCGGATCGATAGACTATAAATCCACGTCCTGAGTGAGATTACAGATGACAATTGTTAGATGACCTGTATTATTCAGCAGGAGACGGAAGCGTGCGTAGACAAATCAGTGCGGAGCACGGATAAAGAATCACAGCAAGGAGCTGAGACAAGCTCACTACTCCCGGAGGACAAGTCGTCGGACCAGAATATGAATCACACAGGTGAGTGAGTGCATAGCACAGCACCTGGGAGGGCGACAGCTGCGAATGCAGCGGCTCCAGGATCATCTGTCAAAGTTATCTACGGCACCGTTTGATTCAAAAGAATTAAGACTTTCTGTTTGATTGCAGGTAGCAAATCATTCAATAGTCTGACTGACAGAGCTCTGGGGGTGAAGGATAAGCAAAAAGAATGTGATAAACTTTTACCAGAGTAGTATAGTCTGATGCCTAGTCGAAGTTCTACTCAGAAGCACCAAAAGACTGGTGTTAGTTGATGGCGCCTCCAACTACTACTGGTACTAGATTTTAGTAACTGCATAGTTCATATGTAACTCAGTAGGCTGATAAACTTCCGATTGGAGAGCACTGGATGGAGGCGCGTGAACATTACCACTGTCATCATTCCTAAAATGCAGTAGAAGATAACTCTAACTTTTCCAAGTCAGTCTTTTTTTCATTCTATTTGATGTATGCCCGTCGGCGTTATGGAAACCGTGACTATGCAACGATACATAAAGACTGACAATCCATCGATGGCAATCAGATGAACGTTTCCTCACTCATCGGCACTATAATAAAGTAAGAATTCAGTTAAACGAGCGCTTCTTATGATGTATAGACACAGAACACCGAGGCCACGGCTATGAGGCTTCGGTTCCTGAAGGCTCTAGTAACTTCCACATCAAATTCCTTGTCCCATAAGCAGCGGGAGGAGATCTGCAGAGACTGAGACATGAGCTGCGCAATCGACACCAGGCACACAACTTTGTATCTGCTCCGCTCTGCGAGCAGTTTCTTGGTCTCTGACTGCAATCTGTCCGATATCACCTGTGGAGAACAACAAACAGGATGTGATGTAATATCTTGCTGATTTTTTGTTCAATAACAATGATTTGTAGATAACCTTGTCACCATAGTAACAGAATGCACGCACATGAACTGAGCACAAACTGCATCAACTCTTCATCAGGAGAGATGAGAAAATTATGAATTGAAGATATTGATGTTTTTGAGCTTTCGACAACAACACAGCACAAGCATGAGAACAGTAAAGTGCAAAGTTGGAGTTGTCGGACCTTGGATAGGTTGGCAGCTTCAAAGCTGTTGTACTTGACGTCATGGAGCAGATCGTTCAGTTCTCGATCAATGACTTCACCAATGCCTTTCACATTCGGTTTCTGAGCAGGTTCCAGCTGGTAGGTTGGCTCGTAAGTTATTTTTGTTGCTATAGATACAATAACCACAGTCCCGCAGTGAATGTAACATATATGCATAGCTATCATCACAGGAGCTGATATGGTAGTAGGTAATATCTCAGAGCCTTGAAAGAGTATAGCCAATCAGCATCAAGCAGCCATTTTGTTGCAACTCGAGAGAATGCAGTACTGCATGGATAGGATGAAACAAAGCCCCTATCCTATACGTATACTGAATCTGCTTCAATGAAACATCGGCACCTGTGAAGTCGGTCAGAAGTCGGTCTCAACAACATACAACTCTGCAAAACTTGAAGTTTTTTTAGGTAGGATTTTGGTTGGTCATCTTGTCAAAGTGGCATGATGACTGCTGAACGCTGACAGTACTGAGATCTACTGCAGAAACAGGAAACAGCTGAACAGCTTAGTTCTTTCAAGAGAAAACACGAGCTGACTTCCTGTAGCAAGACCCTTAAAAGGCTATTTGCACACAATTCAACTGGAAAAGTATAGTATTTTCTTGACTGCGAGGCATCTGCTTAAGGAAGTGAGGTTGTTCTCTTTGTGTCTCTACCCACTTGGTGATGACCAGTAGCTTATTTACAAGCTTGTTTTCAGTATTCCAAAAAGGTTTTCCCACTAGACTCGGATACATTTACAACGGAGCTCTAGGAATCCGTGTTGGATTTAGGCGCATCTGATAGTGGAGATGCTGCAAGAGGACTAGTATGCCACGGCTGCTTATCTATTGACGGCAGTGACAACAGTACTACAAGCACTGCACAAGAACCTGCACATATATCATCAATCATATATCATTAATAATGTATGCAGTCAACAGTATAGTGTCAACTGCATAGAGTCACTGCTGCCAGAAGGAGATGAATGGCGGTGTCAGAAATCATGTTTTACTGGGTTTCCTAGATTATCTGCTTTCAAGTATTAGTGGTAAAATTCAGGTAAATATCTTTGGATGAAGGTGCAGGAGAGTCAGCTGTAAGAAGTAGGCGCTCCCTACCAGATGTTCTGCAAATATATCTCATGGCTAATCACAATCACGAAGTGCATAAACCTCTATGTCTATACTGTTTCTCAACGACTAAATATTTGTGCAGAACGTTGCAAAGTCACGAGTTTACTGTTCAACGGAGATAACTCCTGTTGTTGAAGCAATGAAAGTGCCGTTTTTTGAGAGTGAGAGGGGGAATTTTAGAGCGAGATGGAGAGGCTGCGAAGACAGTAGTAAGATTTCGACTTAGACCACAGGTGACCATAAACATTGGCCTGCGGCAGCACTGGAAAGAATCGTTTACAAGCCAGGGCTATTGAAGCAGTAGTTATGGTAGGCGAACTCACGTATGGGATGACCTTGCCACGAGTAAGCTCGACGCCTACTGAACTCCGATGGCAGGTAAAGAAGATGAGAGATCGACTCTCGTCTATGTCCTGCATGCTGCGCATCATGTGTGTGTAGAGATATCGATCCACGTTTCGAACGCGTTGTGGTGGGCTTGTGAGCTGAGTTCTTGGAGCTGGCTTCACTCGGAGCGTTCACATGCACGTGGTGTGACATCGTAACTCAATTGTTAAGAAACAACCTTCCAAGACAAGCAGCAAGTAAAAGTCACTACGTCGCTATGGTTACTATCAATCGCTGTATGATAAGGCACTTGAGTCCGCTATTCATCACAGCTTCGGCCTGATAGGGTCTTTTATCAAAAACTAAATTTGTAATAAGACTCTTTGATCCATCTAGTTGTGCCAACTTGTTAGTTTTATCATAAAAGCGGTTGACTGATAAAAATAAAGGAGAAAATATTAGCATTATTCCGTACGAAAAGGCAGGCAGTGACCCAGAGACGTCCTTGAGCAATGTTAGATAATATGCCGGCAATAAAACTTGGGAGAGGAGAACAGATAGTAAACCGTCAGCATCATCAGTGCAGACGAGCGACAAGACAAACAATATACCCCCACAGAAAACCGGGAAATCACGTCGCGTCGCGATAAATCATTTTGACTGGCTGAATGAGAGATAATCTAGCTAAAGTTCTTCACCCTAGCCCTAGCTCAGTAGCTTCACATCAAATTTCTTATTATCCAGGTGCCACAGCTTGGGTATGGGTGGTGCTGAAGCCTCCCATGATCCGTTGTTTTGACTGAGGAGCACAGGCTCGCAAAAGGGAACTTTGTTGATGAGACTCACAAACTCGCGTTGTGGCAGCACAGGCTTCCCGGAGAGCTTACGAACGCAGACTTCGGGCGTGGCGGCGTGTCCGATCAGTATAACACAGCCTCCTGTTACCAAATACGAACAACCATAATCCAAACCTTGGCAGGCCTGACAGGGCAGGATAAAACAACTCCTGATAGTAATGCTCACCGTATCTGTTGTGTTTATCAATGATGCTCTGACACAACTGATGGCTGCGTCCGTAGTATTCCTCCAGGCTCTCCATCAGATCAAACGCCAGCATCTCTGACTTGTAATTTGTATCTAGTGACCACGATTCAAAGTAAGTAAGTAAGTGCAAGTATGAAGTAAGTGTATGTAAGTGTGAGTAAGTAAGTGACATATGTAGAAAAGGCTGTATGGCATTAGTGAAATAATATACGGTATAGAAGTCAGTGAATAATTCATGACTTCACATCCTGTCAATTTAGTTGTTTACTAAGTCGTCGGTAAGTTGTTTAACATTTCTGTAGGAAGGAAATGAAGTCACGCCAAATAAGTTGCTGGTTTCAATGTCCGCCATGTTTATGTTCATACATCGTTTATTTATATTTGTATCATTAAAACAAGAGGTTAGTGATCCGGAATATTCTAGGAATCAATAGAATTAAATCAATTGTTTATTATTTTGCGAGCAGCGCTGTAGATGTAGAACCGGATTTGATAGCGACAGTCTAGTGGGCAGAAAAATCACGTCAAAAAAAGATCGTTAGAATTCACTACAGAAATTACACTCATCATAACTTAGATAGGAGTTGTCTTCTCATTTAGGGCATTTGTGGCAATTTATTGTATGGATAGTGCATGGCCAGACTCAGACTGGTGCTTTGCCCACAATATATTCAGCAATGTTGCTGTAGTAATGCTCCTATGGTCATACGGTGCTTTTACAGTACTTGTAAGATACCTCTACAGTGTTTGTACAGTGTCATTATATGGTTGACTCTTATCTACCATCTACCTATCTATCATAGTGCTCGTACGGGTGGTCATACTGGGTGCTCGTACGGTGCTCGTATAGTGCTCGTATGTGCTCGTACAGTACTCGTATAGCTAGCGCCACCTCCACTGAGCTGCGATGGATATATCACTCAGCCTATGGCAGACACTCAAAATTACATAAAGCAATCAGCGAATGATAATAAACCATAAATTCCTTCAACAATTGGCATAAAATGACAAATGAGGAAAGTAGAAAGGCTAAGATGAAGAAATAAAAGTGGCTGCAGACTCACCAATATCAAAGCCCTGGTCTTTGAGTTCCTTGGGAGGGATAAACGTGGGCAGTACGGTGTGCCACCTGTTCCACTCGAACAGGCAGTTCTCTACCTTGATCAGTGGACGCTTGTCAGCTGCATACTCTGTCACAGCAATAAAATCTATTGCTATTCCTCAATCAAGAACTTCAGATATAAGGAGAATATTTATAGACAAGACAATAGAGGAGCGAGGGAGGGAGGGAGGGTGGGAGAGAGGGTGGGAGGGAGAGGGAGGGAGAGAGAGAGAGAGGAAGAGAGAGGAAG
>ERZ1740065.920-NODE-920-length-16895-cov-12.657304_pt1 | contig 16895 bp, 23 predicted proteins | sample MGYA00581738_ERZ1740065 | MGnify/ENA primary metagenome ERZ1740065 (study PRJEB43018, sample SAMN04849749) | marine metagenome | isolation source: floating plastic debris | place: Pacific Ocean | collected 2008-09-01 | study: EMG produced TPA metagenomics...
CCAACTCTCCCTCTTTCATTCTCTCACCTCCCACTCTCCCCCCTCTCTCTCTCTCTCCCTCTCTCCCTCCCTCTCTCCCTCCCTCTTACTCCCTCTCACTTGCACACGCACTACGCACTAAGTGACATTGTGATTCGTTTTAGAAGTCACTAGTCACGTTGTGGAATCGGACAAAACGTCAGACAATCATGGGATCAAGTTAGGAGGTTTGTTTTGTCGTCATAACAATGATAGCTCGACGACTACCGTCATGACCACGGGGAGGATAATGTGAACCTGTTTTTCAGGTAAGAGGACGCTGAAGAGGAAAGAGCAGCTGAGGGAAGTAAACCATCTGATTAACAAAGGCTATTCTCCTGGTGTCTTTGACTCCAGTACACCAGTTCAGCAGGTACATCCATGTTTAGAGCAACTATCCGTCTATCCCTAGATAGAGTAACGTGTTCACCTAGAGCTCAGCCGGTCTACTCTCCTCCTTCCCTTTTCACTTTGTAATATCGCTGAAAATTGTGTACTGGGAGTTGTCCTCTCAATGCAGGAAATCTTATTTTACTGTTCTTGTAGAACCTTTTTATAACCTCATTGCTATCACTGTATTGCGCAATGATGTACTGATATAATCAGTGAAGCTAATTTAGGTTTCAGTATTTGAAGTACATTAATTAAAATAATTAATGTACTTCAAATTAAATTAATTGATTAATTTATTGCACACAAGCGTTGTTATAAAAATAGCAGCACAGGACTGTAAAAGCGAAAACATTGATGTGGGGAAATATTTAGCAAATATAGCGACTGGAAGGAGATAACTATTTGCTAATGATAAACTCAGCTAAACTTTCTGTAAGATTTGTCACGTAAAAACTTTTTGGAGTTGTCGTCTCATGGTTCATATAATAGAAACCCTACTATGATTGTAGGCATGTTCGTGACTCCGTAGATACTGATTTTTCTGGTGGAGAGGTACTGCTACACCATATTTTGAAATGGACTCCATCCACAAACGCTAACATCTCTTCTCGCTGCTCCTTTTGGGCGAGGTTCCACTTTTACGACTAACTTTATGAAAATATTAACTCGTTTAAAATTAATATCCAAAATTTCTGTGTCTGTTTTCATGATCTACTCATGACCTCTTGACCCCATTGACTGATCGATTTACAGAAATACAAGGTTCCACACCTGAGCGTGTCGCCGCTAAACGTCTTGTCATCCGGCGCTCCCGATCCAGAGAGGAGACAACTCCTATCGCCTACCAACGATATGGAGAACAGTCCAGGCCGACAGAAGCGGACTCGGTATGTTGGTCAATCACTATACCATAGAACAGCCCTTCTGTTCTAACATGAGCCTATAGGCTATTTGTAACTGTAACTGTCAACTATTGTGTGAGACAAATACTGCAAATGCACTTGTAAATGCACTTGTCATAACAAGCTTCTACATGTATTTACAGTGTTTATATTGACTCCCTCGGCACCATTATCAAAAGCTCTGCCACAGTAATTTGAATTCATCTTCTCTTGTTCTGTTCATCCAATCGTTGCACTGATATCTTCTCCCATAGTTTATGCCGCAATAAAAATTATGTCGTGTAGTATGCGCTGTTATGTCGTGTAGTATGCGCTGTTATGTCGTGACTCGTGTGTGCCCGCGCCCTTATGTCACGAGACTTTTTCTCACATCACATCAAAAATATCAACTTGGTTGCTGTTGAATTGATCTGATACATATATCTTTAGAAAAGAGACGCAGAGGTTCCTGAAGTTGTCCCAACTGGATAGACAGTGGCCGGTGCAGCACAGGCAGGTATGTACTACTACACTATCTGTACAACGACTGCTACCAACGAGCATCATGTGGTCACCACGGTAACACCGATTCCACAGACGGACCTGCCCGTGGCAAAGAGAAAGAGGAATCAGACAGCAGAAGCTGACGCTCTGTACGACCAGATCGCTGAGAGAGAAGTGGCTCACTCAGAGAACTGTGATGATGAATATTACTTTGACAACGTATCAAATTGAACTGTTTTATTAGCAGACGTGAGTAGAATATTGGATAGTAAAATCAGCGCTGCCACTAAGGGACGCTGCTCTATGATGGCATGATATGCTTTACTATGTGTGCTGCCTCCAGCGTCACGGTAGTTCCTCGTTTTACCCTCGGATCTGATACGGGCACGTTCATCCTGGAAAAGGGAAACAGGCCGTACTAGTCTCTCGACTATAATGATCAGCCTCATATTTCTTATTTTCATACTTGCTAAATATATTGTTTTGAGGGAATGGCATTCTACTTCCTCCAACAACTGGATGCTAGCCAGACTTTTGATCAGATTTAATTTTGTTATAAACTTTTTGCAAACCATTAGCCAACAAGAAATCCTCACTGAGTGGTAGAAAGCCTCAAATTTTACAACTACACAGTGACTAACTAGTATCAGTGTAGGGATGGGTCTCACTCACTTGACGTTTGTCTGTTGATTCACCACAAAGAGAGGGTTGACGTGGCTCAACACCTCGTCGTTCACTGATATTCCATCCAGGTACTGTTTCAATAGCGACCTCAGCTGTCCATTCTCTGACGTCAGATTTGATTTCTCCTTCTCCAACGCACACTTGTCGAGTAATACTTTGTTGTACCGCTTCCAGAAATTATCCAGCGCCGTGTAGTCTCCCATCACCTAGATCAGACAAACAGTACCGTATCCAGCTGCCTCTGCTTTCCAATCTCTACTTAGAAGCTCACAAGGATCATATAGAGAAAAGTTACTACAAATTCAAGCAATCGTTGCCATTCAGTCATATTTTCAGTTCTATTTGGCTGAGTCACTGATATAGGGATGTCTACCTCGGCCAGAGGCTGTGTTGGAGGTTCCTGTACGACTGCTGCCACATCTTTCTGTTCCTCGTCTGTGAGTGAAGAGGCATAGAATGGTAGGACCTTCTCCTCCTCTGTCTCAAGCTTGCGGCACATCTCAGCCAACTTCAGTATCCTTTCTCCCTACGCAAGAAACCATGCCACTGGCAAATTCTTAATTTTACCAGAATATACTTTTTAGGTAGCTGTGGATGCAGTTCAGAATTATTTGCTATTTTAGAAGTTCGATTTCTGCGTTTATTTTACATCACTTATGATTAATGTCTATTATAGCACTCAAATCCCAAATCAAAATCTTAGCTCATCGCATCTATAGATGAGCTTCCAGCTACTGTTACAACTATGGAGTCGTGCTACATTGATTTATATGAACTTTGGCCCTCTAAGAGAGGACAACTCCCAATTCTGAACAGGGGCCTAATATAGCTGGAAACTTTTCTATTGCTCAGTTGGTATTTTCACATTTATTTTCACATTACATATAGACTGGATTCTTACTTTGTCTGTAACTCTCTTCAACTCCTTAACGGCAGCATTGCTCTGTAGAGTTAGAGCCATAAGTTCAGCTCTTGCAGCTTCTCTGAGCTTGTTCATCTGGCCTTTCAGCTCCTGGAAGTGAGCCAACATAACTTCTCTCTCTTCCTTTATCGCGCGATTCCTATCCTCACATTCTTTGGCATTGGCGGCCATCTTTCCCTTGAGCTTGGCTATCTCATCCTGTATTTCACATGGATAGATTTATGATCACATGCTGTCACAGTATCAGCGGAATGGGTCGGAGTGATGATCGTACTGATAGGTGCTGCAGCTTCCTCATCTGAACCTCTATCTCACTCGCGCTCTTCTCATCCTTTGACTTGAGATCCTCAAAAGCTTTTCGTCTCTCTTCCGTCGTTTCAGTATAATTCTTCAGGGCTTGTTGGAACTGGTTCCACAGATCCTCCACCGTCATCTCCAGGTTTACCCTCAGAGCATGCTTCTCCTCCATGTTCTAACATGAGTAGATATTGCATTATATGCTGCTGGTAGTCATTCATGCCTTCATAGGTCCTACACCCACACAGTTCCCGCCCTAGTGTCACTCATGTAGTGCCATCTGTTCCAATTGATATCACTTGACCACCCGGACCACCCGGACCACCCGGACCACTCAGTCCACCCAGTCCACCCAGAAACACTTATACTCTATTACTGTGACACCTACTGCCACTCAACTGCGACCCTTTGACTTTTGACCCTGATGATGACCCTACCTTGTTTTTGATCTCATCTCTCATGCTCTGGTACTCAGATTTTGCTTCGTTTTCTCTATCCTGAAAGTTCTGGTCCATGGCGAACACTATGTCAGCCAAATCATTCATTTCCTCCAGATGCTTCTCAATCATCATCAGCCTCTCTAAGAAAGACGTGGCTCTCATCAATTCCCGTAGCAACGATTCAGATATTATATTGATGAAAATAGCAAACCTGTGTCAAATTCATGCTTCAGTATTTCCATCTCTTCTTCATACTCCTTTTGCAAGGTGTCCAGGCGCTCCTCTTGCAGATCTGTGACGACAAAGGAACACACTGACATATGAATTATGTATGCTTGCAATGATAAAAAGAACAATCGCTTCCACTCACCGACTAGCCTGTCTACGTTAGTCAGGTGACTTCTGAGAGCCATGCAGTACTGCTCCTCGGCTTCAGTTACATCCTTAGCCAGAGCTTTTATCACACTCTCCTTTCTGTCTACAATCCTTTCAAATGTCTGGCTCAGAATTTCTATGTCTTTCTTGAGCTCCTTGGACTTCGATTCTCTCATAATATTCCTCCATTGATGGTTCAGTTTGTTCAAGTTGAATCGAGTTGCCTTCTCTTCTTTCCCCAGTTTTTCCTATTTCATGAAATACCATTGCAGAACCATCCTATCTCTAAGATATGATTTGAAGCATTATTTGGGAATAAACCTACTTTCAAATATGCAATAAGCATGTCCTCTTTCTTCTTTCTCATTTCTTCTTCAGCGAGCCTCTGCTGTTCTAGGAACAGCATCCTTTGCTCCGGAGTCATTTTGGCCAACTTTGCAGATCCTTTCGCCATTTTGGTATTTGATTGGATCCCTTGATGGGAAAACAAGTTTCGATTAAGAAATCATTTAGCTGTGTCCGAATGGGTATTCTATGAGTTGTATCTTGGAATTATGCAACTATACTTTGTTAGGAAATACAAGACTGAGATGTTACTATACGAAAAGCCTCGTAAGCTGTGGTCATGTATGAGGTAACAGTCGATGAACGTACTTAATAAGTCATCACTATTGCTTATAAGAAATGCACACTTCACCTTTTTGTAACTCAAGCTGCCTATGTTGAAATAAATCCCTGAGTAACTGCTGGTGCTCTTTTATCAACAAGCAAACAAATTGGTTTTTTTCCAAATGATTTACGAGATCCTTCGGTTTAGGTGTAGTCTTGACGACCGCAACTTCCCGGATACACCGAATACATCGCTCTCTCTAGCAAAGTTCCACATATCAATACAATCCATCCGATTACCCTTGGAGCGTGTTTCGCGAACTAATAATAGGACCGCACCGAAATTATGAATCGAAGCGTTCAAAGAGCCGGTTAGTGAGTGCAACTATCGTGTAACGAAGCGTTTCCCTGCTGTTTTCATCGTTGCTGGAGCTATGCCATCGCTCAAAGATTTCAAAACACGTTTCACTAGTAAAAGTAAAAAGAAAAAAGCAATGCTATCATCTACGGTAAGTTATTTCGTATCAAAATTGATTTATGGGCAGTGCAAAGGCGTGCCTTATCTTAATCCTAAGAGAAGTAGCAATCCTTGATATGTTTGTAACTTGAACTGATATTGCTTATATGCAGCCTGCACTGAATCAATCCGCAACTACACCCGAAATTCAGAGGCACAAGAGCATGTCTGTTCCAGCGCATTTGGACGCACAAGACAAAGGTAAGTGCATTCAATTCAAATCCTTGTAAGTAATGTCAATGTTCATCTGTTGTGCACAATCATATATTAAAGGATTGAGAACAAGTATGAAGAGTTTCCCATCCTCTCAGAGCCCTACACCAAGCGCTCGTCTGCAGATTGATCAGCATAAGCAATTGAAAGACACTGGTAAACCAGACGACCGTGCCAACTCCAGTGATCCTGACACGAGCCTGTATGAATACGAAGATGACAAGTAAGTTAATCACTGCACTCTATTAGGTAGTTTGTAGTTGGTTGTGAATGTAGTGCAGTGGATGATCTCATCTATGAAGAACCTGTGATCAGCTGCCTCCTCATTAACTGTTTGTGCTGATGGCGTCGCACGTCCCACGCTCACATGCGAAAGGATATGAAAACTGTCCATTTACTACGTGGTCATGTGGCAGTCATGCACACATGTCTATGAATTTCTATGTCTGTGAATTCTAAATCTTCCTTTGCCTCTAACCACTGATCAAATTTCTTGTAGACTTGTAGGATCGTTGAAGAAGTCTATCTCTCTCCCATATGGCAGCAATGGTACGTTCAGCAATGCTTACCGTCGTTTTGTGACTTTACCTCAAGTTTTGAGAGTTTTCTAACTCAGAGGAATAATGCTAGCCTGTGTTGTCCATTACTTATCATACTGCTGTTCATTGTGTGGTTTGTGATGATCAGGACGCGCGAGCTCAGAGTCATCGATCGACACGTTAGGCTCCCAACTAGGGGTTGATGGTGGAACAGCCGCGTCGTCTATCCGAATACCAGTTTTTGAAGAAGTTATTGAGCCTGAGCTAGTCACTGGTGCGTCTCGTGAGTGAACCGCTTCATCGAATGGCATACCAACTCCAGCGCTGCTTTTGCTTGATCTAATTTAGTTGTGACAACATTCTAATCCATGAGACATATGGCAATCGTTAAATGTGACTGTATCTAATGATATTACTGTGACATGTGACACGATACATGTGACTGTATCTATTGATATTACTGTGGCATGAGACTGTATCTACTGATATTACTCTGACATGTGACATGAGACATGTGACTGTCTATACTGATATCGCTGTTAGGTGTCATCTCCCTCACTGAGTCTGGTTGCTATGGTAACTATTCCTGCCATTTATCATTTACCTCATAGGGATGTAATCATCATTGCAGTCACTTCATTTTCTCCAGATTCACTCAATCTGGCAATACCAAAGAGTGGAAGCCCCATCCAAAGTCGGAAGGCAAGTTCGCACCATAGTCCAAGGAAGAGTGGCAAGACTGATAGTCTGAGAAACAGCCTAAATGCCAGCATTAACTCAAGAAGTCAGCAGGACGTCTCCCTGAGACAGAGTGTTGAAGATACTGAGGTTAAACTGGATGAACAGGTCTATCATCTCGCCACCCTGACCAGGGATGAACGACCAAAGGCTAGAAATGACAGCGATATGTTAGCGTACTATCGCAAGCTTGAAGGTTTGTCATAGCCTTGTTAGGCAGTAAGTCATCTTTCACTCAGTTTCCTTCCTACTGAGATATAAATACCCCAATTAAGGCACCACTGAGCACACGATGAGGGAGCAGGAGGAGCTGATAGACAAACTCAAGCAGCGAAACGCAAACTTGGAGATGATGAATGCTGACCTGATGAAATATAAAAGCCTTCTTGAAGGTGTGCTAAGCTTCTCTTTTATCTAGATCACAGTATAGTGTGAGTCACTGTCGATTGTTAGGTGGAGTTATTGCACAGCTGATAGAGTTGAAAACCCAGTAGACAAATAGTGGATATTGTTGACTCACGGATCAAAGCTGTTGATAGCACTGCGGTAACTGCGGTATCCAGCGTCAAAATGAACCTGGGATCGTTGACCTTGGATTGCCCAACAACATGCTGAAGGCTAGACATATAAATGGTGTAGACCTTAGACTTAGAGGGACAGTATAGAAATGACGTTGTCTGCTCGATGTCTATGGAGGTGACAGGTGGTGTTTGTGATCATTCATTTTTAGCCTGATCATCTTTCAGAGCACGACGTCGAGTCTATGAAGAAGAGAATTCGAGATCTAGAGGAGTTAGTCTACAAATTAAATCAACAGGTCAGCTACTGCCAGACACACCATCAGCATGTCAAAGACCCGAACGGAAATAAAGTGTCTGGGTTGCCTAACGACGCTCCAACACCTGCCTGGATGGTAGGGTTGTCTTCCCATGTCATTCTCTACCTTCTATCTACCCTAGCCACAGATGATTACAATTCTGGTGCGTTGTACGAATGAACTTCCTGTCAAAGCTTGTGACCTGCTAGTCTACTGATGCAACCGTGATTATAAATTTGGCATAACTTGCATGCATCAAATCACTGAGTCACAGGGTGATAAGATAACTCCCAATTGTCAACACTTTTTAATGTCTCGTCTGCTTATGGAGAGCCATTTACGCATAATGACCTCTCATTGAGCACAAGAACTGTATCATTGATCTCTCCAATATATTGTTCTCATTGCAAGGTTGACTTCAAGTACCTGTCTCCGCTAGTCAAAGCTCTGGAGGAGCAGCTGTCTATGAAAACACAAGAGCTGACTAGCTTGAAGGTAACATTGCTACACCATTTCCTCTACACACTATGCTCTGTACTATTATTGGTGAAGCCGATAACATGTTGTAGAGAAAGTTTGCCAAGTATGAAAATGATATAAAGTCTTTGACATCAGACAACGAGAGCCTGAGGCGATCTGCGGGCAGTGGCAGTGGATCAAGAGACTCTGAGGCTATACCTAAAGAGGCGTGGTAAGTGATAATGTTTACTACTGTACCGGTGGGTGTGGACAGAGGTGAGAATATCAGCTGATGATGTTACAGGCAGCAGCTGCAGACGCAGGCTCTACTTGTGCTGGAAGAAAATGAGGTGCTACTGAAGCAGCTGGATATACACGATGAGAGAGTGATGAGAGTGGAGGTGAAACATGACCAGGAAAGTAGGTGAAAATTAGTCTTAAACCGAGTATATGTGAGATACATCCATACCAAGCTTGGACTTCATTGATGTCATACTAGTACGTGTACATACCAGCTATGGTAGCATCATTATGCCGTTCTTCTCATCCTTATGTTTAGTCATCAATTTGGAGGAGAAGCTGAGGAAGCTAGAAGCAGAGCGATTTTCTCTCGCTGAGCAGCTGACCAACAGTAAATATGAGATGCAAGTGGTGAAGTCGAGGTATGATGAATTGAAGAGCAACTCTATGTCTAAAATAGACCAGGAGGACCACGAGAGAATCGTCATCGACTTTAAAATGTGAGTTCCAGCAGACCAAGCCAGATGGCGTCTATGAGCATTCTCTATCACCGTGAAACGACTTTCAGGAAGTTGGAGAGTTTGCAAGACTTACATGAGAAGGAGCGCGCCGCTTGGCATATGAGGAACTCCAAGGAGACTATGACCAGACAGGAAGTGGAGGCCCAACTAAACGGTGTCCATGGCGACCAGAGAGCTCTGGAGTTTGAGTTGAAGTTAGTGACTTCATTAAATCTAGTCTCCCTATTGACCTTGATCCATATACTACAGTGTCAGATATGAACTCATCTTCTCATGAACTAACAAGATTGAATGTGATCAGTCATAGTCATAGTCGGTGCACAGGTATGCACTTCTAATAGTTGGGGAGCAATAGCAGATCTTGTGGAAAAATCCTTTATGAGTTGTATGGTATGGTGGTATGAGTTGGTCCTGCTGTAGGGAAAGGCAACTCCCAATACTAAGAATGACTGGAAAGCCTTCTATCTTTTTAATAATAATGATAATAATATTTATTTAAAGGTAATGATTGTCAGTGACACAGATTAAAATTATAAAATTAGCTCTCAATTCCTTGCCTAAATATTAATTATTTAAAGCGCGGATACTAAATGGAATAAAACTGTTCAAAAATCTAGAGATGCTGCTCTTAGCATTTGATGATCAAAACGCTTAGTCTTATAACAACCATGTAAAATGTGAGATGGATCAGAAATGAACTTAAAAGCAGTCTTCCTTATCATGGTGCATAGATAGAAATCCATATCGACGTCAAAATTCCTTTTTTTAAATTTCCCAGTCATCATGTTTATCTGCTTTTTAGTAGCAGAATTACACCATAACTCAAAATTGTATGTAAAAACAGACTTTATCAGACTACGGATAAAATAATGTTTCTGGGTTCGGTTTCCGGGTTTCTGGGCTCGTTTTGAAATGACAAAACTGAGAAAAAGCATAAAAACGCTGCTTGAGCTTTCCATAAACATAGTCACTATGTGATTTCCATTTCAAATCATTATCAAAGTAAATTCCTAGATGCTTAAGAGGAAACACACTCGATTGGCCGTTAACAAAAATGTAATCATAGATTGCACATGATTTGCTAAAATGCATGACCATCTCCTTTGTCTTACTCGCATTAATCAATTTTAGGCTCTCTGGCTGAAAACGTGTAAGAATTTTGTGATTGATTGATTGGTTGATTGATTGACTGATAGGAGGAAAGATAAAGAGGTCAAAGGCCTTGAAGATGAGGTATCAAGGCTAGAGAAGGACGTCGAGGGAGCCAACGATGTCATCTCGCGGCTCCTGATGTTTGTGAGTTTAACAGAGTTATCCGTATATCGTTTGGCAGTAATAAGCGGCCATTACTCAGTCTGTTTCAATCGCACAGACGGATCAGACGGTGACGGAGAAACAATCACTCAAACATTTTATCAACTCGGAGAAGAAGGACAAGAAGAGATCTGTCGGAGCTATCGTTGAGAGTGAACTGATAAAAGACAAAGTAGTGGAGTCATTCAAAAGATACAAGCTGAAAGCTGAGAATCAAATTGATAGGCTATCCCTTAAGTAGGTCATGTGTTGCCTAGCTGCATTGACTAACAGCACATTTGCTGTGCTTTAGAATGCATAGCTTTCTTCTCATAGGCTGGAAAAGCAAGCCAATGAGTTTGGTATAGAGCGGAGGGAGTACGAGCGACAGATCAAACACCTACGTCTTCTGACGAGCGAGAAAGATGCTCTCGTGCAGGAGGCACATAAAGAGAAGCAGTGAGTGATTGCATAGAGCTAGAGACAAAATTCAATACTATACACACCTCCAACTTTCTGATAGTCAAGTTATAAATATATCTACGGAACAGAGGCTATTGCTTGTAGACAAGCCGATGAGTTTACATATCATTGCCACTCTATCTAGCACGAACGAATAGCTCTGCGAGTAATTGCCCGTACGCTTGTTTTCAGACTATTTTTGACCTGATAATGGATCACGTGTGTTACTTTACAGGGAAGTGGAGAATTGTTTAGAGTTCATGTGGAAAGCAGCAGAGAATGACACAGAGCTGATGAATGATTCACTGCGAAGAAATCTCCAGGAGCTGAATAGAACAGCCTAATTGTAAATGAAGTTTTTAGAATATATTATGTAATTTATGTTTGCCATATTTTTCTGGCTTCTGAGCTTATTAGCCTAGATGATGTAAAGCTAGTTTTTTTAGTAAATAATTATCGTATAGTATGAGATGTAGCCTAGTTCAGATTTTATTCACAGTGATTACAATTTTGTACAGAACCCACGAACAACACAAGGATTGCAGTAATCGACTATAACTGCTGACGTAAGTAATATAATACAGAGCCCGACTTCTCGCCCTCTCTCGACCTTGACAGCGTTAGGAGATTGGCAATCAATTCTCATCGGATTCTGACGCTGACCCGGACGATGACCCTGAGGAGGAGCCTGACGATGATGACTTGCTACCCTTTGACTTTTTGATGGGTGGCGGTGACGGCGAATTACTGGCTCGCGGTCTCGATGACTTAGCCTCAGTCTCTCCGTTTCTTTTATCACCGCTGCTTGGTCGCTGTGGTAGCGGTCGCCTGGGTGATGGTGATCCTCGAGGTCTTCTACTGCCGCTCCTGCTTCGAGAAGAACTCGAGCCTCGTGATAGCGAGCGGTTGTGCCGAGATTTCCTACCACCAGGGGGCGAGCGGCGGCGAGGGGAACGCGATCGGACACGACGTCTGGCCCGCTGCTTGTCATCCTCCTCACGCTGCTGTAACCAGTTGCCATGCTCGCATTAAATCGCTATGGTAACGTAGATTGATATGGACAACTAGAAGAAGAATGATTCTCACCTTACGGGCGCGCTCCTCAATTTCTCTCCTACGCTCATCAGCTTTCCTCTGCTTCTCCTTAGTGAGAGCCTCTTGCTCCTCAACTCTTGCCTTCCTCCTCTCCTCGCGCGCCTTCTCATAGGCAGCAACTTCCTCTTCCTTTTTCTTCTTGCGCTCGACAACCTGTGCATCAAACGCCTGGTTATAAGCACAGTCGAGATCAAGCAGCTGACAGCGATCGCGGACCAGTGAATGGAGTACCTGTTCGTCAGTCAGCGGCAGCCAATAGATGCATGGCAGTGCCTGAGTCTTCTTGAACAAATCGTCCAGCAGCTTCACAGGCGGCTCAGGTTCTACAATCACACCCCAGTAATGGGTGAGTTGCAACGGGCGAGACAGCGGCTGAATTATGATTGACTGGTGACAGTGCGCAGCGCTGCTAACATACCGGGCTCGGCTCGCCTGCTCTCGTGGCGGTTTCTCTCGCGACTTCTCTCCCTGTTACGGCTCCTGTCCTGATCGCGGTCGGAGCGCCGACGCTCGCGTACTGGCGGAGGAGACTGACTCTGCCTCAGCTTATCTCTGTCCCACTCGCGTACCTACACATGTCACACGTCATGTCTCATACACTACAGACAAAGCTCCTTGAAACTCTCGTCAGATATGATAATAGATGAGAGCCTACCGGTGCCTCGGCTGCTTTGAGTCGGTCCTCTCTCGCTCTGCTGGCGGCTTCTCTGGATTCTCTTTCCTTCTCTCTTTTCTGACGCTCAGCGGCTAGCTCTGCCTTACGCCTGGCCTCAACTTCAGCCTGTCTGTGCTGGGATTCCAAGGGTATTCCCTGCTGCTTGGCCAGCTCCCTCTTCTTGCGGAACTCAATCTACAAAGGCGGCGGGTCATACCATCAATGTGTCTGCTGCAGCTGTCAGCAATACCGGCCAATCAGTGAGCTCACCTCATCGAGACTGGCAAACTCGACATTTAATATCTTTGGGTTAGAAGAAGGCCACCGGGATCCATGCAACTCCTTCCTCGCCGCTTCAGCGTGTGACGGTTCAACAAACTACATTGTGACAATCAGAGACAGTGATGAAACAATTACAAGAGATAACGATATGCAGTGTATAAACAGCGACAGACGTACAGTGGCATAACAGTGAGACTTGACTTTGTCCATCCAGAAGCTTTCGGCCACGTCACTGAGCGGCCCGTGAATGGACAGCAGTTCCTTCAGCTGACCAACCGTGAACGGGCGCACCAGGTTCTGTATGTGGATGGTCGCGTTGACAGGATTTCTAGGTGGAGACAACTTGTTCTTGACATGAACTGGCTCTTCAACCGGCAGACTCAGTCCTCCAGGAAGATCAACTGCAATTACCGCCTCGTATTGTCACTCATATTCCAGCATGACTATGATGGATAGCCAATCAGCACTGTGCCATAGAATTGACAATACAAACCTGTCCTCACAACGTGAACGCCAGCTTCTTCTTCGTCCTCACTGCTGATCATGACAGCGGCATCTCTACTCTTTCGCCGCTCCATCGCCTGACCTTCGTCCTCCTCCATAGACGTCTCTGCCATCTCTCCGTTCTCCTTGCTGTCTATTTTAGTCTTCAGGTCAGGCATCACTTCCTGTTACGATGACAACTCATTTATTTTATCACAGAATAACTCCAACCTATATTGGCCCTCTAGAGAGCGTTGTGAGGAAAGCAGAGGTATCTTATTTCCAAGAACAGCATCACAATTAGAAATAGAGACCGAGACGGCAGCAGATGTACCAATGCTCGTGTACCACAGATAGACATCCACTTCACCGTGGTTAAATTAGTGTGTGATTATTCTACACTCGAACGCGTCTCTTTCTTACCTTCAATAAATCACTGGAGATGCTGATTGACTTGCTAGTCTTGTCCTTGGACCTGCTGCTGCCGCCCCACCTCCTTTTCTTCCTGGAATCGTCGTCTGCTGCGGCACTGTCCGACCTACTTGACCTGCTCCCTAATGATCATAGATGCATGGTATGAAGTCATGAAGAGACAGGCACGGTCACCTGTGAAACGGCAGAGAGTGAGAGAGAGATGACTAACTGGACAAGGTGATCTTCCTGGCGGGAATGGTTGGCTCTTTACGAGGGGGAGATTGTTCGACCTGGACAAATTTAAAAGCAGAAATAAATCCAACACTACACCAGTCTAGAAAAGATAAAAAAACATGCTACTATCTAAAAATGACTTTCAAGTAAAACTGGTCATGTGATCGACAAGACTTGGTTTACATCTACTGAAGTTAGCGCGGCACCTAGCTCGCAAAGAAATATGGCTATTATTGAGTAGTTGAATCCAGAACCCTGACTATACCCATTCTGTAGAGTAAGAGAGCGAGCGGGAGGGATGCGGGCTCCAGCGAGGTGTGCCACAATGGGACAAGATGGGAGATAGGAACAATAGCCAGGTCTTTGACTGACATCTCCAATCTCATCTTCTCACTGGCTAGCAAAACTCGTCGGCTGTAGCATTATTAGCAGTCCTGCTACTGCCTTGACACTGCCTCGTAATGGTGGGTGGCAGGTCGTAGACTGATTTCTAGTCAATAGTTTAGCAGCAGTTCCAAGTCTTTGATGGCGGCAATGATAGGTCAGGCCCACAGAGTGGAACAGATTGGCAAGCAGTCCAGTAAGAAGGCCTCTGTTATGAGTCATCCCATCTCAGTCAGACAGGGAAAGATTGGTATGAGTGTCATCCTGTGGCAACATGCCAGGGTGGGATAACTCCAAAGTCCGGCAGGCCGACTGACAGGTGAGCTGCAGACGTAGTAACGAGAGTCCATGTACTCCGCAGGTGTGAGAGAGGAGGCCAGTAAAGGTACAGTCCATCACGATGGTGTCGTCTGGAGCCGTAACATCCCGCTAACTCGTCATCATCAGGTCTTGGCTGACGGCAAGGCATCATCCAATCAGATAACTAGCTTTTCTGGGCATGAACTGATCCGAAGCTAACCAAGCCGATGACAACTTCTACCATGGTAACAGATGATAAATCAAAACAAACAGCAAAATCACAATCTCGCTGGCTGAGGCTGGGCCTCGCTATCGGCTGGCACTACATTCCACCAGAACCACACTACCAGTCGACTACTTACAGCTTTGACTTTGCTCTCTTCTACCTTCTTATCAGGTAGTACTTCCTTAGTCGATCTGCAACAGTATAGGTTATAGGTTATAGGTTAGAGGCTATCACTAGTATCAAGTGCCGAGCTGGTATACAGAGGCCATAGTACATCTGCTGATGGTGTTTTCAGTATTCTAAATTCCTGCGCTACACATCATTCTGTGGCACTGAGGGTCACAAGATAGTAAGGTGATCATTCATTCTGAAGAAATCAACAGATGGTAACACACGCTCTCTCCCTCTCTTTCTCTCCCTTTCCCTCAAAATGATACCAGCAGAAGAAACTCTCACACTGGGGATTTTTTCAGGCTTTTGAACACACAGAATCAGTCTCCGTGCAGCGTGTGATACACACGCCAAGCAGGCACACAACATCACACTTACTGAGTTGGTATATCCTCATCATAGTCAAGAGCTTCATCCTGCTCTGTAGCATTGATATCAAGGGCTTGTGGCTCAGGAGTTTTCTTCTCTTGCTACAAAAGGTCCAAGTTTTTATGGGCTGCTCAGTCCAATATAAAGATCAAGAGATGGAATAAGCCCTTACAGCAGTTTTCTCTTCCCTGTCAGCTTCCATAGGCTCGGGCCTATCATCAACCTGTTCATCAGGCACTCCTTTTTCTTCTGATTCTACCTCCTTTGTCTCATCAACTTCTCCTACCTCACCTGCTGCTGGTTCCTTGATGTCTGCTGCCGGTTCCTCGGCGTCTGCAGCAGGCTGAGCGGCGTCTGTTGCTGGCTCGTTGACATCCGTGTCTACCTTGCCGGTATCCGCACTCGCAGCTGATTGGCCAGCGCTGTGCTGCTCTACAGGCTTGGCTTCATCTCGTTCCTCTGCCGAGCCGCCACGCGCTGGTCTCTGCTCTGGCGCGCTGCTGTCCTCCTCATCCGTTGTGGCGTCCTCTATGTCTGGTGGTGCTTCCGCCGTCTCAGACGCAACAGACTCTGGCCTGCCTCTCCCCTTGCCATCATTGTCCTACGGGAGAGATGGGAATAGCATGGAAATAAAGAGCCAATTGGATGGCCATCAGTTGCCTGCTAGCCTGTACACCAACCTCCGACGACTTCGACTTCTTCTTCTCCGGGATTGGCTCAGCAAGAACAGGTGCATCCTCTTTCTGAAGTTAAAATCACAAACGTCACAGAAAATATGATAAATGACCGGCCAGACGTGTGTAAGACATTGATTTAGATAACACCGTACCTTGGAATCTATCTGTGAATCAGCAGTAGTCCGATTGCCACCTTTGTTTTCCTGTGGAGAGACAGTCTTCTGTGGAGAGGCAGCCTTTTGCGGGGACCTTGAGGAGCGAGTTACACGCTCCTTTACAGGGCTCTCCTTGACTGGGCTCTCAGGCTCTGTCTACAGATAGGTTACACAGAGCTATCATAGAGTTCTCATTAATATAGCCAGTAAAACAGCTGGAAAAGCTACAGAGGTTATGTAGACATGAAGCAATGCTAAAAAATAAAAACACAGCATCACAAATAATGCTTTCAGATACTTTCAGTTTTCATATGCTTATCAGAGTGGTCTACACATCAGAGGAGATAAGAATGTGGATCAGACAGACTGAGAGAAATGTAGAACATTAAGGAAGAAGAATTTTATTCACATCACTTCATGGATGAGGGAAGGAATAGTATTTAAAGGTACAATTAAGCCAAAGTACACCTACAACCTACAACCTACAACCTACAACCTACAACCTACAACCTACAACCTACAACCTAC
>ERZ1740065.921-NODE-921-length-16894-cov-12.254350_pt1 | contig 16894 bp, 20 predicted proteins | sample MGYA00581738_ERZ1740065 | MGnify/ENA primary metagenome ERZ1740065 (study PRJEB43018, sample SAMN04849749) | marine metagenome | isolation source: floating plastic debris | place: Pacific Ocean | collected 2008-09-01 | study: EMG produced TPA metagenomics...
ATTATATTTCTTCTCTTCTTATTTCTTCTCATTCTTCACCGCCTGCTCTCCCTCCACATTCCGCACACCCTTCACACCCTTCACATCCCTCACATCTTGCACACCCTGCACACCCTACCAATCCGTCACACCCTGCATTCCCTGCACACCTGCTCAAGAATCTCTCATCTCATTGCTTTCTCCCGTCTTCCCTCCTTTGCCTCATCTCATATTTCTCAGTCTAATAACTTCCACTCGATTGTCTCTCAAACTCATTTTAAAACCCAACAGCTAAAGGGCATCTTTCTCTCAGGTTTTGTCATCATACAAGTGTTCCTGTTTGTACTGGTGACAGCAATAGTTTTCGTCATATTCATACCGCCTATAGAGTACCAGTACTGGAACATAGTCATCTGGATCTTACACACCATTGTGTGAGTGACATCCAAGCTGACTCGATATCAAGGTGCATCAAAAAATTATGATATCAACTTTTATCCATGACACAGAGCGACTCTTGCGCTGCGTCAGGTCCTCAACTGGACTCAGCTCCTCCTTACCTGGCTCTTCTTTCTGCAAGACAAGGTCAACGACTCAGACGACGGTCGCCCATTGGCAATCGACAACAGGTATTAGCAACAATGCCAACTCTATGAATTCTAACCGTAGTCTATTCACCATCATTTATGTGTTTAGGAGGTCATGGTACAACATGAGCTTCTTCTTCTTCTTTTGGAACCTATTTCTGGGAGTCGTCTCCGCATTACTCCGAGTGTTGCGAGGTATTGTGTTTGGAGTGTTCTTCATACCGAGAATCGACCGCCCGGTACTGATGAAAGGATTTGAAAGATTCGATGCAGGTAGGATTTCAGGCTATTCCACAGTCTATTGCTCTCGAGCCAGTTGATCTGAGACAAGCTGTTCGACTCTTTGCGGCAGGTTTTACTGCGTATCTCAGTCTGCTGACTGTGGTGAACGCCCATGACCATCCAGTCGTCAAAGTGTTTATCCAGGTTCTGATGGATGGCGTTAAGGAGCCATCAACCAGCAGACATAGTGAACTGGAGGACGTGAAAATACAAACTAAAGGCTACGATAATGGTGACAACAAGCGATGCCGGTTAACGTAAACCAATGCATGTCCATAAGACACGTTTTTTATGACTAGGTTTGTTTCTAACAAACTATCAGAGAAAGAGTGAAGAGAAAGGGAAACCAAGACCATTGAACAGAAACAGTGCAGCAGCAACTAAAAGAGCCAGGTATGACTAATAGCCTTTAACAATCCGAGTTCAAGGAGAAGACAACTCTCAATAGAGTTCTTTGATTCCAGGTACTACTGGATGTTGGCGTACACGCTGATCTGTAACCCAGAACTGCTCAGCTATAGAAAGGTGGAGATCGATGAGTTGGACGAACCGATTGGGGGAAAGATGAAGCGACACAAAGTCGTTTTGGCGATGCACAGGAAACAAGAAGGCAAAAAGACCTCTGAGCTTTATGACTAGAACTGCTATGACTAGAACTGCTATGACTATCAGCTGAACAACCACTCGTATACTTATTTACAAGGTGCAGATATAGAACTTGTTAATCACTAAACGAGGTGACTTGCTTCAACTCGCCATTGAAGGAGATATCTATGTCTATGCTTGTGCCTGTATCTTTGTCTATGCTTCAAACTGTTTTCATCCGGCTAGACTTGAAGTTCTGGATACTGAGAATTGGGTGGGGGGGGGGAAGGGTATTTACAGCAATGCTATGATTAGGGTTGGAATGTATTAATCTGTACAGGGTAGATTGCTGCAGCTGACACTACATACAACGACTGCTGACGCCATGCCTGCAAAGATGCAGGCAACAACCTTATGTAACCCTGGAATCAGTCACCATGGAAACATAAACAACAATACAGAGAATGCTGCTGAGCATTCTCATTAGGAACCGTGGCCTACTCAGGTCCTGCTAAACAAGATGCTAGATTTGTTTTGCGGAACTATCATTTCCTTACCCCATAGTTCCGCCTCGCTTCCTCTCCCTCCCCATGCGTGAGAGGTAAATAAGACGCAGGCGTCACCGAAATCGAACATGAAGAATTTGACGAGCTTGTGAATTCTTGACCAAGTATTGACAGTGTAATCAATTACACGATAATCACCTATATGAAAAGCAGACGACTCCCAAATAGTTGAGACTAATAGCCGCCACATCTTTTCTTGCGACAGCAGAGAGTTGCAACAGAGACAGAAAACAAGAAACAGACATGTTGTATATGCCTCCCTTGCTGCTCTTCTCTTCCATTTCTCTCTTCCATCCCGCCATTCTGTGTCTCCCTCACGTTTTCCATTCTGTGCCTTCCTCACATTCTCCATTCTGTGTCACCCTCACATCTGCCATTCTGTGTCTCCCTCACGTTTTCCCTTCCCTTCTGGATGCTGTGTCTCCCTCTTCTTTCGCTCATTCCATTCCTCTCCTATATATCATGTCACATGATATGATATGCAGGAGACGTATCTCAGACTGACATTGCACTGCACACCTCACCCCTGGTAAAAAAACATCATGGTTGTAACCTTTGATCAATGATTGCAAGTACACGCATAGCATAGGCCTGGGCGTAGTTCCTGAGGTCAAAAAGGCGGAGCCTGTGACCTATACAAGGCTTGTACACATAGTCGAGCTCGCGTGTGCTGTCGATCTGTAGTCAAGTCGTCACGCGCAGTGGTCATTAACCTTGCAACGTGATTGGCTAAATTTTTTTGGGCGGAACGGAGGTGGGTCAGGCTCGTCGATGATTGGCCAGCGTAACTCCACCTTCACTGCGGGCGTCATGCCAAATAGCGATCGGGTAATAAAATCGGAAGGCGCAGAACGTACTCTTCATCACTCACTGAGTGGACAAGGCAACTGGTCGGGTAGATATACAGCAAACAACCTAAATCACGATGAAGGTGAAGACAGAGGTGAGCTGCAAATAAACATAGTTGTTTCTCTCATCCAATGTAGTAGATGATGTTGGATTGATTCACTGCCATACTCCTTCTTGAACAGGTTGAGCCAGATTCGGGTCATGTGAAGACTCAAGAAGAATTCAGGACGTTCGATGAGGTAGTCCAGTCTCGATGCTCCCATCACAACTGTGTCGCAGTTCAAAAGTTTCTCGTTACGCTCTAGTGTTCTTTCCTAGAACCCGACCACAGAGCTGGGCAAGAGAGTGATGAAGACGTACTATGACATGCACACGCAGCAGACGGTGGACTTTGTCAGAAGCCAGGTGAGCGTACGATGATTGATTGAAGAGTGCCAGTTACTTCAATCGACAGTGCAATGAATTACTATTACTAGCCATGTTATGCAGGTCATTTATCTATAACAATGTACTCTCATACTAACGCTTGCAGGCTAGCATTGTATCCAGCTCGTTAAAAGGCAGCTGTGCGTTGTAGCATGAGAAGTGGTGTAAGTTTGACCATTTTGAGCTGACAATAATGGAGGCTCTGGACCTGCTCAACGACTTTGTCGACGAGAGCGACCCAGATGCAGACTTCCCCAACTCGTTCCACGCGTTTCAGACGGCAGAGACAATTCGCGCCAAATATCCCGACTTGGATTGGTTCCAGCTGACCGGTCTCATACACGACCTTGGCAAGGTCATGGGTATGCATGGCCAGGAGCAGGTATGTTGACTGAGCCACGCTGATTTATGATGCTGCTGCTGATGTGGTTGAATGACGCTGTGCTACGGTGGCAGTGGTGCACTGTGGGCGACACGTACCCTGTTGGCATTGCGCCCCGAGACTGCATTGCGTTCGGAGTGAAGAGCTTCGCCGACTGCGTGGATATGAAAAGTCCTTCTTACAAGTGAGTACACAAGATGATCATATAATACAAACATCAGTTTCTGGGATGTGACGGCAGGTGCTGTGTGGTATTCTCAGGTACACACAAGATAGTTCCTTTCTGATATGCTGTTAGTGATCATGTATTTACCTTTGCAGTACGAGACTGGGCATGTATGAGAAGAATTGTGGCCTGAATAACATACTCATGTCGTGGGGTCACGATGGTAAGGGCGGACAACTCTCATGGCTTACTTCTCGATTAACAACGGTTAAACTGCAACTCGGTTCCGCCCCATTTTGCCAGAGTATCTGTACCAGGTGTTGAAGAACCACCCACAGTGCACGCTGCCCAAGGAGGGACTGTGGTGTGTACGCTATCACTCCTTCTACCCGCTGCACACGGACAAAGAATACCTTGACCTGTGCTCCGACGAGGACAAGGGTATCATCAAATGGATCACCGAGTTCACGTAGGTGTTCCCTACACAGGAGAAGGCAACTCTACAACTAATTATTTTACTCTTGGATCTAAACTAAGTGATTGTTGTTATAGGAAGTTTGACCTGTATTCGAAGACTGACGAGACGCCGGACATGGAGGCACTCAAAATTTACTACCAGTCTCTCATAGACAAGTACATACCAGGCAAAATCAAATTCTAGCGAGTCCATCATCAAACGGTGCCACCTCAGCTAGCCAGTTTATTGGCCCGCCATGACAGTTTATTGTCATTTCTCCTGGTATCCAGCAGCACCTCCTGTCATATGCAGCTAAATTTTTGTAATTTTTCTATATAAGTTTGATAGCTTTTGTGCAAAACTATCTAACTGCATTTGTAGTCGATTCAAACCTGCACTCATTATCTGTGCCATCATTGAAATAAATAAAGGAACTGCTTGCTGTTCCCACAATGCATCTGTCCTTCTTGTCATGGAGTCTCATGCATCAGCTGCAGCTGGTTTTAATTGTCCAATCAGATAACTGAATTAGCCATTAGCTGGCTTTTTATTGGCTGAAAGGATACGGATGATGGAGATAAAGCTGCACTCACAGCAGCTGCTCTGGAAATAGGAGCTGCCAATTAGTGTCAGTATGATCGATGTGATAGAGGCACTGCTCCCACCAATCACTGGAAGAGTAATGGAGTAAATGTGATCCTATTCCATGCCATCTATTATCTATCTCAGAGGCAGTAATATTGTCAGATCTAGCAGCTGCAGCTATCAATTCACACCGTCCTACACCAATGCTGTTGCCATGGAGATGATGCACACTATGGAGGACAAGGTACTAGTTACGCACCCCTACTAAAAACCAACCAGCAGCTGTTTGTGACCCGCAGACATGACGACTCCTGGGTCAGTGGCAGAGAGAGCTATGTGATGGGTCAGGATAGTGTGAGGGTGTGAGGAACAGCTGCTCTAATAGCAAACATGTCACATGTGTGACATGTCACACGTGTGATTACTTGCAGGCTAAGTAGAAACCAGATGTAGTCTGCTGGCTAGTGCCAAGACCCATTTATTGACTCGGAGAAATGATTACAAAAACACTGTGAACTGTCAAAAACTGGAGACACAAGCTCTAAACACAAGAGGCTTGTACTGATATGTCCTCTATGTTACCCACGTACTGTCGAGAACGAGTGCCAGCGCCGGCCTCTAGGGTCAATGGTGGTATTCATCACAAGATGGACATCACCCAGCCTCTGGTAGTTATCACTCCAGTGCAGCTGCTACTGCTCTAAGGGGAACTGTGACATGTGACATCTGCGTAGATATGACGTCTATGTCGATGTGACATATGGGCCTGTTTGCCGTTGTTGACACTTCACTGCTGAACTACACAATAAGGTAAGCTGTTGTGGGTTATAGAAAGCGGTTTTATTACGACATTATGTCATTATGAACAACAGAAACGTGCAGAAACAGAAACCTTGTGTAAAGGTTTCTGACAAGCATGCAGCCATTTAGTGGATATAGAGTCAGCGACTCAGGGAGTAAAGCTTTCAGAGCAGTCATGAGGTGTATCTGATATATCTGGTCATGTCACATTTGGGGCCTATTGGAGCAGAGCGGTAGGCTGGTAGCAGTTATGGGGGGGGGAGGGGGGAGGTGGAGATGCTGGTGAGCTCAGCATCCACATCCCATCTCTATTCTGAACAGCTTTCAAAGCTCAACTACCCTAAAGCCTATATAACTCTGTGGGCGGAGCCTAGTGGATACTATGATTTATGTTGAGCGGACGACTCCGCGTTCAGAACTTGACCTTGCCCGGTATGTACTTGTCGATGAGTGATTGATAGTACGGCTTCACCTCGTCGATGTTGTCCGGCAGGTCATCGGTCTTTGTGTAGACGTCAAACATACTGCGAAAAAAACAGTGCATTCAGTGCAAACAGGAGCTGGAGAGACAATCTGACAGCAAACGCGGGTCATGTTCAGCCCTCTGGCTAATATCCAGTAAGCACTGCTGATACATGCCACGCACCTGCCCTGACCTGACTATTCCCCTTGCGTAACCACAACAAAGTTAATTGGTAAATGCCATGGCTTGTTATTGTGATCATAGATTCAGCGACCTCTCACAACGACTTTGACTATGGGCTCAGGGATGAGGAGTTGTCACTTGCGTCGATAACTGTGTGTCTGATTAGAGGTGAGGGTGTTCGTTCTGAGAATGAAATTTACCCGCATACCCAGTGTCATGAACATCACCTGATCTAAGAATCAAAGACCTAACAATATTTCTCATATTTCTAGTCTACCAAAGGGTAGGAGGTAAAGATATGCTGAATCTATTTTTTCACCTGGTAGAGCTGATGTTCGATTTCAGCACCCGTTGGTGCTTTTATGATGGCCAATCAGAGCAAAGGACATCATTCATTGCGACATGAATCCCACCCACATTCACGCCACCTTCTGAGACGAATATTTACAACATACCAAGGGAATAAATATTTATTGCTATGAGGTGCAGGAAGGTTACATCTACCTAGAAAACACGTTTGATTCATTTTGTGCCGCTTAAATTATTTATTTACTTATTATTACTATTTTTCTATTTCCCAATATTTCTCACTTAGGTACACTTGATTTTATTTCTATTCACGAACCATATGTAAACACTAGCGCTTGTCTCACTCAACCAAATAAGGGGATGTTCAAACCTTGCCAGTGAGAGCTCGTTCTACATAAGGGAGGACAACTCCAATAATTAATAAATTCAGCCCTGCTCTGGCTCTCCAGCAGGTTGAGGAGATAAGCTATGCATATTGTACTGACCTGAAGTCATAAACAACCTTGCGAATGCGGTCATCTCCCTCCGTCTCAAACTCCTTGTAGTCGCCTTCTGTGTGCCACGGGAAGAACGAGTGAAAGCGGATACACCACAGTGCCTCCTCTGGCAGCCTGCACTCCGTGTGGTTCTTCAGAACTTGGTACAGGTACTCTGCGGAAGAGACGCCATGTTTCAGACGGACAGACGGACAGACAGACAGATGTGGTGGAGAATCAGTGGTGTTGAGAGACACTATGACTACAAGGCACTGACCGTTGTGTCCCCAGGACATGAGGAGGTTGCTAATACCACATCCTTCCTTATACATTCCTTGCGCCGTACTACAAGTACAGATTGATACTGGTAACAATAAACTGGGAGTTGTGTGCTCCTGCTCATGGCTACCCTCAGAATTGTTTGTTGGATGGATTAATCCAATAAGAAGAACTATGTCAAACATTTCCAAACACAGAGACGAAAACTGAGACTCAAATTCACGACTGCCACAATAATGAGGCAGTGGCGTTGATATATTATGCAGATGGCTTAATGGATCCGTCTGTATCATGTCAGCCTGCCATATACAGAAATAGATGATAAGTGAGAGTACGTATTCACTTGTATCTCTCGTCATTGAGGTCAGGACATTTGGCGAAGCTCTCGACACCGTGTACGATCGTCGCCCTCGGCGCCAGCCCCACTGGATAAATGTTGCCAGAGTTGCACCACTAAAATAAACACGAGCAGACGCCGACTGGATATCAGGTACCCGTATCTCGACCTTCCGTCGACCTCTGACACAAATGGCTTACATGATCCTGGCCGAACTTGGCCATTATCTTGCCGACGTCGTGTATGAGGCCTGTGAGGTGCAGCCAATCGTCGTCAGGATGCGCCTTGCGGATCCCCTCAGCCGTCTGGTACGCATGGAAAATGTTTGGGAACTCTACATCCGGGTCTGTCTCGTCCACAAAGTTGCACAGCATATCCAGTGCCTCCATCATGGTGGTTTCCACATGGCTGAAGCCACACCACTTCTCATGCTACGGAATAGTGCTATGATACAGGGGGTCATGTGATCAGGCTCCTGCTAGGAGAGGAGTGCAGTGCTTTCAGAGAAAGCAGAGAATTTTCAGGCTGGCTATTTTTGTTGACATATACCCGCCATACAAGTCCAACCACTGCCTCAATGAACACAGCTATGGCTAACTTGTAGCTCTAGTTACCATAGATGAACCTGGCTGCCAATATACGTACAGCCATGATAGCGCACCAACAGCGGACAGTCAAACGCTACAGGCTACTATAGAGTACTATCTATAGCCTCTTTGCAGTACATCTATATTGCATACTAACATAGCTGTGGCCCAGCAAACTCATCCATCCAATGAATTCTGAACCAGATCCAGGCTAAAATCTGGGCTATGATCATAGGGCTAGATGACCTTGGACAAGGTCACGCTATAGTTTATGTAATCATGAACCTGAAAATGCATGTTGGAGCAAGCAGGCACTTGGCCCAGTGTATGATTATGGAAGCGTGTCATCAAGAAGAGATGTATGTAGATGATTATTTCAGCAACGTAGCTACCTGTGCTTTCACAAATTCCACCGTCTGCTTCTCGTGCATGCAATAGTAGTTTGCTCTTGATCTTTTCAGGTGTTCAGGCGATGGTGCCTACAAAATAAGATTCAGCATGCATAACTTAGCGAATTTGATGTGCATCAACAGTGTTCAGCAGACACTTTTGAGCCCAACAAATACGAAGCATACTATTGCGCATCGTCGCACTCGAAAGTACTGATCGAATAAGAGAGTAAAGTAGAAATGGAACTTACCATAATTGAAGTGTTTTATCCCGCAGAGTGAATGCCTCTTGTGTATAAGAAAAGTGAGTGAGAAAAGCGTGTAGGGAGCTGTAGATCTGGAGAGATACTAACTAGTTGTCTGAGCGAGGCCGACTGAAGGAGCAGGGTGCTCTCAGTTCACGTTAGCGCATGCAGTGTTTGGAGTCAAGCCTAGTTTCTGGCAAAAGTAGAACCTGATTACGGCACGGATAAGGAAATTTTCATGTTACACAATGTCGTAGCCCTGCTCGAATTTTTCGCGGGATTTTTTACTGACGGCTATAATGATTACGGAAGAGACGTTTTTGATTGGACACCTAGATAAATATAGTAGCTTTCTCCTGTGTAGCGCTCTGGGTGTATCGTCTTATCAGTAAACTTAGTCGGTCTATTTCAGTGAAGTATTCTGAAATATGAGTGGACCAGAGAAATAAGTGTGCAGCAAACTGGTGATTCTTTCCAGAGGATTTCAGCTCACTCATGCGTTGATGCGATACTAATTCCAGCCATCTCAGTCTCAATACTCATGTGCAAGAGCTTTCCCTCAACATGATACCGATGTGTAAATGCTATGATAGGACAACAGTCGCCCTTCAAAATGGTGGCTGGGTCTATCCAGTATGCTTAGCCAAAGTTATCCCCATCCCACGGCGCTGGCTCTACCCATCTGTAAGTAACATGTAAGTTTACGGTATGCTTGTATATTTCTATCAGTTGATGCTGCTATGAAATACCACAGCAAGATAAGTGCCAGTGAAATATTCATATATTTTTCACCACTGATGAATTCCATTTGTACAGGGATCAGAACCTTGCAATTATAATAAATCATAGAAGTAGTCGAGACCTTGACCTATTTCCCAGATGGCGACCCCAGTTCCAAGCCTGGATGCTAGCTTGAGTCGCTCTTGTATGAAGAGCAAGGAGGGAAAGAAGATGTTAACATCAGCTCCAGATTGCTGCCTACAAGTATTTGGAGAATGAAAGCATCGATAACAAGACCAAAGATTTTCTGTTTCGGAGTTGTGCACTCTTACTCTCGGTATGCGTAGTAATGCTCTGATTCTTTGTGAAGCCACTTGACTGCTGGTTTGTTAGCCTTCAGAATCTTCAAAAATCTACAAATGAATGTTGTCATGCAGTGAAAATTACTAACTTAGTAAATTATTCCATAAGCATCAGATTAGAGGAGGTCAAGGTCATTTATACTCATGGTTGATGACGGGTTCAGCGCCAGAGTTAGAGAACTTCACTCCGTAGAAGTTGATGCCGAGCAGCAGCTTGGCTCTGTATGGAGAACTGTCACTGGGACATAACGTCGTAATGGTCTCTTCCATCCAATCTATTGGCGCTACCGGTCCTGCCATTCGGCTGAAGGTCAAGGACAAAGTTTTGTAGATGTCAAGAAGTGGATGAAAGATGAGAATGGTTGGTGGGCGTAGATAGTGGGCATAGTTGGTAGGTGTGGCTGGGAGGAGGCATGGATGATGGGCCTGGCTGGTGGGCGTGTTTAGGGGCGTGGCTGGGAGAGGGCATGACTGGGACAAGGTACTGATGGTGGGCGTGGCTAGGAAGGGGCGTGGCTGGTGGGTCTGGCTAGGAGGGGTGTTGCTAGTACTCACGACTGGTGATGGTAGTCATAAGTCATCACACTGAATAAATCCACATCATCTCGCAGCAAATCAAAGTGTCCTTTGGAGAAACTCTCGCCTCTAGAAGGAAAAAAGATCATACCCACAATTTTTTCCATTACTGAAGGGGCTTGTATTCCGTGCCGTGACAATGTTGGAGTCCTAGTCTCTATTATTTTAATGAAATTTTTTCAAAAGTCAACTTGGACAGAGGTTAGTAACCAAGACTAGCTAGCGTTGGGTTGGAGCCATTGCTATCAGCGGTATGGTCACATGACATAGACAGCCTTACTGAATGCGATGGTTAAAATCATTTAGAGTAAAATGACAAGTTTTAGCAGCTGGAATTATACTCTTTACTAGATAGTAAGGCAAGGTAGTATAGGTAAGCAGTGGCTCCTAAAGATTTCGCAGCTTCAATTTTAGCAGTTCCATCGAGACTGCGAGTTTTACAGAGAATCCCACAATAACCAACAGTTGAAGCTTTGCAACTTTGTAGAAAACGACATTTCTAATTTCATCTCACAGTATCTGTTTCAATGAAGCTAGATACGGCTGAAAATGTCACATTAGGTAAGAGAGCACAACTCCTGATAGACAGCAAGGGTTGGCTCTGTGCTGATTGACAATAGTGAACATTCTAGTAGAGCCTATGGCTGACCCAGCAGACTATCTGCTCCGTTTCCACAGCGGCAGTAGCCTGAGGAACTTACCCAGACTGAATGTTGTGGGGCGGCACCACTAAGACTAGAAGCAGGCCAGCATCGTGCAGATGCTCAGCCAGATGTATGAGGAAGTGGACGAGATCTTCCTGTAGGGACGGACGAGCAGACAGCTGTACCCAGACCTCGAGTGTGGCGCCTCCAAATCCGTGCTTCTGTACGAGTGATAGAGATTGTAAATAATAACGATGAAAACAAAGATAATAATAATAATTGATAACAATAATAATTGATAACAATAATAATTGATAACAATAATAATTGATAACAGTGTCTGTAAGAGTGAGAGAGACAGTGAATAATGATAATCAATCTGAGTTAAACAGCAGTGCGCACCTTCAGGAACGTAGTTATGGCTTTGGTGCATTTATTCATCTCATCTTCACTTTTAAACAAGTTAATGAAGTCTGGTAAACTCCAGCCGTCGAACAGAATCCTCGGCACTGCAAATAGGATAAACGATAGTCAGATAGAAGACAATTAAGGTCTAAGAGGGAGGGAGGCAGAGGGAGCAAGGTAGGCAGAGACAGGAAAACAGGTAGGGATGGGGAAGCAGGCAGAGGTAGGGAAAGAGGTAGAGAAGGAGGTAGAGAAGGAGGTAGAGAAGGAGGTAGAGATGGGACAGGGCAGATACAGGAAAATATGTTAAGACAGGGAGGTAAGGTGGGAATGAAGGAGAGAGAGAGGGAGGGAAGAATTGAGGGACAGAACATAAGGGGAAAGAGAGAAGAGGAGAAAGGGGAAGGAGAGAGAAGAGGAGAAAGGGGAAGGAGAGAGAAGAGGAGAAAGGAGAAGGAGAGAGAAGGGGAGGAAGGGGATGGAGAAGAGAAAGGATAATTGATTATGTAAAAATGAGGGAAAGAGAAGAATACTGGGAAATGTACTAGAGCAAGTCACATTGAAAATCAGACACTGAAAGCACACAAAAATGGGATTCCCATCTTATTTCCCTCATCGATACTTGATTTCTTATAAAACGCTCCTAGCGACAGCCACAGTACCAGTATGAGTAATGATTGGGTCTACCACTCAACACCTCATACACTCCTCTCATCAAATACATGGACATTTTCACAAGTCGCTGGTACCTACAGTGGGAAGACAACTCTAAAATACTAAGCCAATTTATCGTGATGAGACGACGCTGCCATGAGTGATCGTAGATACTAGACTTCCTCCACTATCATAGCAGACAAATACTTATATGATGTCGCGGGTTCTATGGGATCCGTCAGATACAGTCGCAACTTAGCTGAGAGAGTTTAGCAATGATAAACTCTTACTCCTTCCAGAGCTATAAGCCGATATAAAGCTCGGCCATGCTGTTACTCATGACGCTTTGGTGTTTTGTGAGTTACTGCACAACGGAAAGGTTTTGCAAACAAAAAAATATTTGACATCTTCACTTAGGTTGAGTGATGTGCTTTTACAGAAAAAATATTTATGAAAGTTTCTTCGCCACCTCACAAAAACAGGCAAAAATCATGCCACAAACATATGACCAGTTACATCATGCTCACCCATAGAGTTGTCTTCCCCTCTTGTGACTTGGTTCATCCAATTCTTGTCAATGTCGTGTGTGCCGGCCATCGTGTATTTGCCTTGCTTGCGCACCAGTTGCAGCCACACCGGGGAAATATGCGTAAATTTCTTGTGGAATATCTTTGCAATTTCATATCCTTTGGAGTTCCACTGAAAAGAGGAGCAGGGATTGATGCTTCTGAAACGCGTGAACTCGACAAGTACGTAATAGAGATATACTCACCGGAGTCACGTAGGCCAGCACGGGACCTTTGAAATTGCGAGATTCTTGCTCCAATTCACAGAATACTTCATTCTCGCGCAGAATATCTTTTGATTTGTGATCTTTCACAACTAGATTTCGATAGAAGACATCGTCCACCGGTTTATTACTTTCCTGGAATGAAGTATATGCCCGTACATTACGGCGAACGAGCTGATTGGGCACCAGGTCCTAAGGCTATCATACATGTAGAACGATTGATCTCGGTTACTGACTTGGTTTGTGCCTTTCTTTTTAGAGTTCTTGCTCTTCTTATCGCTCTTTGACAGTGTGGCGTCTGATGACTGGTACACAACACTCCCAACAAGTAACATCAGAATAGGAACCTCTGCCCTCATGATACCTGCAGAAGGAACCATGGCTTTGATACATGAGAAAACAGCAGCTTAGATCGCATCGGCCTACTAAGCAACTGGAACTAGCGCTAGTGATGATCATAAGCCGGGTTCAAATCGAGACACGCTAGTCAGTTAAACAGCTAATACTACTGCCTCTACCAGCACGAGCAACACTAGTGTACTTGTATAGCCCACCTTGAACGTAGGTGAAGCTCACTCAGTAGATTGAATCTAATCCCACTTCCTGGGAACATATATTTCTGCAACTTCAGAGTGCTGATCTCATCGCAGTAGTATCAGATCACGGGCGAGCCAAATCCATCGCATGTGATTCATGTCATGGGCACCTACAGAGCGCATAAGCATATGCATTTTGTTATCATAGGCGTCAACACTCCGGGAACACGTATGAAAGAGAGATATCAGTGCATAATACAGCAAAACATACAGCAGTACACTCCGTGAGGCTGTTCGTTTTCAAGCCGGCTTGATCTTGACCAGAACAACGCTGTACACTCCTGATTGGACCACCATTGATAAAACAACCTTCATGAAGTCAACAAAGGTCACTACCATAGACATAAAGTTTTCTTTGAGTTATTTGGTCACGTGCACGGAAGATGAGACCATAGACTGGCCCCATGCATTGTACAGACTGTCAAGTGCGCGTCACATCGCTGTTGTGAAGTCAGTGTGGTCTAGAGTTGTCCCCTCTTCGCTATGAAATGAAAGTCGTACACTACCAAGATGAATTATTGTTATTGTAGTTCAGAAAAGAGACCAATGTCGGGAAGTGGTTTTTCTTTTACTCATTCTTCATTAGAAGATATACATATCTTAGTAAATTTCTGTATGGGTTCTTGGTAAGAATATGCGCTGCACTATGCTATGATTGCGAGAAGGGTGAGTGAGCGGTGGAGACAATTCCTTGTAGTCATGAAACCGTCGTTCAAAGTCACGCCGTCACGAGAGGTTCTTGGTAGTTCCCGTTTCCGATAAGTATCCGTTCTTTCTGTTCATTACTTTTGGTGAGACCTTGCAACATCTTTGGTACACCGATACGATCTCCCTTTTTTTGTGTGGTGGTGTGTCTATTTCTTGTTTATTGTGCATAGCTGTCAGTAGTCTCACGCTCCTCTTACTTGAAACAAAGAATATAATATGTCGTTGTGGTGTTTGAAGAAGAGCAATGACTTGGCAAGAGAGATGAGCTTCTTATATCGACACTTTTTGTATTGATCCTCGCTAGCTGGTATCTCCTGCAGATTGTGTGCCATTATTGTTTTGTATTACAGTCCAGCTTGTAATAAGATAAACACCGATGAGTCTCAAAGCCGGTACAGGATTCTACTATGGATCCCGGCTGCTTCAACCTGTTGGCGACTTGGTTGGACTATCAATTGATCAGGTACTGCTACCTGTGCTGTCTTAAAGAGTTTACCGTTACCTTGTTCCTCTCGTATCCGTTAAAGTGATAATTTATACGCCGGTGGTTCAGTGTTATCCTACCTGTCACTCTGCTACCTACTTCATCTTCAGTGTCCTTCTGAATTGCCTCAGTTTCATATCCTAGTACTCAGACACTCCCTCTCTTTACCTCACGATGTCAAAGATAGGATATCCTCTTTCATGGTTACCATAAACGTTTGCAGACCAACTTCGTTGCCTGCCAGCTGGCAGCGATACTGGCTGCTGTCCCTCTAAGGAACCTGTTTCACCCATCCAAGGTTTCTCCGACTGTAAGGAATGTGTTCGAAACCCTCGTTGGCACAGCGCTGGTCTACTTCTGCTTTGGCACGTGAGTACGGTTTCCGTTGATTCCTATTATAGTAAATCGAAGCCACGCCGCGAGAGAGGTTATTACATTATTATTATATTGTCTTTGATGATGGGGGCATAGCCTGGGTTCATGGTAGCGATTAGTCAATGTTAGGAGCCAGTTGCCGAATGCTTCCTCTGTCATTCCATCATGTCTCCTGATAATGAGCATGTGCAGTGAGATTCCATATTCCACACCAGGGTCTCACTAATTTAGTGGGAATTGCGGTACAAGTGTCTGGCCCACCCAGCCCGGTGCGTCTAAAACTGATTTTATTTGTAGCTTTTTATGGTAGCACCCACTCTCAGCCTCCTCTTGTAGGCTTGAAAGTTGCTAGAAATGGGACAGCTGTATGCTTTGTGCTGTGCTGCATTCCCGGACATGAAGTTTTTTTGCATGATAGCATATTTATAACACAACAAGACAGTCTTACTGTAGAACCGGATTTGATAGCGCCAGCCAACGACGACGGCAAATGATCGCTATCGTTGGAATTCGCTATAGAAATGATACCCGTTTTTACCTTATATAGGAGTTGTCTTTCCATTTATGGTATCATTATTGCTAGATCGCTATCATTTTGATTTCTTGATGATTTTAAAGGAAACGCTAACATTTGTGTCCCTATCTGGCTGGACAGTATTCCTTAGCCGTAATGGTGGAAACGGAAATACAATAGACAAGTATCGAGTGTGTGACATAGCGGTGTATGTTTATTTGATTCAGATGTCTATGCAAGGTTGTGTCAGCTGACATTGATGTTGATATTGCAGCCAGGTAGTACATCTGTTGTGTCAGATGACTCTCTGCTACCTGGCAATGGTTGTGATCCCGAGACACGCCCACCAGCTCTGTTTTGTCATCTCCCTCGGATACCTGGCCGTGCTCCACATCTATCGGCAAGTCTACGATTATGGCGGCTACACGCTCGACATCACCGGGTCAGTACTGCCACAGTGTTCCGCTCTCTATCGATGTCACATGTTGCCTAGTGATCCGATGGCGGTGGTACACGTTTGACCAATGAGAGACTGCTGTTTATTCACTGCAGGCCAATCATGATATCTACGCAGAAGCTGAGTGATCTGGGATTCTGTGTGCACGACGGCATGGTGAAAGAGGATCAGCAGCTCAATGACTCCCAGCGCAAATACGCCATCAGGTATCCATCTACTCCGCACTCGTACTCTCCGTCTACTCCGCACTCGTACTCTCCGTCTGTCTCTGTCTGTCTGTACGGTACTGTAGAGCAGCCACCCAAGTGTTAGTATTTCCTTCCAACTCACCAAGAAATAAAAATTGTAGTGATCTGATGATAGCACTCCCACAAATGGGAAGACAACTCCTATATAAGCCATAATGGGCATAATTTCTATAGCACAATCTAATGATAGCCATGGTAGCTATTTGTCCTTCATCTTTATCAAATCCAATTCTACAGTACACACATGATTCTACAGTACATACATGATTCTACAGTACATACGTGGCTCTCCTGATTGTATCACTGCTGACGGTGTATGCAGTGTCAAAGTTCGCAGTCTAATCAGCCGTGTCAGTGGTTTCTATGCCAGCCACTGCCGCCGATAGCCAGCCCCCTCGCTGCCGCCGATAGCCAGCCCCCTCGCTGCC
>ERZ1740065.922-NODE-922-length-16884-cov-4.515836_pt1 | contig 16884 bp, 13 predicted proteins | sample MGYA00581738_ERZ1740065 | MGnify/ENA primary metagenome ERZ1740065 (study PRJEB43018, sample SAMN04849749) | marine metagenome | isolation source: floating plastic debris | place: Pacific Ocean | collected 2008-09-01 | study: EMG produced TPA metagenomics assembly...
GGCCGATGATGCGGTGCGGGCAGCGATCTCGGAGCTTTATAAGGTCAAAGTATACAATGTCGACCTAATTAAAGATCAAGAAAGTCCAATTTCCATTGGTTTGGGTCTACATTTTGGACATATGATGGTGGGCATTGTTGGCGAAGCTGGACGAATGCAAGGGGATGCTTTGTCCGATACGGTGAATTTGACGGCACGTATTGAAGGGCTGTCAAAGTATTACGTGGTGGCTCTTTTAGTGTCCCAGCTATTTTTTTTTAATTTGTTAAATCCTGATGAGTTTGAACTGCGATTGTTAGACCGAGTTGTGGTTAAGGGGCGTAGTGAGCCAATCTCTATTTATGAGGTTGTTGACGGGGAATTGGATTCGAAAGTACGGGAATTAAAGATAGCTTTAAGGGGAGATTTTGAGGCGGCGATCGCCCTTTATCAGGATCAACAATGGGCTGCGGCATTGTCGAAATTCTCAGAGATCAATATTAAAAATCCAGACGATAAGCCGGTAAAAGTATATATTCAACGCCTAGGTGAATTGTTTCAAACCCCTGTTTCTAATTCTTGGGACGGCGTGTGGAAGTTTAAGACAAAATAGAAAAATAAACTGAGAGAGCAAAGTAGAAAATCAAACCAGAAAAGTAAATTAGAAAAAAAATAGCAAAGATAGTGAAATGCTTTTAAATAGGCATGGCAATTGTCGTAAGCATTATGCTTAAGAGGATTTACCTGAGTTAGGAGATCCCTTTTTTTATGCTGTCACTATTAACCGATCCTTTTTTACAGTTACCAACAGCATCCACGGTCAATGTGGTTTGGTTTACGGAGTGGCAAGGCGATCGCCATTGGGTGAATTATGGGGATGAGTTAGAACAGCAGGTGACTGCTAGTTCAACGCAGGTTATTTTGCAGGAAGATGGGCGATCGCACTGGCATAATGCACCGCCGTTAGAGTCAGGAAAGGCGGTAAAAGTTATTGATCGACCGGTTTGGAGACATGAGAGCGTTGTTGTTGGGCTAAAGGCGGGTGATACTATTCCTTATCAGGTGATAAGCGTACCGGCAGCGCAAGGCTCTGATCGTAATCAGCCGATTAAAAGCAACGTGTTTAAGTTGTCGCCGTTGCCGCCATCGCAAAAGAACCTCAAAATTTTACTCACGTCAGACCATCAAATGATGCCGATGGTGCCCCAAACGTTGCACCATGCGGTTCAATTGTTTGGACAATTTGATGCGGTTTTTTATGCGGGAGACCTGGTGAATGTGCCTGACCGGTGTTCTGAATGGTTTGATGATCGCCGAGGTCGATCATTTTTTCCCTGTTTTCAAGGGCGGGCGATCGCTCAGAAATCCACTAAAAATCAATCCCCTTTTGCCATTGATCCCACCATTGATCGGATTACTTCCGATGAAGTTAATACCCAGTATGGTGGGGGAGAAATCTTGCAAAACACACCGATTTTCCCCTGTATTGGCAATCATGAAGTTATTGGAAAAAGGGGCGATAAAGATGGGTTAAGCGGTCAGTTTCCTTGTCCTAAAATAATTAAAACGGAGGATTCTGAGGATCAAGTTTGGATTGATCGAGAGTTGGCTGAACTAGATAGGAAACTGGTAGCGGCAGGCGATCGCCCCTTTAATTCTGACACTTACGAATCGATTTTTACCTTGCCAAAGGATAGCCCCGGTGGCAAGCGATACTACGCCACAACCTTTGGTCCCGTGCGCTTGATTTCCCTTGAAATTACCAATGCTTGGCGTTGGCCGGGAATGAAAAGCGATGCGAAGGGGCGCTACCGAGAAAGGGAAAAGGATTTTAATTGCCCTCAAGAATGGGGGGGAGGGCAGGTTATTTTTGAGCCGATTAAAAAGGGTAGCGTTCAATATCAATGGTTAAAAGAACAGCTAGCTCATCCTGACTTTAAAAGAGCTAAATATCGTGTTGTAATGTTCCACCATCCGCCCCATTCTCTGGGAAATAATATTGTTCCGCCCTACACGGATCCAAGGCAAAAGATTCAGCGCAATGATAACGGTGAAATCACTTCAATTCGCTATCATTACGACCGAGAAAAAGATTATTTGATTCAAGATGTGATTCCATTACTGGAAGATGCAGGGGTTCATCTGGTTTACTACGGTCACTGTCACCTTTGGAATCGATTTGAGCAGACGACGAATTGGGGCACGATGCTCTTTTTAGAGTCGTCCCATGGTGGCAATACCCACGGGGCGGCTTGGGGAGAGGTTCATCGTAAAATTCCCGATGGATTGAAGGGCGATCGCAACTACATTGCTGTGGGAAATCCTAATGGATTGTCTCCCGTTATTCCCAATATTTCACCCATTTTAGACCCGGAAACTCGGGAGCCTTTGCCTTATATTGCCCACAAAAAAACAGGCGTATTTTCTGTGTTTGATACGGAAACGGGAGAGATTAGTAGCTATCGATATGAGTCGGGCAAGTCGCCGATTAAATTTGACGTTTTTACGTTAGCGACTTCCCAGAAGTAGGGAGAATCGGGACGTTGATTGGCGGGTTTAAAAAGGCTGGCAAAGGGACTTGAACCCTTGACCTACTGATTACAAATCAGTTGCTCTACCAACTGAGCTATGCCAGCATTTGAGGCGTTAGCCCCGTAATAATATAGCGGATACGTGCAAAATTTTGCGGGGCGTTTTTGGGATTGTTTAGCCGTTTAAGGCTTCGAGTCCGGTGATATTTTGCAGGACGATTCCCTTGTGCTCCCGCTTTAATAATCCGGTCAGCACTTTGCCGGGACCAATTTCGATCGCCTCAGTGACCCCATCACCGGCAAAGTTGCCCATGGTTTCCCGCCAGCGCACGGATCCGGTCATTTGAGCAATCAGCCGGTTTTTAAGGGCAGCGGCGTCGCTGGTGGCGGCGGGATCGGTGTTGGATAGCACCGGGATGGCGGCGTTGGAAAAGGGTGCCTCGGTCAAAATTTTATTGAATTCTTCGGCGGCGTCTGCCATGTAGGGGGAGTGGAATGCGCCGGAAACAGCCAGGGGAATGGCTCGTTTAGCTTTGACGGTGGTCATGATTTTGTCCACCGCGTCCGGTTCGCCGGTGATCACCACCTGGGCGCTGCTGTTGTCGTTAGCCAGGCTGACCCCGTCGGTTTCAGCGATCGCGGCGTTTAGCTCGTCTCGCTTAAAGCCAATGAGGGCAGCCATTTTTCCGCCACTGGCTTGGTTCATTAAGTTGGCCCGCTGCTGCACCAGTTTTAAACCCGTTTCAAAGTCGAAAACGCCGGCCGCATAAAGGGCAACGTATTCACCGAGGCTATGCCCAGCCACGTAGTCGGGGGTTTTCCCCTGGGCTTTGAGCTCGTCAGCGATCGCCCCTTCCACCACATATAAGCAGGGCTGGGTGTAGCGGGTTTGGGATAGGGTTTCGATGTCGCCGTTGCAGCGATCGCTGACGGACCATCCAAGGATTTCGCTGGCTTGGTCAAATTTTGCTTTAGCGGTAGGAATGTTTAGCAAATCCTGTCCCATACCGGTGGATTGGGAACCTTGACCAGGAAACATCCAGATGGTTTTAGTCATAATCTGAGGGTGAAGCTGTAAAAGATATCGCTTGCTTGGGGGAATCGCTAAGAATTCGCGGCACACGATAATGCGCACAATATTATTTCATCCCGTCCACCTTTTGCCTACGGTCAGTTTTGTCCTAGCTCATCCAGGCGGCGCAGCGAGCCCGAAAATCATCGCCCCGTTCTTCAAAGCTGGCGTACTGATCGAAGCTGGCGCAGGCGGGTGACAACAAAACACTTTTTGCGCCAATGTGGGGGGATAATTCCATGGCTCGCTTCACCGCCGCTTCCATGGTTTCTACGATTTCATAGCGATCAAAGCCCGTTTCTACAAAGCGCTTGGCAAAGGTCTCGGCCGCGTCACCAATCAGCAACACAGCGGCGGCGCGATCGCCAATTTCCTTCATCCAGACGCTGTCATCACCAGCTTTGGCTTTACCGCCGGCAATCAAAATGGTGGGGCGCCCCACCGATCGCAACCCCACCACCGCCGCATCGTAATTGGTGGCCTTGCTGTCGTTAATAAAGGGAACCCCCTGCCAGCTCACCACCCATTCCAGGCGATGGGGCACGCCGGGAAACCCTTCGACCGCTTTGGCGATCGCCTCTCGCCCTAGCCCCAGCCCCCTAGCCGCCGCGATCGCCATCAATAAATTTTGATAGTTATGCTCCCCCACCATTTTTAGCGCCTGCACCGGCACGATGGGTTCCCCCTGGGCGATCGCCCATCCGTCTTCTATGTAAACCCCCCGATTAGGATTGGCTGGCAGGGCTTCTTTCCCGTTTACGCTGGTCCACAGGGCATTGGGAAAACGCTGGGTGACTCCCAAGCGCGATCGTAAATTGTCGTCGTCGCCGTTGATAATTTGGATCTCGACCCGTTCTAACAGGCTGGCTTTTATTTCAAAATAATTGTCTAACGTGTGGTGGCGGTTCAAATGGTCCGGCGTAAACGTGGTCCACACTCCCACTTGCGATCGCAACTCCTTAAGGGATTCAATCTGGAAGCTGCTCATTTCGGCCACCACCCCGTCCAGCTTGCGCCCGGTTGCCAACACCTCCAGAGCCAATACCGCCGCCGCATTGCCAATATTTCCGCAGGCTGGGGCGTCGCGATCGCCCGCTTCGAACATAGCCGCCGTTAATGCCGTGGTGGTAGTTTTACCGTTGGTGCCGGTGATGCCAATCCAGGGAATATGCTTGAGCGATCGCCACGCCAGCTCAATTTCGCCAATGGTTTCAATGCCCAGCTCCCGCGATCGCGCCACCATGGGCAAATCCCAGGGCACGCCGGGACTAACCACCATCAGGTCGGGATTTTCGGCAGCCCTATCGGGATCAAAATTATTGCCCAGGTGGACCCTGATGCCCGACCCTCGCAGGGGCTGGGCAAGGGCGTCCAGTTTTTCCCCCGCGCCGCCGTCGTTGACCGTCACCGAAAATCCCTGGTGTGCCAGCAATTTTGCCGCTGCCACCCCTGACCGACCTAGCCCAATCACCTGTGCGATCACCATAGGAGTCCCATTCCCCCGCCCGTTACGTCTAACTCTGTCTAAGCACTCTTTGCCCAAATCTTGCCACAGTTCACCGCCATAACGAACTTTGTTCCCCCTGATGGCACTGATAACGCTTCCCAATCCCCAAGAGCCTTGCCAAAATTCGTGTCCTTAGCAATTTGATATACGATCAAAGGAATTGGAAAACTAGGGGCTGTCATCAATTGAATCCCTCAGTCAAGAGCTGTAAGGGTTTCAGCCCCTAGCCCTGTTTGTTTTTAAAGGGCGCGTACTCCCTACTGCATAAGGCTTCTGGAGATTAATTGATGACACGCCCAAGGAAAAACGCGGGCGACGCACACTGGAGACACCTATGGCAGTGGTTTGGGAGTTGGATTTTTATTCGCGTCCCGTTTTAGATGAGAACGGTAAAAAGCGCTGGGAAGTGCTGATTTGCGACAGCCCTACGGATTTAAATGCGGATTTGGGTGATCCATATCGCTATTCGGTTTTTTGCTCCAACACTGAGGTCAACTCCATTACGGTGAGCAATGCCATGAAGGCGGCGATCGCGGAAAGCGGTGTCAAACCGGATAAAGTACGCTTTTTCCGCCAGTCCCTAAGAAATGCCATCGAAGCGGGCTGTCAAACGGTGGGCGTCAACGCCTGTCTGAGCCAGCGCACATTGATGATGGAACAGTGGATTGAGGAGCGCCTAGAAAAGGTATACCCCCAGGATCCCGGTTACCAAGCCAGTGCCCAGGCGGCGGCGTTGTATTTACCGCCCCCCGCCGCTCGCCCGTTGCCCGATGCGTTGTTGGGACAAAAGTGGGCGGTGGTGTCCTTGCCGGTGGAAGCCCTGCGGGACATGGGGGAGTGGGAGATTGATTTTGGCGAGGCCATGCCCCTGGAGTTGTTTGACCTGAAGGACGATACCCTGGTGCCGGGGGTGCTGGTATTTTCCCCGCGAGCAAAGGCGATCGCCGCTTGGATGTCGGGCTTAGAAATGGGGTTTGTGCGTATTGAGGTGCAAGAAAAGCCGTCTAGTTTGTCGTCAAAGGAGTCAGAATTTCCTGACCAGATAATTTTGGAAACGGGGGTGGGCGATCGCTGGGTCTTCGCCAACCTGCCCGACGCCAAAACTAAGGAAGAGGGACAAAGTTTGGAAGTGTTAAAAACGGCAGCCCAGGGATTGCATTTTATCGCCATCCAAAAGGATCCCGACAGCGAGCGGTTTGAAGGCTTTTGGATGATGAGCGAGCGACAGGTTTTGTCCCCTCGCATTCCAGTGGCCTGACCCGTTGCCATTAGGTGACGAATTGGCTGATAAATCTGCTTACGAATCCGCGCGGTGTTTGCCATCTGTTTCACGGGCTTTTTGAGATGCCTTTTTGAGATGCCTTTCTCGCCGCCTTTCTTAGCTACCTTTCTCGCCGCCTCGCCAAATGGCATCACTAAGGCGGGTTACTTGCCTCATCTCCGCCACATCGTGAACGCGTAATACCTGGGTTCCCCCTGCGATCGCCGCAGCACAGGCCGCTCCGGTCCCCCAAACTCGATCCATGGGATCCGACTGATTTAAGATTTTGCCGATAAAACTTTTGCGCGACGGACCAATCAAAATCGGACAGTCCAAGGTTTGGAACTCGTGCGATCGCTGCAAAATCTCCAAATTCTGCTCCACAGTTTTGGCGAACCCAATGCCCGGATCCAGCCCAATTAACCCCGGGTCAATTCCCGCCGTGGTCGCCGCCAACTTCCGCGAACTCAACACCCGCCACAGCTCACCCATTAAATCGTCGTAGTCGGTCATTTTTTGCATCGTCTTCGGCGTCCCCCGCAGGTGCATCAAAAATACCGGCACCCCCAACCGGGCCACCGTGGACAACATATCTGTTTCATAGGTGCCCCCGGACACATCGTTCACCATATTTCCCCCCGCCGCGATCGCCCGATCCGCCACCACCGCCCGCGTCGTATCCACCGAAATCGGCACCGCCAGCGGACCAAACTCCCCGCGCCCCGCCCGCAACGCCTCAATGACCGGCACTACCCGGTCCAGCTCCTCCTCCAAAGTCACCGTTTCCGCGTCGGGGCGCGTGGACTGGCCGCCAATGTCCAAAATATCTACCCCATCGGCAACCATACGATGGGCCTGGGCGATCGCTCGCTCCAGGGTATTAAACTGTCCCCCGTCGCTAAAGCTATCGGGAGTAACATTCAGCACTCCCATCAAGTACGTGCGTGTCCAATCAAAGGTAGTGTTGCTTACCTGCCAGGGGGCTAACTTTGGCATAGATTTAATAGACTTACCGGCATAAAAATTAAGGTTTGGGTAATTCTAATTGGCGTTAGCCACTTCCCCATGCCAATTTTTAGCAAGACTTTGTATTTCCTTTAAATCGCCAGCGTCCATTTTCTCCACATGCTTTAACACCAGCCCCATTCGTCCTTGCGATCGCAATTTTTCTTTATGGCGCGATAAGAAATCCCAATAAAAGAAATTGAAAGGGCATGCTTTTTCACCCACTTTTTCCTTTTGTTTATAATCGCAACCCTTGCAGTAGTCGCTCATTTTATTAACGTAATTAGCCGACGCCGCATAGGGTTTGGATGCCATCAATCCCCCATCCGCAAAAATCCCCATTCCCAACACATTAGGCTGCATAACCCAATCGTAGGAATCAATAAAAATGCTGTGAAACCAGTCTTCAATCGCCTGGGGATTAAATCCAGCAATTAATGAAAAATTCCCCAAAATCATTAATCGCTGAATATGGTGAGCATAGCCCGTGCGCTTAATTTGATTAATTACGGTGCTCAGACAATTCATCTTCGTTTCCCCCGTCCAAAACCACTCCGGTAGGGGCTGTTGATGGTCAAACCAATTGCTTTCAGGATAATTTTCATCAACGTTGTCTAAGGCATGACAATAAATTCCACGAATATATTCTCGCCATCCTAAAATCTGTCGAATCACCCCTTCAACGCTATTTAAAGGAATATCAGAGTTCTCTTGATAAGCCGCTTCAATTTTTTGAATAACGTCCAATGGATGAAGTAAACCGATATTGATATAGGGAGAAATCAAAGCGTGCCACATGGTATCTTCGCCGGCAACCATGGCATCTTGGTAGGGACCAAACTTTGCTAAACGGGTTTCCAGAAAAGAGTCAAGCACGTCCAATGCCTGTTCCCGAGTTGTTCCCCAATTAAAAGGTTCAATATCACCGAATAAAGGGCAATCTAAACCTTTTACCTTGTCAATCACTGCCCGTACGTTTACATCGGGTTCAAAGGTTTTCGGTGCGGGCGGATCGAGGGTTTTTTTCGGCGGCTTGCGATTATCCTTATCAAAATTCCATTGATCTCCTAAAGGATCTTTTGGATTTTCAGGATCCATTAGAACCTGCCATTTTTTTCGACTAAATCGATAAAAATCCTCCATCAGTAGCCGTTTGCGACCATCGAACCAGTCCAATAATTCCTCTTCTGTCCATAGGAATTGGTTATTAGGAAGAATGTCCAGCTCGCAGGGAAGATCTAGAGATTGAATTAGGTTTAAAAACGGACGATCCGCCGGAGCCATCACCAGCAAACGTTCAATCTTCTGCTCCTTAATCCAAGGAATGAGTGCCTCTGAAAAACTCTCCGCCTCCACCAATGTCGCCAACCAGCCTGCCTCTTTTAGCTCACCCATAAAACTACGCATCGCCGACCACACCAGCACTAGCTTTTGGCGGTGATAGGGACGCTGGCGAATCCAATTGGTGGATTCAACGGCAATAACCGGCGTTTTGTCCCGGTGATCTGCTTGGGACGCCAGAGCTGCCTGCGGTGCCCAAAGCTGATCCCCCAAAATCCAAATACCTGTTTTAACTGAGGCCTCTAATGCACTTTCCGGTGTGGACTTCTTTTTCTTAGGGGATTTTGGGGAGGAGGGTTTCGACGTGGGCATCACTAACGGGTAATTTTAAGGGCGAAATTTTAGGGTTATGTTTTTGGGGGCATAACTAACAGCTATTAGGAGGTGGTTTGGCGATCGCCCCGCACCAGTGTCTGAATTCCCAGCGCCAACAGCCCCAATGCCACGCTCCCAACAATTCCAGTTCCCAAAGCGCACACCCCCACCACCGTGGTGCGTACCAAAGCCGAAATATTTTGGGCTAAAGGGTTGGTGCTGGCCAGGGGCTTGGCAGCAAAATTTCCAGCAATGGAAGTGGCTAGAAAATATAGCCCCACCGCCATGGAACCGGCGATCGCCGAACCGCTAATGCAATTAAAAGGCGATGGTGTGCCCTTGCCAGCGTTGCTTTCCACCGTCTCCGCCGCCGAGTCGGAGCTTTCCGAAACGTCCTGGTTTACTCCCGCCTCTACCGCATCCTTGTCCTCAGGCGATCGCCCAGAATCCCTATTGCCATTGCTATTGGTGTCGCTCATTTAACCGCCTTGCCCCATTCCACATTGCACAAGCATCAGGAGTTTTAGGTTCCCTCCGCGCTTGTTAAACTATCTTAAAGCAACCGACCCTGGGGAGAACTATTAGAAAGATTATTCGGCTTTGCAGGTGACTGTTGTCCCATTGTCGCTTCGAGTAGCGGGACAACAGTCAATCAGGTTTAGTCAATCAAGTTTGGCCAATCAAATCTAGTTAATCAAATCTAGTCAATTAATTTAGCGAGTCAACTTAGCCAATTAGTTTTTTTGCCTAAATTTCATACTCAATAAATACGAGGGGCGCTCTCAATATTTTTGGTTCTAAAGAGCGCATTACCCCCGATTACGTAAACAGTTTGGGGCTTGATCTACGGCGCGCCCTAAGTCAAGTACTTCGTGTTAGGAATGATGCCAAAAAATGCATACTCATACCACGTCGTCCAAATAAAGCTACGAATCCAGCGGCGACGTTTTTGGGGGTGGATTTCGTAATCAAACGCCCCCCGGCTGGGATCAATCGAAGCTAAGTGCTTGTTGCAATCACACCCATGCTGATAGGTAAAGCCGTATTTAGAGGCAATACTTTGGAGCTTCATTTGAATCGCAAAAACTTTCCCGGCATGAAGCACCGCATCCCAGGGGCGCTTCACATCCTGATCGCGTGGATCGTAGCGCAATGCCCGCTCTTCAAATAAGTCGTCCTGGTAAATCGGCGAAAGATTCACATGGTAGAAGCTGGCGGGCAGCTCGTAGCCAAATTCCGCAAACAATTCCATGCCGATGCGAATCACATTAATCTGATCCTGGCGATCGCCCCCGGCCGACTCAAACTGTTCTAAAATCTCAGCAAAATTTGGATAGCTGTTTACTTGAAAATCCACCCCGTAGAACTCGAGAGTTTCAAGGGCAAGCTGTCCAAAAAGTTCACACAACGCAGGCTTAAGATGGGCCAGCTCTCGACGCTCGTTAAATAAATCCAAGTCGCCGTGTTCAAGCTTATACTGGAACAACTGCGCCATCTCCACAAAACTTTGAGTATCGGCAAGTGCAATATTCCCTTTACCGCTAGCAATATCTTGCCAAACGGGCGGTAACTGGGACACTGCTACGGCATTCTCCCCAGCGACTACGGGCACTTCAGGTGCTTTCACTAAAAGCATTCGTTACCTCCAAGACAGATAACTCTATATAGATGCTGCTTTGGAATCTACTCTGCCAATTGGGGTCTGTCAATATGTGGTAACGAGCAAGTCCGTAGCGTTCTACACGTACACTTTTTTGCGTTGATACTATTCTTTTAAAGATTAGGAATGCACGGTTAAGTGGGCGTAAAAATGCGCCCAAGGGTATATAGACAAAGTTAGTAAAAACCTGCTGACTTTGGCATGATATTACGATTGCTTTAGCTTGATTTTTAGGAGGCTCCATGGCACACCTTTCATCTTCAATCCCCGCCGCCACGGCTGATGACGCCGCGATTTGGCAAAACTTAAAAGAGGCGATCGCCGCTAGCTCTGGTTTTCAACAATGGAAGCAAGAGCACAATAATGACGACACTAACGTTGATATCAACGCTTCCGTTGATCACCTAGTGCGGCGGTACCTGCGGGAAACCCTAGAAACCCTCGCCTATTAAGATTGGCGGATAAAATTGGCGGATGTTCAGGGGCTGAACTCTTCGCAGCTATTGAGTTTGGTATTTAGTTGATGACCGCCCTGAGTGTCGGCCCTCTGTTGTACCAAGCTTGGTTCTTCCAAGGCCCCTTTCAGCGGTGCGTCCAAAAATCGCAAAAAATCCCCCAAAGCCTGGGATCCTAAAAGCCTAGGATCCTAACGCCTGCGTAATCTTAGGCTTTAGTTGTTCTAGCTCTTGCTTGAGCTTGATTTTACTTAGGTTTGACTGGGTTGCTGGCATGCCCTTACTTTTCTCCATCCATTGATAGAGCATACGGCGGTGGGCGGAACTTAAGGTAACCTTTGCTACATGCCGACATAGCTGTGGATCTTCAATGGCGAAAAATAAAATTCGATATTCCCCGGTTTTACACAGCACTTCTAGCAGCTTCAGCAGAAATGATCGCTTCAAATCCAAATAACACGGCAGCCATTTGGGATCGGGATCCTTTCCTTCGCCCATTTTGACCTCCAGCACCGACAGCCACAGCACCATGGGATGAGGCGTCATGGCACCGCGGAAACGATGGTACGTGTTTCGCTTGGGAGCATTTTGCTCTTGCGATCGCCGTTTAACCGTCTCAATCACCGCCTCCGGCAACATCACCCATTTGGAGACAATGGGCGATCGGCTAGAGGGAATTAAATGGGGAAAGACAATCTCGGCCACAGGTTTATCCGCTGGCCACGTTTGCAGGCGACACATGGTGTCAGGATCCACCGTTTTCCCTGACGCCCCCTGATCCTGCTCGGTGCCAGGCTCAGGAACATTGGCACGAGATAGGGTATCTTCAATGCGCCGACTAATCGCCCGCCCTGGCTTATAGCGATGCTCCATAGGCTCAAGCAGCTGCAGAATTTCATCAATATCCCTAGGACGGCGCCCAGGATTCTTTGAAAGACACTGCATCACCAACTGATCCAAAGCCCGAGGAATTTTCAGCCCAGGGCGAGCCTTGTTCATAGGGCGCGGCGGCTGTTCCTTGTGGGTCTTGTACCAGCTTCCAAAGGAGTGAGTGTCCGCCTGAAGGGGCATTTTCCCTGTCAGCATTTCGTACTACACAATCCCCAGGCTGTAAATATCCGCCTGACTGGTGAGCTCCTTCCCCTCCATTTGCTCCGGAGAAGAATAGGCGAGGGTGCCCATAAAGTGGCTGGTTTGACCCTGGTCGTCCTGCAACAGTTTAGCAATGCCGAAGTCGAGGATTTTTACCGTTTCCCCCCGTTCGGGGTCTTGCACCACCAGCAGGTTGCTGGGTTTGATATCTCGGTGAATAATGGGGCACACCTTACCGTCGATGGTAAGTCCCTGGTGGGCCGCCTGGAGACCAGAACATATTTGGTGGGCCATCGTTAAAAATCGCGGCAGGGGGATAATTTCCTGCTTAAGAAGCACGCTAAGGTCGCGCCCCTCAAGAAATTCCATCACGTAAAAAGGAATTTCGTCGTCGCTAATGTCGTAATCCAGCACCTGTACAATATTGCGGCTTTTTTGTCCCAGGGAAAAGCAGGCCCGCGCCTCGAGCATAAAGCGATCGCGCATCTGTTCATTAATGAGCGCCTGGGTTAAAAACTTAACCGCCACCGGCGCGTCTAACAGCACATGGCGAGCCCGATAAACTCGTCCCATCGCCCCTCGCCCCACCAGCTCCATTAGCTGATAGCGATCAGACAGTAGGCGACCAATGTTGGGATCCGTCATAGGGTCGGAGGACCGGGCTAGGGCTGGTGAAAGGAGGGGAGTAAGGGGATTGATGCTGGAAGTGGCCAGCAGCGAAGTCAACTAAGAATAATTTTCAGCGAAAGGGCAGTGAAAACCGGGCTGCCTCGCCAAAAGGGTAATGAAGTTCTGACTAGGGGATTTTAAGGACGATTTAATCACAATCTTATGGCGTTCTAATCTGCCACTTTTGAGGCACGACAAACCCGGCGGAGATGATCGCCACGTCTTCTAGAAATTGCCTGAGCAAACAATCGGTACTGATTGTGGACAGCCAAGGCGGATTCTGTGTAGCACCCAACCCAAGAAACAGTCTGAGCAAATTTGAGAGTAGTTTCAACGTCTAAAGCTGTCTTCAAGATGCAATCCTAGCGCCCTTTTTGCCATCCCCAGTCGCGCTTCTACCGCTATGGTAGTCAACGCAAACGAGGAAGACGACTTTTGCTTCAAACTGAAACGATTTAGGGGCCATCGTTAATTAAATCTCAACGTTTTGCACCATAAGGCCCATATCTCCTAATTCAGTTTTCAGATCGGGCGCGGTACTCCCCCCTGCGTGAGGCTTCTGGAATTAATTGATGACGTACCCTAGTGGCCAATGCCACAATCGACGGTTTGGGGCAACGCTGCTGCAATTGCCTTACTTTGCAATTATATTTTGTGGCTGCGCAAGATGCGTGATAGTTAATAATCCGGAGATTTTTAAGTCTGTTTTTTTAGGGTTGCATGGGCTAAAGTCCGGACTGAATTCATACCAAATCCGCTTTAACTACCCCAAGATGATGGTTTTAGCTAAACCCTTATTCCGAAAGGCTTAGCACCCATTGGGCTATCTTTACGAAGTTGGGATTAACATTCCGGATTTGGTATCAGCAGCCTGGGCATTGAAATAACTATTTTTTGCATTGTCATTATCGTGGCACCCTTACCCCATTGTTACGCTCTCTGTTCGCGCTGCGCCACAATTTATGGGTATGGAGGTTGATGGAAGGGGGCTATCATTTTGGGGTTTCCTGATTCCCTGTGAAGGGCTAGGTATCCTAGCGTAGGGGAGAGTTCCATTAGGAACAGAAAGGCTTCGGTTCGTGTTTTAAGCGTCTTGATTTATCAGCGCTTTGATTTATCAGCGTCTTAAATTTAAGAGTTCACATAGCAGGTTTGGAGGGGTTGGGAATGGCTGCAACTGGATCGCAGGTGGAGGGGCTGGTGCCAATTATTTTGGCGGGGGGAAAGGGGGAACGGTTTTGGCCCCTGAGCCGCGTTAAGAGACCGAAGCAGTTCCTGTGTCTTGACGGTAGCGATCGCAGTTTGTTGCAGGCTACGGGTGATCGCCTGGGCGAACTGTGTGGTGCACAAAAGGTGTGGGTGGTAACGGCGAGCCATTTAGCTGATGGGGTGCGATCGCAAATGCCTGGGTTGCCGGAGGATAACCTACTGGTGGAACCCCAAGGGCGCGATACGGCTCCGGCGGTAGCGTGGGCGGCGCTAATGGCCGCAAAACGCTATGGCAGCGATGCAATTTTAGGATTTTTTCCCGCTGACCATTGGATTGGCGATCGCCAGGCTTTTGCTGCCACTCTCCAGTCGGCGGTGGCCGTAGCCCGTTCCAAACAGGCTATTGTCACCTTGGGTATTACCCCCAATCAGCCCGCTACCGGCTACGGCTACATTGAACAGGGGGAGGCGATCGGTGAGTTTAACGGAGCGACAGCTTACACCGTGAGTCGCTTTACGGAAAAGCCGGATCGAGACACCGCGGAGAAGTTTTTGGGCACCGGGAAATTTACCTGGAACAGCGGAATGTTTGTGTTTCCGGCGGGGATGGTGGTGGAAGAACTGCGTCGCCATGCGCCAGAAATTTTGACCCCTTTGGAAAAGAAAGGGGTGGCCGCCTACGGCGAGCTGCCGAAGCTGAGCGTGGACTATGCCCTAATGGAAAAAACGGACCGTCACTGCGTCATGCCGGCTAAATTTGGTAGGGATGACCTGGGAGATTGGAATGCAGAGGAGCAGCTTTTGAAGGGGGGTGCCACTAACGTGGTTCAGGGGGGACACATTGGAATTTCCACCCGGGGCTGCATTATTCACACTGAGGATGAACAAGAGTTGGTGGCAACGGTGGGGCTAGAGGACGTGGTGGTGGTGCGTGATGGCAACGTTACCCTGGTGGTCCATAAATCTTGCACCCAGGATATTAAGGCGCTGGTAAAACAGATTAAGGAGAGTCCCCTTTACGGCGATCGCCTCTAGGGCTCTACCGGGCAAATAGGACGCTTAAAAACTTTAGGCGCAGGGAATGATTTTTTCACACATTCCCTGCGCCTTGCTTGCACAGTCTTACTTCGCGAAACTTGCTCGAAGCTAGCGATCGCCATAGCTTTCGTCATCGGCACTGGCATCGAAATTAGCTAGGAGCACCCGGTCAAATACCGCTTCCAAAACTGCTTCGTCAATGTCATCACTTTGACTATCTTGCAGCCAGCTAGTTTTGGGGCTTAAGCGCAAAACCCGATTTTCGTGAATTAAGGAAAAGCTGCTGCGATCATCCTCATTGCGGTCAATCTTCAAATAATCGAAGCTGCACACATTGATATACAGGGCCGCATTTGCCACCAATGTCGCCTTCACATCATCGGCAAAAACCTCCACAACCACCCCTTCGCCCTCACTGGCTACCACTCCATCCTGACTGTACGCGTAGTTAACGCGCCCCAGACCTGCCAACAGCTTCTGCATATCCTGCTGGTTAATAACGACACCTTGGTCAACGATGCAAGGCGCTGGTAGTTTAGTAGGCTGACGGTAGTTCATAGTGCGGGTAGATGAGCAGAGGAGAGATTATTAAGAAATTGTAAACTATGCGTAACTAGTTACAGGAAAATAGACCAATGTTTTTGATTGATCACTCGGTCAATGGCTTCCCGATTTCCTTGCCTTAAACTGCTTCAACCATAGCTCAGGCAAAATTGAATCGCCACTGCTCCCAGGTATATTTGAGGGGCCCTTGTTAAGGGGCTTTGACGGCAGATTCTCCTACTTGAAGTCGTTCGAAAAGCCGATATATCTGGGCTACGACCAATAGGCATTAAAACTCTGCTTTTAAATGAGGTTTTGGCCTCTCTACCTAATATTGGGCGATATGAAAACTTGTTGGGCGATATAGAAATTTGCCTGTTAATGGGTTGGGGATCAGCGCTTTTTACTCGGCGGGTGAAGCGCTAAGGTTCTACGGGAAGGTTGGGGACTAATTTTCGGGGCCTTTCTGGATGCCCCGATGGCAATCCCAATAATTGAGTTTCAGTAACTCTTTTGCGAGAAAGTCAAAAGATGCGCCTGGTTGTGGAAGCGCTTTGCCATTAATCTTGCCCTTGATCGTTGTTACAAGCCGAAGCGGGGTTGCAAAATAGCAGCTTCAAAACCACTGTTTTTGGGAGTGTTGAAGCTGAGATGTGAATAGGAGATATCTGGGAGTTCTCAACGTCAACGCATCAAAGAAAGTTAATTTGAGGGTGAGGTGGGTAATCGAAATCGTTGGCGCTTTTGGAGACGCAGCATTGGACAGAGTGCTGGGTGGGGCATTGGGCGGAGCGCCGGGCAAATGATGGGGAGAACCGCCAGGCGCTTAGGGGCGGCAGTGCTGTTTTATACGGTGATTCCCCTGCCCATCCATTGGTCTGTGGAGTTTCGAAGTATTGCTCGCTTAGCCCCCGTGGTTGGGATGGGCATTGGCATGGGGCTAGGGGCTTTGGATTGGGGATTGGCGCTCGCGATGACGGTATGGGTGCGATCAGCGGTGGTGATTGTGGCGTGGATATGGATTGCCGGGGGGCTCCATTTGGACGGGGCGATGGATACGGCTGACGGGTTGGCGGTGAGCCCTGAGCGACGGCTGGCGGTGATGGCGGACAGTGCGGTGGGAGCCTTCGGGGCGATCGCCTTGGGGATGGTGCTGCTATTGAAAATTACGGCGCTGGGCAGTTTGGAGTCCCATCGCTGGGTGGTG
>ERZ1740065.923-NODE-923-length-16871-cov-4.595742_pt1 | contig 16871 bp, 5 predicted proteins | sample MGYA00581738_ERZ1740065 | MGnify/ENA primary metagenome ERZ1740065 (study PRJEB43018, sample SAMN04849749) | marine metagenome | isolation source: floating plastic debris | place: Pacific Ocean | collected 2008-09-01 | study: EMG produced TPA metagenomics assembly...
GGCCACTGGTAATTTTCTCCTCAAATTTACCGGTGATGATCTGGTGACCTTTCCCGTCGGTATTAGCCAAGAGATTGGCAACGTCACCTACGCCATGGGAATCGGTGGCATCAAACTGCGTCCTACCCATGCCGAGCTCGAAATTTTTCTCGAAATCGACGTCCCCGGTAAGGATCCCCTCCTTTTTGGTTCGCCCAATATCAAATTCACCAAAGATGGGGGCATTGTCGGAGATGCTTGTCTGGGACTACTGGCGGATTTTGCGGTGGACATTGTACGGCACAAGTCCGTACTAAAACTCAAAAAAGCCGAAGTCGATGAAAATGGTACCTGTACCACCGGTACTTACGTCAACATCAGTTGCGATGGTTTCGAAAGACTCAGCCTCGATGCCGAAGTCATCTTCAGCCGCGACTGGATCAAACCCACCGACGGCTCCCCCAACAACCGCGTTACCGGTACCTTCCTCACCCAAATCTCTTCCTGGGAAGATCTGCTCATCAATATTGACCTCGACGACTTCGTCATCAATCGACTCGAAGACATCGAATTCCGCGTCAGCTCTATGGTCCTGGATTTTAGCGATACCCAAGCTTCTATCGACGTCGTTTTCCCCGACAACTACGTCCACCCCCTCCAAGGTACCCCCCTCTGGAAAGGCTTTTACATGGAGCAGTTCCGCGTCTACCTCCCCGAACGACTGGCCGGCGGTACCGGTAAGTACATCGACGGACAAGGCATCATCATCGACGACTCCGGCTTTACCGGCCGCGTCAGCGCCTATCCCGACCTCATCCAACTCGGCGAGGCCGACCTCAACAAGTGGGCCTTCTCCGTCGATACCTTTGCCCTCGAAATCCTCCAGCAGCAGTTCGAAGAAGTACGGGTAGCGGGTAAGATCAACGTTCCCATCTTTGGCAACGACGACTCCAACGATCCCCGCCCCCAGGATTGCTTCGCCTACGCCGCCCTCATCACGGCGGACAATGTGTACAGCTTCTCGGTATCGCCCGAGCAGGACTACGACGTCGACATGTGGCGCGCCACCGCTACCATCGAAAGCAACTCGACCCTCGATATCGTCTTCAACAACGGCGACGTAGAGATCGACGCCACCATCCACGGCGAAATTTCCGTAGATGGCGACTTCGGCTCCAATGTACAAATCAATATTCCCGACATCTCCTTCGATAATATGGTCATCTCCAATCACGGCGACTACTTCCAGCCCGGCGATTGGGAATTGCCCACCGGCATCTCCGCCGAGATCGGCACCTTTACCCTGATCATCGACGATCTGGTGGTCAAAAAAGAAACCGACGGCGGCGAAACCCGGGCCGGACTCGACTTTGAGGTCTGCGTTATCCTGGACGGTACGCTCGAAATTCGCGCAACCTCCGACCTGAGCGTCACCGCCCGACTGGACCAATCGGGCAGCTATCAAAAGTGGCGTGTACAAGATTTTGGCATCAACAACTTCTACTACGAAGGCCATTTCCCAGGGGTGGAATACCTCAACAATCGGCTCAAGAACATCGAAAACGAGGCCTACGGCTCAGGCATCCGGGGGCTGGGGATGGCTCGCTTTAAGGGCATCGACACGGAGATTCAGGCCATCGCCCAATTTGGTAAGAAGAATGGCGAGAAATATTTTATGGTCGACGCACTCGTGAACTTTGGCCAGGGCATCCCCCTGGGAGGTCTGGAGATCAAGGGCTTCGGTGGGGGCATCTACCGCCACATGCAGCGCGAAGAAGACATCGACGTGGCGATGAGCCAGCTGACGGGGGGCGACGTGACGACCCTCGGGGCGGGCCTGTCGGGTATCGTCTATCAGGTAGACCCCAATACCGCCCTGGGTCTGAAAGCTACGGTAGTACTCGCCACGGCGGTCGGTGGTGGCGATGGCTTTAATGCCAACGTGACCTTCGGAATTGAATTTGGCAACAACGACACGGGTGGAATTGGCATTAGTCGGGTTTTCCTCGAAGGGGTGGCCAAGTTTATGTCGCCGGTGGATGCGGGGATTTCACCCCAGTTTGCGTCCAATGGCAATCCCGACGATCCCTTTGCGGGCGTTGGTCCGCCTTCGGGAATGTCAACTACCGTCAAAGCCTACGTCTTGATCGACCTCAACTTTGACATCGACTTATACAGTGCGCGAATGGCCTTGTACATCGGCGAATCGGAAAGCGATTTTGTGTACGGTAACGCCTGGGCCGCCGCGGAGATCGACCTGCCCAACAACAAGTGGTGGATTCACGTCGGAACGCCGGATAATCGGAACCAGGTGACCATCAATGTACTCGATGCCTTGAAATTTGAATTGACTTCCTACTTTGCTCTGGGGAATACCAATGTACCGGGAGTTCCCGCCCCTTACACCGGTGCCGGTGCCGTCGACCAGATTTTACAGACGGAGTTTCCGGGTTACGATGGCCGGACGGGGAACTTGTACAACGGGGCCGGTCTGGTCTTCGGAGCGGGCTTTAGCTTTGGCACCGATGAACCCAAAAAATTCCTCTTCTTCTACGGACACTTCCAAGGGGGCATTGGTTTTGACATCGGCTTGATCAAGCAGAATTCCAACTGTACGGTATCCACCGGTTTTAACAACTGGTACGCCATCGGACAAGCTTACGCCGGTTTTGATGCGGAGCTCGGTGCCCACATCAAGTTTTTGGGCATGAATCAGAAAATTGTCATTGTTGAGGCCTTGGTCGCGGCGGGCATCAAAATCGAGGCGCCCAACCCAACCTGGGTCAAAGCCGTCGTGTTCTACGACCTGAATGTACTGGGATTGATTGAGTTTGACGGAAAGTTTAAGTTCGAAGCGGGCGAACACCGTTCCGCAGTATTGCCTCCCAATTGCGACATCTCCGCTCCCGATCCCCTCGCCAACATTGCCGAAGTAATCGAAAGCGTTTCCCTCTCCGGCGGACAAACCGAAAACGTTTACCTCGGCGCCAACGTCATCGTCGATATGGTTGTTCCCAATGCCCGAGAATTTAGAATCAATTCGGAAGATGGCGAAGAGTACGCCTTCCGCGTATCGGTAGTCAGCCTCGAAATCCTGGACGATAGCGGAGAACGCGTCGAGATGGGTTTTGCCGATCCCAACGTCACCGGCTGGAGCGATGACCAACTACAGTACACCAAGGGTTACATCAATTTCTATCCCGCCGAAACCACGCTTACCGTGGAGGTCGTCGCCCGGATCGAGGAAGAAATCACTCGCCAGGATGGATCCACCGGTTGGGTCTTTGCCCGCAACCCGGACACCGATGAGTTTTACGAAGAAATCAAGACGCTGGAGTTTACCACCAGCTCACAGATCGACGTCATTCCCCCGGAAAACGTCAAGATGTCTTATCCCCTACCCGGACAGCAGAATTTCTTTGTGGACCAGTATTCCACAGGCTACTACGTACTCCTGCGCTCCAATCAGAATTACCTGGAGGATGAAGTGCCGGAGGGTTATAAGATGCGGGCCCGCTTCCGCAATAGCGATGGCTCCATGCTGATCGATGAGGTCCCCTTCTTCTTCTACGTCAGCGGCGCCGCCAACATCTACGACGAAGACAATCGCCCCGGCTCGGAAATCAACATTTCCAAGGTCGATGTACTGCAAACCAGCACCGATTACATCATGGAATTGGCCTGGGTACACCAAGGCGAAGGGCCGCTGGTCGAACCTTATGGCGAAGAACACGTATTACACCAAACGACCTTTCACACCAGTAAATTTAGAAACTTGGGAGAGAAACTGGCCGCGATCCAACAAATTGGTTTAGACTACCAGGACGGTGGTAACAACCTGGCCGAGGGCGACGTCCTCGTGTCCAAGCAAAACACCCCGGAGTTGTTCGACAACTACGCCCTCTTCGGCGTCCCCGAAGCCAGCATTCCCGCCCTCCCCCTCATCCAAATGCGCCTCGTCAAGAAAGACTGTGCCGTGGAATACTGGGGCGCTGGCGACTGGTACTGCAACGAAGCCTACTACTTGGATTATGCCTACCCCTACTTTCCCGACTGTGCGGTACGCGCGGACCTCGAACCGCCACTGGATGCGGTACAGCTCTTCCAGGGTGAGGATGCGGTCGATCACTTTGACCTCCACTTTAGCTTCCCCGCCAAAGTGTACGAACACGCCGCAACGGTATACAATTATCTCGAAGAGTCCAACTCTTGCTACGGACAGGGCGATACGCCGCCCGTTCCCCCTTCTCCCGGTGGCGATGGTTTCCCCGTAAACGTGGGCGAGCTGCCCGCCAATGTGGAAGCCCTCCGCGCTCACCTGGTCAATGGCACCTTCGATGGTGGCAGTGGCAAGGGCGAGAGCAAGGGCGACGGCAGTACCGATGGGAATAGTGCCGAACAGGCTGCCGTTTACCAGGCCCTGCTCAAGCAGTATACCAACATCCAGAACATCCGCACCCGCGATCCCCGCGATGCCGCCATTACCCTCCGGGGGCAGTACGACAAGGGCGGCGAGGTCCAGAAAGCCATCGGCGACTACCAGCGGGGTTACGATGCCGCCATGCAGATGAGCGATGGCGGTCGGGGATTTGACTTCAGCTATCGGGTCGGATCAGTCACCACCGGTGGGGGTGCGCAGGCCATGGTCAACTACAACGGCGGCGGAATCATCATGATCGGCGATATTCCCTTCTGTATGCCGCAGTGGACCGATGAGTACTGCAACTACCCCATCCTCCCCGCCGACGTCTACCCCGGTGCGGAATTTGAAATCGAGGTCACCTACAAGTTGCCCTACCGCCCCACGGTCAACACGCCGTCGAAGGGCACCTTTACCATCACCAACCTTTAAATCACCGAATCCACCAAAAAGCAATACCAATGAACTTTGCAACACCAACGCCCCGCATCCTGATCGTCCTGCTCCTCGGCCTAGTCGGCAGCTGGACCAGTCCCCTCCTGGGGCAGGGTGCCCCGGCGCCCACTACCGAGCCGACCGACCGAGGACTCATCCTCGTTTCACGTCCCTACGGCGATGCCATCAAACTGCGCTGGGCCCCCACCAATTACCGCCTCTGGCAGCTGGGCAACGAGTACGGTTACCAACTGACTCGGACCCAAATCACCAAGGGGGGCCAGGCACTGACGCCCCAAGAGCGGATCAATGCCAAGCAGGTCATTGCCGAAAATCTCAAGCCCCTACCCGCCGAGGAATGGCGCGAACTGGTCGAGAATGATGACATGGCCTTCCTCGCCGGCGGTATTCTCTACGGCGAAGGCTTCTCCATCGAACCCGAGATCAGGGGCAAATTTGATGCGGTCGGCGCTTACGAAGCGGAACGCTCCAAGGAGTACGAGTACGCCTATTGTATGTACGCCGCCGAGCATTCCTTCACCGCCGCTCAGGCCCTGGGGGTCGGTTGGGTAGATCAGAACGTACAGCCGCAGGATGGTTATTTTTACGAAATCACCTTTATGCCCAATGCACCCGTCGAAGAAGATTACCGCGTACGGATTCTGGTGGCCGACAACCAAGCCAAGCCCCTCCCCCAACCACAGTACTTCGAGGTCCGCTTTGGCGACCAACAGGTCGGACTGCGGTGGAACTCGGACATGCACAAGCAAATCTACAGCAGCTACCAAGTCGAACGGTCTACGGATGGCGGTCAGTCCTTTACGGTAGTCAACCGAACTCCCGTGGTGCAGATGGTCAGCTCGGACCTGAGTCAGATGCTCGTTTACCGTGATTCTTTGGACAACAATACCCAGACCTACGCTTACCGCGTACGGGGCAAAACGCCTTTTGGCGACTGGGGTCCTTATACCGAAGTGCTGGAAGGCAAAGGCCGGCCCGCCCCCATTCCCGCCGTCGCTCAGATTACCGGCGTCACGGAATTTCCCAAGGGCATGATGCAGCTCCGCTGGCAGTTCGATTCGGCTTACGTCGACCAAATTAAAGGCTTTGATTTGTACCGCTCCAACAGCCGCAAAGAGGAATTCGTCAAACTCAACGAGGCTCCGCTTTCCGCTCAGGAGTGGGTATACACCGATCAGACGCCCCTCACCGCCGCCTACTACAAGGTGGTCGTCGTGGACATCAACGATCACGAAATTCAGTCCTTTCCCGTACTGGCCCAGTTGGAAGATTTGGTAGCGCCCTCCGCACCGGTGGGCTTGATGGGAGAGCTCGACCCGGAGACGGGGATCGTCCAGCTGTCCTGGACGCCCAATACCGAAGAAGACCTCAAGGGTTACCGCGTCTTCCGCGCCCACGACGAAAATGATCCTTACGTTCAGTTGACCAAGCGCCCGCTGTACGATACCGTATTTACCGATACGATCGGCATGCAGGTGACCAACGAAAAAGTATTTTACAAGGTCCTGGCCTACGATCACCGCGAAAACTTTTCCTTTAAGTCGGAAGCCTGCGTGGTAAGCCGCCCCGATAAGTTTCCGCCTTCCGCTCCCGTGTTTACCCAGCACCGCGCCACGGTGGAAGGAGTGGAGCTCGGTTGGGCGTCCAGCTCGAGCTCGGACGTCGTCCTCCACGAATTGCAACGCCGCGTGGTGGGTAGCGAAGCGTGGGACGTCATCTGGTCCGAAACCACCAGTGCGTCCTTGGTCGACTACATCGATTCGACCGCTTCCAAACGTCAGGAGTACCAATACCGCGTAATGGCCTTTGACGATGCCGACAACACTTCCGTCACCAAGGTAATCATCAGCAAGCCCATCGACAATCACGTCCGCGAGGGCATCCAGGATTTGAGTGCCGAGCCGCTGCGGCGGTCGCGGGTGGTCCAGGTCAGTTGGAATTACGATGCGGTGCAGGCCGTACGCGAGTTTGTCGTTTACCGCGCCAAAAAGAACCAGAGCATCAGCACCTACCGCGTCATTGAATCCGAGCAGGTCCGGATCGCGGGGCCAGATCAGGTCACGATGGATGGCAAGATTTTCTTTGAAGACCGCAATGTGGAGCGGGGGCAGGAATATACTTATCAGATTCTGGCCAAGCACAAGGATGGTGGCTTTTCGCCGCTGACGGAGCCGGTGGTAGCGCGGTTTTAGGACGAGATATTTGAACGCGATTACCGGCGAACTCGACAGTTCCCCTTCCCCCCTCATTAGGTCGACTAGTGAGGGGGGCTTTTGATGGGGGTAAAAGGCGTTTTTGCGCTACCCGTTTCCAGCCCTTACAGTGGCTTACCAGCGCGGTCGTAGAGCGCTGTTTCATTATTTCCCTGGAGCTGGACGAGTCCACCCACCAAGCTGATCCGTTTCTCTTGTAAGGGAAGGAGTAACTGCCCCTCCCCGTTGGGCAGTCCCGCCTTTCTGTTCTTGCCCTTGCCCCTCGACGCTACGTACAAATCAAAGCCCAGGTGTTTGATGAGGTCGTACTTCGGTGGGACGATTGCTACGCCATCCATATTCAACATGCCTATTTTGTCCAGGTCCGTATGGAAAGTGATGATTTTGCGCGTCTCCCCATTCACGCCCAATCCTTTCAGGTCAAAAGGCAGTACCGTTTCGCCAAGGGCATTAACAATACCCGCATTTTTAAAGTTATTTGCCGTTAGAACGTAAAGCTGCTTATCTCCCAAACTTTTGGCGAATTGAACGGCCACGCCGATGGGTTTGGCCTTACCCGATGCCGGCATCAGATATCCCTGGCCTTCGTGGGTACGTAGGTAGAGCAAATCGGAGCTGACCACTTTCGTCTCTTCGAAGTCGCTAATCTTTTTTCCGTCCAATTTGAAAGCGACGGGCTGGCCATCACAGGTGTACAATTTTTTACTCCGCTTGCCTCCCCCATTTCCAAAGTTGGCCGCCTGGAAATAGTCCCCGTGGAAAAAGACCTGACTGTGCGGGGGGACCAGTTGTTTCAGGTCGCCAGTAACGATGGCCTTACCCGCGGCGTTACTGGCGGAGTAATTGTTTTCTCCACAGTGCTGATAGTGTACCATCTCCGTATAGTCCAAGCCATCGACGAGGATTTCGCCACTGGCGATGGAGCGGATCGTGGATTCCATTTGCCCCTCTTGATTTTTGCTACCGACCAATACGCGTTGGGCATCAATCACGTAGATGAGGTCATACTCAGCCTCCAGCAAGACCTTTCCCGCGGCATCCAAGAGTCCCGTTTTGTTTTCGGGGGATTTGACGTACCAGCAATCCGATTGGAAGGCTTGAAAGACGTTGCGGTAAATGGGGGGCGTGGCCCATTCGTTTTTGGCATTGAGCAAGCCGTACTGCTTTTCTCGGGAACTGGCTCCGGGGCGGGTAGACTTGATGGCGGCTACGCCAAGACCACGCTGGTTTCTTTTGCCAAGATCCATAAAAAGTTGGTCGGCCAAAATCACTCCTTTTGCGTTGGCCAAAACAAAGTAGTTTTCCCGACCCCGCTTGATGCCAAACACCTGATTTTTCCCATCGATGGTTTGTACGGAAAAGCCTTTGGTACAAATCAATTTTTGTTTGGATTTCAGATCGTAAACATTATACTTGTCGACGAAGATTTTCGAGTCGATATAGCTGGGGTTCTCCCACTCGGACATGGGGATTTGGGTCCGAAAGTCATCCAGGATCACCAAGCTTTGGCCATTGGCTTTGGAGGCCGAAAAGTACAGGCGGCTCAAGTTCCGGTTGGCTTTCAGTTTGGAGTAGATGGGAGGTAGCAATTGCTGTTTGCGACTTACCAGTCCAAAGCCCGCATCCGTTTGTACGATAAAGACGTCTTTTTGAACGGCTTCTACGTAGTAGAATTCTTGCGATAACTGCGGAGTTCCCGACCCTGCATCGTAGTAGTTGCCTTTGCCGGATTGGTAGCCTACAAAGCCCCCCGCAAGGGTATCGGCCACCACGTGTTCAAAGCGGGGTTTTTGCAAGACCTTGCCCTTGGCATTTTCGAGGCCCCAAAGTCCACCCTCAAAAAAACAAGCATTCCCATTGACCAACCTCACCTTGGCCACGGAGAGTTCAAATTTGGTATCCTGCAGGTATTTTTGAAAAACCGCAATGGCGTTCTGCCAGGTCAGATCGGCCTCCGCCGCTTCGGGAACGGGGGCGGGTGGCGGCGGTGGTGGTGGCATTTCAATGGCCACTTCCGTATCGGACATGGCGGCTTCACCCGACCCCACGAAGGAGCAAGCTTCCGCCGGGATTTCGTACATTTCAAAAATGGTCTTGGGCAGTTGTTGGGACCAGCCTACCTGGCTCATTAAGACCAGCAAAAAAGCGAGGTTTAAGTTTTTCATATTTTATCAATCGATTGGCGTGATGGAATAAAGCAAGTTGATTATTGCTTGGGCATATTGGTAGTAATAGTTTTTATCACAGGTAAAGGTGAGGCTTAACATCTTTTCGGAACTGATGGGAATGTAGCAGTACTCCACGCGTTGAGTTGGATTATAAGTACCATTAGCCTCGCTTTGCACGACACTGTACACCCAGTTTTTACCGATTAGTCTGGCCTGTATTTCCATTTTTGGATGCCGGAGATTGATCCAGGCCACGTCCACTCCGGTGAAAGAAGCAAGTTCGTAGCTCAAGGTCCCTTTGTCCTTTCTTTCGTAAAGAGACTGGATGGTGAAAGCATTCTCCCATTTCTTCCAGTGCGTGGGATAGGAAAACTTCACCACACCGGGTACGATCTCGTCCTGGTAAAGTCTTTTGACGGGAGGGGCGGTATTGAGGGGAAATACCTCATTGCCAAAGCCATCCAGGTAACCAAACCAGCCATCCTTGACAAACAGGGCCGCGCTCTTGTTGCTCCTCAAGTTGGTCCGCAGGCCACTCCGGGTGTTGGTACCATTTACGACGTACAACTCATCGTACATGATGGGGGTCAACTGTTTTCCATCCCCATCGCTCAAGCCCCGGAGCTCGCCATCGCTCACCGCAGCCAGCCGAGCCCGGCCCCGCTCTACCCTTTTGTACCGCCCGGGGAGGACCTCACGAGCCACACTGTCCAATAAGCCCCAGCCGATCGAATCCCGCATAAAAAACCGATTCTCGTCAAAGGGCTTGATTGAGGCGTAGGAGGTGGGCAGGGCCATGCGTTGAAAGTTGTGATCAAGCCAATCCCCTTCCCTATCTTTCCGCTGCTGGCTAAACTGTCTATTGAAAGCCAGCCCATTCAGTCGGGCCCGATAACTGGGCGGAACGATTTCTCCTTTATCCAATTCATAAATCCCAAACCGTTTGTCCGCATCGGCAACGTGGGCGAACCGATCGTTGTACACCTCCACCCTGGCGTAGCTAGCGGGTACGCGTTCCTTTCCATTCCAATCCATCAAGCCCACTTTCCCTCCCTTGGTAAACGAAATATACCCCCAACTTCGCTTCCGAAAATCATCATAGCCAAAAGATGTCAAGGCATTTCCCTTCGCATCCACCAAGCGCTTGCTGCCCTCCCTGGTGACGACGAAGACCCCCGCTTGCAAGGAAGTGATTCCATCATAATCAGCGGCCAAAACAACCTTCCCCTCTTTATCCTTCAATCCGCTTTTACCCCCCTCCCTAAAGATCGGAAGATTCCGATCCTCCCGGGAGACAAAGACATCGTGCCGAAAGCGTCTGAGCAAAGGGGCATCCACCGGCATCCTTTTAAAAGTGTAAACCTGTCCGCTATCGGACCCTTCCAACAGCAAAACGGTCCCATCGAAGTAAGCCGAAAAGGCGGTGTTCCGATTTCGTTGTAGGGAAAATAGCAGCTCCCCAGAATAGGGATTGTACGAATACTTTTCCCTTCGTCTGATTTCTTTTTGCTCCGAGATGGTCACCTCGCCTCCGTCAAAGTACAGCAATAGGTCTTGCGATGGATTTATCCAGTATCCCTTTAGCACGGACTTGGGAATGTAACCACTATTGGCCGTGGATCGATAAACCAAGGTACGCGTATACAGGGTCCGCGAATCTTGTCGCCAATCCGTTTTCAGGGCCTTCGTCCAGTTTCCCTGCGCATCGTAGACGTACCGGTAGGTTTCGTGATTGTACTTTTGACCGTCGGGCAGGTAGGTGCTGATTTCGATCGGATGGCCAAAATCATCGTGGAGGTATTGGCTGCGGAATGCCAATTGCCCGGTGGAGTCGTACTTTAACACCGTCTGGATGGCTCCCGCTTCCATGGTATATTCGAGATAGGAAACCTTGGGGTCCGGCCCTTCCACCCGAGTCCCAAGGTGTTGGCCCGCGTGGTACTGGTAGAGGTATTTTCTATTGATTTGCTTGGTGCCTTTGGCCAACAAGGACATGGTGCTCATGTTCCCCTCTTCATCAAAAGCGGCGACGTAGCGCATGCTTCCGGTTTCGCCCGTCCATTGGCCTCCTTCCCCACGGGAAAAGGAATTCCGAAAAAACACCCGATTCTTGCGAAGCAAGCAATAAATCTGCTGGGACAGTTTGCCCGATTCGTCGTACTCCAAAATGTTCTCACCGATAAAGTCTTTTTTTTCAAAGGACCACGTACCCGTACGCAAGTAGACATCCTGCTGCAACTCAAAAACCCTAAGCACATCACCGCGCAAGGAACTGGTTGGAAAAATAAAGGGAGAAGGCTGCGCGCTCAGGAGACCGGTACTCAAAAAACAGAGGAGTAGAAAAGTATAGTTTCTAGCTTTCATGGTCGAAAGATAGTAAAAAAGCGCTTTATTCGAGCTTGGCTGGTACCCTCTTACTTGGAACGGCCCACTCGCCGGGGAGGGGTAGATTTGACCCAGAGGTCTACACTGGATAGAGCCAGTGGTTGTCTTTTAACGCCGGTACCAGGTCTCGCGTGGGTAATAGGGCGGCCTCTTCTTCATCCAGGCCCGGCGCCACTGTACCCGGACGGGCTCTAGCTCGCGGATAAAGAAAAAACCATCGAAGTGATTGCTCCACTGAGCGGTCGTATTTTCGAAGAACAGGTTGATGGTCGTTTTACCCAATTGCTGGCGCACCGCAGGGTCGGAAAGGTCGACGAAGGCGTAGGGGTAAGGGACTTTACTCAATTGGGTTTCCAGGCCCCGTTTGGCGCGCGGCTCCAGTTTTTCCTCGGGCGGGTCGTTGGGGTATAATTGGATGCCGCGACGGCCGCGGTGGTGGAGAAAGGGGATGGCGTAGAGGCTATCGCGGTAGTCTTCGGTGAGGAGTTGCCCCAGGGGGATGGAGGCGGGCCCGATGCGGGAGGGGCGGGGTTCGATCTGCTGGAAGTTCCGACCGATGTGGTAGGCCGAGGCGGCGATGATGATCTTTTGGTGGGGGAAATATTGCTCCAGGAACCACCGTACGTTTTCGGCCATGTAGCGATCGCGGAGGGCGTGCTCGTCGAAGGAATGCTCAAACGGCCCCGCGGTGATTTGTTGCTGTTTCCATTCCCAGTAGGCCAGGTGATTGACGATGGCCCGGGCGAAGAATTGGCCCCGGCGGCTTTGGGGAGCAGGAAGGGTGGGCATCCGCTGGAGAATCAGCTCCCTTAGGGCTTGCCCCGCACGGCGCAGGGCATCCAGGTCCAAGTCTTTTTCAATGGCTCGATAGAGGCGATTTTTAGCGGCATCGTCATTTTGATAAAATACCCCCTTGAGGCTTAGGGTCTCAAAGTCACGGTAGGCGGCAGAACGTTTAAAATCGGGTAGCAGCGTCCGTAAATACCCTTCCAAATCGTCGACCCAAGCGTTGTCGTAAACGTGAATGCCCGCCGGATCTATCCCCCCCAAATACAGCGGCCGCTCCCCGGCCCAAGCCCGCTCCAGATACGTTGCCAGCTCCTCGTCGTGAGCGTAAATGCCCGCCCCCCCAGTCCGCAACATCGAGCCGAGATTGGCCAGACCCAGACCCCGCGCCCAATCGGCCTTCCCCTCCGCCACATCCCGCGCCATCCGATCGATCCCAAAAAAGCTACTCTCCAACAAAAGCACCCCAAAACCCATTTCCCGATGCAAAAAACGAATCATCCGATTCCTAGCTTGTAGGGCACTACCGTCGTGGTGGGTACCCACACCCCGCAGAACAATAAACATGTAAAGGAGGCTGGTAATAAGAAATTAAAGAAAGGAAAAGTACACGTCGGCCGGGTCAATACTGGTCACCGGATGCACCAGGGAGCGCAGTAGCCGGACCGGCTGGCCACTGGCGCAGGCCCCGCTCAACAGCAGTAGCACACACAATAAAACTTGGTGGTAGCAAGGTCGAATCATTGGCTAAAAAAGTCTGCGCAAGATACCTTGCGCAGACGGAAAACGGTATTTATGGTGGTTTTATTTTTGGGGCCCTCAATCGCGAATACGCCGTGCCGATACGCGCCTACCCCCCAGGAACCAGATGCCTCGGTACTTGACCCGGTAGACCCGACGCTCGTAAACGGTCACCCGCAAACGCATGCGCTGTAAGCGGGGCATAAAGTTGACGGTCTGACCATTGGCAATCGCCAGGACATCCCGGCTGCTCACGGCGGGCACCACGCGTACGATATCGCCAAAGCCCGCTACTTTGCCACGCCCGTACAATGGCCCGGTGCCATCGGTACTGGATACCGTAGCCTGGAACACATCATTCTGAGCCTTGGCGGGGAAGGTGGTAGCTCGAACGCGGTGGGTACGACGGAGGATGCCCGCCACCAAATCGGGGGGAGGGGTATCTACGGTATAATCAATCACCGGAACCTGCGGCAGGCCCCCAACGGGTTGGGTAAAGACCATGGTATTGGGATCCGTCAGCGTACTGGTCCAACTCCAAACGGGTACCCACTGTCTGATCCGACGGTAGGTGTAGAGGGGTCGGCGGCGACGGCGGGGTTTTCCATTGCGCATGGAGCGGAATGGATTGCAACTGCGTTTTTTACCACCCCAAGGTTTACCACGCAACAAGCGCCCGTCCTTCATGTGTTTGTTGCGGCCCCAGGTGAAAAGTTGGACGAAGGGATTGATGATTGGCACCAACCAGCGGGGCGGTTTCCAACTGCTCCTTCCCCCGTCCGGATCGTAGCGATTGATGGGATCATTGGCCATCGCCACGTAGGGACTGTGAAACTCGCTGTAGGGATCGGGAGTCATCCACCGGCCCAAACGGTTGTCATAAGCCCGCAGGTCAAAACTGTTCCAACCCGTCTCCGCATCCTGCTCCGCAAACTGGCCCTGGTAGCCATAGCGGTAGACTTCCGAGGAAGTAAAGTTCCGGCCCGGCAGCTTCCAACCCTGGGGATAGTAATCCGCATAACTGATTACCTCAATCTCCTCGTAGGTACCCTCCGTGATCACGGCCCGGACATTCCCGAGGTGGTCGGTCAGCTCGTAGTGGTATTCGGTCGTCGTACTCGTCGTGTAAGCAACTCCGATTCGACCTTCCGCGTACAGCGGCACCTCCACCCGTTCGGGCGTACAGGAGGTGCAGACGGAGCTACTTTCGTAAATGGCGCGCAGACTGCCCATATCGTAAGCGTACCAGGTATCGTTGGTGACGGATCCGTTTTTGACGGACTTCCTGACCCGCTTGCCGTCGGGCCCGTAAGTGTATTCTACGCGGATCGGTGAATGGGGCAGGGTCCCTTCCCGGACGCGCAAGACCCGGCCCCGGGAGTCGTAGTCCAGGTAAATGTTTTCCTGAAGGTCCTTGATGAGTTGGCCTTTCGCGTTGTAGTAATAGTTGGTACTATTCTGGTCCGTCAGTTCGCCGGGCACACAATTGGCCGTATAGTAATCGTCGACCCGGTAGAGTTGGTTGCTTCCGTTGGCAGTGAGGTAGCGATAGCGCAGGTCATCCATGTAGATACTCCCACAGGCGGCAATATTAGTGGATCGCCGGATGTTACGGGTGATGTTGCCGTTGGTATCGTAGGTGAGGTAATTGTAATAATCGGAGACCAAAGACATCCGTCCCTCGTTGGTCTGATCGCTGTAGGGGGTGATGTATCCAAAATAAGCTTGGTAGAATTGATTGCGGTCGTTGTAGCGATAGCGGTAGGCAAAGTGGCCGGAATAATCCGTCCCGCCGTGGGCCGCTCGGGTTTTCCAACGCGCCCCGGTGATGTTGCCGCGGTAGTTGTTATAGCTGCTGGTGGTCGAATTGGTGGGGAGCGAATACACCTCTTTGAGTTCCCCATTGGCCGCCTCGTAGTCGTTGCGGTGATAGTGCAGGGCCAGACTAAAGGGATGTCGCTGTACCCCACCGCCGATGTCGGTAACCCGCATGTCCTCGGGATTGATCGCCTTGAGCTGGTCCCGGATGGTGTAGGCAAAGGTTTGCGTTTCCAGCCCCCCGCGGATGATTCGCCGCTCCAGGTCCCCATCGGGGGTGTAGCGGTTTTGCAATTGGTTGATGGCCGAGGTACTGACGTGTTCCGCAGTCCGGGTGGCGGTCGTCACCAACCGGCTGCGACTGTCGTAGGCGTAGTGGTGCCGGAATTCATCCGTTTCCCCATCTTGGTACACCACGGTGGTGGGATTGCCCAGCAGGTCGTAGGTATACTCCGTTACCTTGATGCCCAAATTCCCACTGATCTGGCGGGCGATCCAGTCGACCCGTCCCACTTCGTCGTAGCTATACCAGATGGTTTCCGCATCGTTCCAGGTCTTGACCAACTTGCCCCCCGTATTCTCCTGGGTGTAGCCGGAGAGGGAAAAAGCGGGATCGGCTTCGTCGTAAAGGTTGTTCACCACCTCGGTCCCGGGAGTGCTCGGGTAGGATTGGTTGACCCGGTACTGCAAGCCCCCCGGAGGAAGGCCACTAAAAACCCCCGACTCCAAAATCCGCCCCGCCGCATCGTACTTGACGTAGTTGAATTCGTCGTTCAAGGCCTGCTCGGCGTCTACGGAGAAGCGCAGTTCGCCACGGCGGTTGTAGTAATAGTCCGTCCGGCCCCGATCGGGGGTATCCTCAAAGCTTACCGCTCCCTGTTCTCCATAACCGACAAAGGAGTAAGCGTAGTGATCGCTGGTGGGACTGGTATTGAGGTGGTACCGCACGTTGCGGGGAGCGACCGAGGCAACGTTCCGATTGTCGAAGTCGTAAATGTCGAGGGAAAAGTTGTAATAATTGAGTTGGTAGCTGATGGTTAAGGGCTGCGTAGAATTGTGGTTTTCCACCCGATAGAATCCAGCACTCAAGGTGTGGGAGGAGGCCCCAGAATTGCTGTGTACCGCCTGGTCGGTGCTGAGGTCATAGATGGAGAATTGCCGCCCCGAACCGGCGAAGCTCACGGTCGTTGAATGAGAGGAACGCCGGGTAATGTGAATGTCGTGATAGCCTCCCGCCGCCACCGTGATGGTCGTGCTCCGGAGGTTGCTACTGCTGCTGGAAAGGGGATTGCCACTGATCGCTCGGGCAACGGTATTGCCGTAGCCGTCCGTAAAGGCGACGCTTTGCTTCCCGTCGGCATCCTCCGAGATGGTTTTTAAGTACCGCGGGGTGTAGGACAGTGTATTGCAGGTACTCTGAATGGCGTTGTTTGCATCGTAATCGCTGTTGCCCGCGAGCAAGCACAGGGGATGCTGGTCGCGAAAGAAGTAGGACAACTCGCTGCCCGCGGGCATGGTGTAGCTCTTAACCTCGTGCCCGCTGCCCATCCGGTGCGTATTGCCGGGGCTGCTGGTCCGCCGGACTGCGTAAGTGATTTTGCTGTAGTCCAGCCGCGTGTAGGGATAATCCGTGGTGGCCTGCCATTCCTCTTCGTCGTTGTTGGAGCTGTACCACCAGCCCAGGGTGTTGCTTTGTTTGCCCACCGGATTGGGATTATTGAGCATGCCATCCTCAAAGTCATTGTGCCCGTAGGGATTGCCCTGAGCGTCGAGTACAAAGTTATCCTTGTAGCGAATGTTGGAATACCCCGTGGGCGCCACCAGCGTCGTGATGGCCCGGCGGCCAAACTTATCGTACAGGGTTTCGCAGGCCAACACCTTAATGGTCATGACGTCCTGGGCCTG
>ERZ1740065.924-NODE-924-length-16859-cov-5.177101_pt1 | contig 16859 bp, 15 predicted proteins | sample MGYA00581738_ERZ1740065 | MGnify/ENA primary metagenome ERZ1740065 (study PRJEB43018, sample SAMN04849749) | marine metagenome | isolation source: floating plastic debris | place: Pacific Ocean | collected 2008-09-01 | study: EMG produced TPA metagenomics assembly...
ACGGTGTTCGCGATCTGGTGTAGGCACGTCAGAGCATGGCTAGAAACACGCTCTCACTCCAAACCCGCTACGCCGTGGGTTTGATGCGAGAGGGCGGCACGCCGAACAGTTTGGTGAAGGCGGATGTGAAGTTCGTGGGGCTCCGGTATCCCGCCATACGGGAGGCCTGCGCAACGGAGATGCGCCCGGATTGCAGCGCCCGCATGGCCTGTTCAAGCAAAAGCCGGCGCTGATGCTCGATAACCGTCATCCCGTAGGTGCTGCGATAGGTGCGTTGCAGCGAGCTGACCGAAAATCCTGTTGCCGCCGCAATCTGTGTCAGGCCGGGATGATCGGCAGCGGTCTGCTCAACGTAGGCGCGCGCGGCGGCGATCCGGGAGCTGGACGTGCTGGTGCGGGCCTCGACATGCTCCAGCAGCGAATCCAGCGCCTCGACCGCAAACCTTGAAGAGGCCATGCGGGACCTTAAGGCAGAAAGGCCCCTCCCCTCGATCAGATCCCGCGCAGCCTCCGTCGCGGCCAATCCGGGCTGCCAGGCGATGACCTCGCAATGCGTCTTCAGAATCGAGCCCGTCCCCTCTCTCCACGCCGCATCGAAGAAGCTGAGCGGGGTGTGTACCTGCACCTTGACGAGATGATCCTGCTGCTCCGTCCGACGGGTCACTTCCTCCGGTTCAAGATTGCACCAGGCCACCGCCAGAGGCCGCTCGAATGCTTGAAAGTCATAGGCCCGGCCATCCAGCGCAAAGGTCAACCGCCCGTCGAGAATGATGGAAACAAGCAAGCCGGTTTCGGCGACAAAGCTGGTTTCGAACTCGGTCTCCGGCGCGATGCTGCTTTGGTGCACCGTCTGCCCCTTACCGATGTCGTGAATACCGAAGGTTCCGGAAAAGCATGGCAGGGGGGCCGGGCGGCCTACCGTCATACGGTGCCGCGTCACATAGGGCGCCGCGTTGTCACGCAGAGCCTCGAACCCGAGCGTGCCGGTCAATACCGCTCTTTGCGCATCTTGCATCTGTTTTTGGTGATTGCCCATAGATTGGCGCCTTCTCTGAACAGGCTGCAGGTTAGTAATTTGACAAAAATAGTCAAGAATACTGGGAGAGCTCTGTAAATGTACGGATCTTCGCTTCGCACCTTGTTGATGACCAGCGTGGCCTTGGCCACACCGCTTGCGGCACAGGATGTCACCGAACTGGCTCCGATCCTCGTCGAGAATTCGGACGGGGTGGCGACGGAAGGTACCGGTTCCTATGCGACGGAGCGGGCAACCGTCGGGGGCCGGCAGCCGGTGGACATCAGGGATGTACCGCAATCGATTACCGTGGTGACCGAAGAGCGGCTGGAAGATGCGAATGCCAACAGCCTGGAAGAAGCCGCCTATGTCCTGCCGAACCTCAGCACGGCGCTTGGCGATGTCTACACCGGCTCGCTCTATTCGCGGGGACATGAGGTCTTCACCTACAACATCGACGGTGCCCCGCGACCTTTCCTGAGCATATATGGCACAGCGCCAGACCTCGTTTTCTTTGACAGGGTGGAGCTGCTGTCCGGCCCCTCGGGGGTCTACCAGGGCACGGGCGAGCCTGGGGGCACCCTGAACCTTGTCCGCAAACGCCCCACACCGACAGCACAAGGCCGGGCCTCAGCGGCCATCGGATCCTTTGATGCCTACCGGGGAGAGTTGGACTATTCCGGCCCTCTGAACGAGGCGGGCACGGTGCGCGGGCGCATCATCGGCTATGCGGATACCAAGGAGTCCTATGTCGATTTTGTCGAGAGCGATCGCTACGGGCTGTCGGGCACGGTCGATGTCGATCTGACAGATCAGACGCTTTTGTCCTTCGGTTTCATCGGAGAGACGCAGGACGCGCTGAGGTTCTCCGGTCTGCCGACCTTCACCGACGGTACCTTGCTTGACGTGCCGCGCGAGACATTCATCGGCGCGGACTGGAACCGCTTTGAGAGCGATAGCGTCGAGGGGTTCGCTGAACTGGAGCATGAATTCGACAACGGCAGCGTGCTCAAATTCAGCGCGCGGCGCTACAGCCGCGATGTTGTGATCCGCAGTGTCCTGCCAAACAGCGGCGTTGATCCGGTCACGGGCAATTTCGATCTGCTGACGTTTGCACGGGATTTTGAGGAGGACACCGACTTCGTCGATGTGAATTGGACCGCACCTGTCTCTGCCTTCGGCACACGGGGCGAAGTGACACTGGGTGCCGACTATCGCAAGTCCGATCAGACGACGCTCCAGAACTTCGACTTCTCCGCCGGAACCCAGAACATCAATTCCTTTGATCCGACCATCATTCCCGAACCGGTGATCACATTCCCGGGGGTCGGCCCCGGTTTTCGCCTCAACACCGTGACGGACACCGAAGAATACGGGATCTACGGGCAAGCGCGGCTTGACCTGAGCGCCCGGGCCACGTTGTCACTGGGCGCCCGCTACGTGCTCTATGACAGCAAGACACGCGACACCGGCCGCGGCACCGTGGTGTCTGATATCGAAGAGCAGCGCTTCGTATCGAACATCGGGCTCTCCTATGCCCTGACGGATCAACTGACGGCCTACGGCGGATATTCCGACATCTTCCAACCCCAGGTCGAGCAGCGCGCGGATGGATCACAGCTTGATCCGGTGGAAGGCCGGCAAGTCGAAGTCGGCCTCAAAGGCAGCTTCAACGGCGGCAGCCTGATCACACAGACGGCCCTGTTCTACATCGAGGATCGAAATCGTGCGGTCGATGATCCGGCCAACACCAACGCGTCGCTGCAAGGCGATACCGCCCACAGCAGGGGCTTCGAAGCGCTGGTGCAAGGCTTCGTTTCGGAAAACTGGATGGTGTCAGGGGGGTACACTTACGTAAACACGGACCGCGAAGACGATCCCACGTCGCCGCACAACCTGTCCCTTTGGGGGCGCTATACCGTGCCGGAGGGCAGGCTCCAGGGCACTGACCTCGGGATCGGCGTGCGCTATGCCAGCAGCTTCTCGCTGGAGACCATAAATGCACCCAGCTACGTCGTGGTGGACGCGATGGCGCGGTATCCGATCACCGATGCGGTGTCAGCACAACTCTCCGTCGAGAACCTGTTTGACCGGACATATTACACCCGGGTGAATCAGATCACGCGCGGGAATTTCTATGGAACACCGCGCCGCATCACGCTCAGCGTAAACATGCGGTTCTGACACCATCTGCGTCCACTTCCAGCTCATCGCCAGAGGATCCTGCACCATGCCGACTGCGCACAGCATCTTTGTCACCGAAAAAGCGTCTCAATATCTCCAGCAGCTCTGCAAACACTTCGCGCATAAGGTCGAAGTACGGTACGGCACCGACAGCGGGCATGTGGCTTTCCCCCTGGCCGAGGCCGACCTGACAGCACGCGAGGATCACCTTGTCTTCGAGGTCCGTGCTGAGAGTCGCGAAGGTCTCGATAAGACAAAGTGGATACTCGAAGACCACATCACCCGCTTCGCTTTTCGCGAAAACCTAAAAGCGCTCGAATGGTCGGATTGAGTTTGCCTTGCGGCTGTGTCAGGTTGCGCGCGCCAGTCACATGCAAATGCATCTCGCCAGCGCGTCTCCCCTTCAAAACCACTCGATCATGCCACGAGGATGCCCGATGCTTGCCCGACTGACTGCCCTGCTCCCCCTGATCCTGAGCGCCGGTATTCTCCATGCCGATCCCGTGGAGATCGAAACCGCACGGGGCACGGCCACTGTCCCGGGCGCGCCGGAGAAGGTCGCGGTTTTCGATGTCGCCGTGGCGGATACGCTCGAGGCGCTCGGCATTCCGGTCGCTGGAACACTGGGATCCCTTTACGTCGATTATCTGGAAGACGTGACTGAGAATGCCGAAGATCTGGGCACGTTCTTCGAACCGGATTTCGAGGCCGTTCATGCCCTAGCGCCGGATCTGATCATCGTCGGCAGTCGCAGCTCCGATCAGCTGAAAGCGATGGCACGCATTGCGCCAAGCATTGACATGACGGTCGGCAATGACGTGTTGACGGACGCCGTCGCCCGGCTTCGCGCCTACGGCAAGTTATTCGACGTCATGGACAAGGCGACACGGCGCGAAACCAGTTTGAACGCCCGCCTGGAACAGGCCAGGCAAGCGGTCGAGGGGCGTGGCACTGCCTTGGTGATCATGACCAATGGTCCGAAGATCAGCGCCTATGGTGCCGGCGGGCGGTTTGGCTGGCTGCACGAGGATGTCGGGCTGACCGAGGCCTCCCCGGAGATCAGCGCCTCGATCCATGGAGAGGCGATCTCCTTTGAGTTCATCAAGGCGGTCGATCCGGATTGGCTGATCGTTGTCGACCGGCTGGCTGCGATCGGTCAACCGGGCGAAAGTGCCGCGGCTACGCTCGACAACGCGATCGTGCAGCAAACCAAGGCGTGGTCTTCCGGTCAGGTGATCTACCTGAACGCGGCCGACATCTATATCGCGGGCGGCGGCATTCAGTCGATGATACGGACGCTTGACGATCTGATCGCCGGGTTCCAGGGCCGCTGACCCGCGATGCGGATCGGGCTGGGCCTGCTGGTACTGGGATGCATGGCGCTGGTCTCGCTGTTGATCGGCGTCATCGACCTGACGCAAACAAACCGATCCGATGTCTGGCCGCTTATCCGGGACAGCCGCTTTCCGCGCACCGTCGCAACGCTGCTGACCGGCGCTGCGCTGGCGATTGCCGGGCAAATCATGCAGACCATCGCGCGCAACCGGTTTGTCGAGCCGATGACCGCCGGAACCGGACAGGGCGCCGCCTTGGGCATACTTCTGTCGGTCGCATTGGTGCCCGGCGCCCCATTGGGCCTCCAGATGGGGCTCGCCTCCGCGACGGCGCTTTGCAGCTCCCTCGGTTTCTTCGCGCTCATCCGGCGGCTGCCCCCGACGCAGCCGCTGTTGGTGCCGCTCGTGGGGCTCATATACGGCGGCGTCATCGGTGCCGCGGTGACATACGCAGCCTACCAGACCGATATGTTGCAATTCATCGAGATCTGGATGAATGGCGAATTCTCCGGCACCCTGCGCGGACGCTATGAATTGCTTTGGCTCGCCGGGCTGGCAGCCCTGTTGAGCTATCTGGTGGCGGATCAATTCTCCATCCTCGGGCTGGGCGAGCAGGTCAGCCTGAATCTCGGGCTGAGGTACCGTCAGGTGGTTTTGCTGGGCCTGATTATGATCTCCATCGTCAGCGGTCTGACCGTCGTCACCGTCGGGATGATCCCCTTTGTCGGCCTCGTGGTGCCAAACCTCATCAGCCGACTGGCAGGCGACAATCTGCGCCGTGCACTGCCGCTGACAGCCATCGCGGGGGCGGGGCTTGTGCTGGCGGCGGATATTCTCGGGCGTCTGGTGATCTATCCCTTCGAGATGCCGGTGGGCACGGTGATCGGCATTGTCGGCGCGCTGATGTTCCTGTGGTTGCTCTACGGGAGCACACGTCTTGCACGGTAGGATCGCAGCGCTGGGATGTATCCTGTTTGCCGCCTGCGCCGCCTATCTGAGCATCGGCGCGCGGGGCGACTGGGAGTTCGTCCTCGCCTTCCGTGCCCAGAAGCTCGGGGGGCTTCTGCTGGTGGCGGTGGCGATGTCATGGGCCACGCTGATTTTCCAGACCATCACAAACAACCGGATCCTGACACCATCGATCATGGGTTTCGACGCGCTCTACCTCTTGCTGTTGAGTGCGATGGTCTGGGGATTGGGCGCCCAGAGCTATCGCGCCTTGCCCGCCCAGGGGCTGATGGCGGCCAATGTGGTTCTGCTCTGCGGGGCGGCACTGGTGCTCTTCGGGGCGCTGCTGCGGTCTGGTCGCGATGATTTGATGCGAATGGTGCTCACCGGTGTGGTGCTTTCGGTGCTGTTCCGTTCGATAACCGCCTACCTGCAGCGCATGATCGACCCCAACGAATACGCGGTGATCCAGGCCGCCTCCTTTGCGCGTTTCTCGGCGGTAGCCGTTGATCTGCTGCTGCTGTCCGCCCTGCTGACGCTGCTTGCCTGTGCCGCGATCTGGCAGATCCGGCACCGCCTCGATGTTCTGGCTTTGGGGCCCGTGCTCTCCACATCGCTTGGAGAGGACCCGACCCGCGGTCAATGGCGGGTCTTGATCCTCGTTGCCATCCTCGTCTCCGTTTCGACAGCGCTGGTCGGGCCGGTGACGTTTTTTGGTCTGCTGGTGACAAGCCTGACCTATCAGGTCATGAACACGCCGCGCCACGCGCTGTTGCTGCCAGCCGCGGCGCTGATGGGTGGGATCATCCTGGTGGGCGGCCAGACGGTGATGGAGCGCCTGCTGGGACTGGCCACGCCGCTCAGCGTCGTGGTCGAGTTTCTGGGCGGGCTCGTTTTTCTGATGTTGCTTTTAAGGAGACAGCGATGATCGATATCGACGGCGTGTCTTACCGTATCGGCGGACAGCAAATCCTGCGTGACGTGTCCCTGCGGATCGCACCCGGCGGTGTCGTTGCCCTGATCGGGCCCAATGGCGCAGGGAAGTCGACCCTCTTGTCGCTGATCGCGCGGCTGCAGGCGCTGCAGTCGGGGCGGATCTCGGTAAACGGTTTGCCGGTCGGACAGGTTGCAGACGATGCGCTCGCCCGGGTGCTGGCCATCCTGCCGCAGGATCTGACCGTCACCAGCCGTCTGACAGTTCGCGATCTGGTCGGATTTGGGCGGTATCCTTACCACAAGGGTCGGCCAACCGCGCAGGATGACGCGCTTGTGGCGGACGCACTGCGGAGTTTTGACCTGGAGGATATCGCAGGCCGGGTGCTGGAGACCCTTTCAGGCGGGCAGCGGCAACGCGCCTTCGTTGCAATGGCCTACGCGCAGGACACGGCCTACCTCCTGCTGGATGAACCGCTCAACAATCTCGACATAGCGGCCTCGCGGGCCTTGATGACCCGCTTGCAGATGCTTGCGGCCGAAAAGGGGCGCACCGTGATCATTGTCCTGCATGATATCAACTACGCCGCGGCCTATGCAGACCGGATCATCGCGTTGAAAGAGGGTCAGGTGATTGCAGACGGCCCACCGCGACAGATCATTACCGACGGTTTGCTCCAGGACGTCTTTGAGACAGGGGCCAAAGTCTTCCGGGTAGATGACAGGCCGGTGGTCCTGGTCTGATACCGACACGGATGAGGGCCTTGACCGGCACTCTCCTCGAAACACCCATCGTTAGAGTTTTCATCTTTTGAGCCGTCTCTTGGTTCCAAGCGGACCGTTTTGGGAAAATCACGATGAAATGGCGGATTTACTGCATCCTTGCCCACCGCCCTCTTAACACTCCTTAACATGCACTTGCATGTTAAGGAAATACCCCCTAAAAACGGGCAAATCCTGCCTTGCCACGTCCCGGATCGGGCCAGCCCGGCCTTTTCAAATCAAGATCTGGGGACACTCATGACCACCAAGTTCCACTCCGCGCGGGCGCATCTGTTGTGCGGCTCTGCGTGCATTCTTCTGTCGGCAACACAGTCGTTTGCCCAAAGCGAAACCCAAACACCGGATGGGGGGGCAATTTCGCTGGACCCGATTGTGGTCCGCAAGGAAGATCCGAAAGGCGATGCGGCGGACCGGGCTTCCTCGGTCTATGTTGCAGACGCCGAACTGGAACGGGCGCGCAGTGGCAACCTGAAAGACCTGTTTTCCGGTATCGCAAATGTATCGGTCGGGGGGGCCATTCCGCTGACACAGAAGATTTTCGTCAACGGGATCGACATGCTGAACCTGGCGATTTCGCTGGATGGCGCGTTGCAGAACAATCGCGCGTTCCACCATGTCAGCGCCAACGTTTTCGATCCCGGACTACTGAAGTTCGTCCGCGTCGACCCGGGAATTGCCGCAGCCGACACCGGCCCCAACGCTGTCGCCGGCGCCGTTGTGATGGAAACGGTAGACGCTGCAGACATCATCCGGGATGGCGAGAGCTTTGGCGGCAACGTGCGTCTGTCCTACGGCGACAACGGCAATACGTGGGGTCGGTCCGTCACGCTGTCGACCCGGGCGCAGGGTTTCGAAGTGCTTCTCTATGGCCGGTCCGTGACCGGGGATGACTATGAGGACGGCAACGGAGATGTCGTGACAGGCACCGGAGCCGATCTGCAGTCCGGATTGCTGAAGCTGGCCTATGAGACAGATACAGGCCACCGTTTCGAATTGTCAGGGCAGCAACTGCAAGACTCGTCCCTCCGGAATTTCCGTGCGAACTTCGGCCCCGGCACGCGTCCCCTGGTACGTTATGACACCGAACGTTCCAGCTACGCCTTCAACTATGAATTCCTGCAGGGCGGGGCGATGTGGAATCCCGAAGTTGTCGTCGGGTTTTCCGAAAGCCTGATCAACGCCCCGCTCTTCGAGGCGAGCGAAGGCACAACCAATACGCTGTCCGCCAAGATCCAGAACACGTTCCGACTGTCTGGCACAGACACCATTGTTGCCGGTATCGATTACTATGACCGCGAGGGCAGCTATCAAAGTGACGTGAGCGCTCCGATTGACGAAAACACCCAAAACATCGGAGTATTTGCGCAGGCGCGGTTCCAGCCCGCGGATCGGTGGAAGATATCGACAGGTCTGCGCTTTGACCGGCAGGATTTCGAAGGCGTCAACGGTTTTCGCGAGACCTATTCCGGCGCCAGTGGCAATTTCTCAGCCACTTATGCGCTGACCGAAAGCTTCACGTTGCGCGCCGGTTATTCAAACGTCTTTGGCGGGCTGCAGATTGAAGACAACTACATCTACACCATCACCCTGATCCCGGGCCGGGAGTGGGACTATGCCAGCCTCGAGCCATCGAGATCCCAGAACTGGAATCTCGGCTTCGACTGGGAAAGCGGCGGTCTGACCCTCGGCGGCGAAGCCTTCCTGACCGAGATCGAAGACGTGCGCAACGGAGGCGACACCTTTGACTTCAAATCTGAAGGGTTCAATCTCTATGCGACCTACGGCTGGACCAACGGTTTCGCACGGCTGACGTTTTCTGACAGTGAAACCTCACGCGACGGGGACGAGGTGTCGAGCTTCTATCAGCTCGATTTCGGCGCACCTCTGGGGCAGGTTCTGGCGCTGGAGGTGCAGCAGCAGTTGCCGAGGTGGAACATGCTGGTCGGCGGCAGCATCGACATGGCGCTCGACTACGATCCAAATCCGAACAGCTCTCTGGAGGTCGATCCGCTGCGCACGCTTGAGGGGTATACTGTCCTGAACCTCTTTGCGGAATATACGCCGCCAAGATTTCGGGGCGTGACACTGCGCGGCGAAGTGCGGAACGTATTCGACGAGGCCTATGCTGCCCGCGCCACCTATGGTGGTGACTATGCCGGGTTCGCCACGTTGAACGAACCGGGCCGCACCTTGGTCGTCGAGGCCGTGGCGCGATTTTAAGGCAGCAGTTTGATCAGCAGCCGCGAGAGCGCATAAGCCTCGTCCGCCGTCAGATGCGGACCGATCTCTGCCTGCATCGCATCCCAGTAGACAGGCCATATCCGTTCATGCATGCCCATCCCCTTGTCGGTCAGAAACAGCATCTGCTTGCGTCGGCCGTCGGCAATATACGTCCGGCGCAACAGGCCCTCCTTTTCAAGCCGCGACACATGGCGCGAGAGCGCGTATTGCGGCACGAAAAGTTTGTCCTCCAGCGCGGCCATCGGTTGGCCCTCTGGCCCGGCCCGCTCGACCTCGAGCAGGATCTCGTACCAGATCGGATCGTTGATACCGCTGGCTTTCAACGCCTTTGCAATTCGTGGATGAAACTTGCGATGCGCCCGCATCAGGTTGAACCAGACCCGGTTAAAAGAGATATTCTCATCGTCGTCGCCAAAGTAGCGCGCGGCGTCGGAAAATTGCTTGCTGGGGTTCACGATGGGCCCTGTCTTGCGCGGCGACACTTCATAATGCCGTCTGTTCTGACTACCGTAAAAGACAGGATGCGAAAAGTCTTTTGCGCACAGCCTGTTACTTCGAATTGCACTTCGCCCGGGACGCGTCGGAAGAGCTGTAATGCGTGCTGAAGCTCACTTTCATTCGCCACAGTCGCAGTCCTATTTTGACCGTCTGATCCGTCATTTCGCACATAAAATCCAGGTGTCGAGAGAAGACACACGTGCACAGCTGGTCTTTTCCTGCGGTGTCGTCGACTTGCATGTCAGCGAACAGCGGCTAACGTTCCTGGCACAGTCGGAAAAGGCGGGCGACCTGTCGGAAACCTGTGCCATTCTCACCGATCACATGCGCCGTTTTGCGTGGCGAGAAGACAAGCCGGATTTGTTGTGGCACGATCTTGGCTGAGTATCTCAGCATCGGTGCTCAAACGGTCGCGAAACCCATGCCTTGCAGTGAACGTGCCTGTGGTACGGATGCCATCGGCAGCGATAGGGAAAAGCAGGTGCGCCCAGAGGCCCACCGATAACTGACACCTAGCGCTCCAAGCCGCTGCGGTCTTCCCAATCGATCTCCGGCTGTTGTCCGATGATGTCGAACGGGTTGTGCGCACCGTCATTCACGTAATACCCAAACCGTATTTCGTCAAAGTCGATGGTCTGCCGGATGCCCGGCATCTGGTAAATGCGCCGGGTAAATCGCCACAGCGCCGGATGATCCACCAGTCGCTTTCTCGTGCAGCGGAAATGCGTCGCGTAAACGGTGTCAAAGCGCACGAGAGTGGCAAAGAGGCGTATGTCGGCGGTGGACAAGACATCGCCGAACAGAAACCGTTGATCTCCCAGCCGATCTTCGAGGCGCGCCATGGTTGCGAAAACCATATCGGCGGCATCATCGTATTCATCCTGTCGTTCCGCTTTGCCGGCCCGGTAGACGGCATTGGACAGCCCGTCAAAAATCTCTTTCGTCAGGGTCTCGATATCGCGCGAAAGATGCTTGGGCTGCAGGTCCGGACCACCTCCCGCCCGATTGAAGGCAGATATAATGTCACCGGAAGAATTCGAAAGCGCCTTTTGCTCCGCACTGTCCCAGAGAATGGGCACGGTGGCGCGACCGGTGTATCCGGGATCAGTCAGGGCATAAAGCTGGTGTGCGTGTTTGATCTGGCCATGGTCGGAAATCGGACCGGTCGGCCTCAGACCGTATCCTTCAACCCGCGGCCCACCTGCCCACTGTATCGGCACGCGGTCGGAAAGTTCGCTCAGCACCAAAGCAATGACCGCACCATGCGACCATGGGCAGCTTGCAGATGCCACCAGCACAAACCGCCCCGGATCCTGCTGCATTCCGTGCAGATGGTTTTGACCGATTGCGGTCACCAAAGCACTTTCTTCCCGGCGATATCTGCCTGACGCCATCGACCTGTCAGCGTCATTGTCCCACTTGCCGTTGATCAACATGCCCATGGTTGCTTGCCCCTCGCGCCGAACGTCATGAAATTTCTATCTCCGGACCGTCGTGGAGTGAACAGGGGATCCTTCCAAAAGCCCGGCGTTGGTGCGTTCGCAGCAGCTGCGGTTGGCCATATCGGCGTATAGACCGTAAACGTCTTCCTCGCAGGCCAGGTGACTTGTGAAAGCGGGGAGTGACCTGCATGGTGATCCGAGAAAGGGATCATGCTGATGACCACAACCACCCGCAACGTTTCGATATCCAGCTGGTTGGCCGATGGCTTGGCGGCACAGGTTGCAGCCTTCTTCAGGGGCCGTGATGCGCGGACATTTTCGCTTGTTGGCGGCGCGGTTGTGTTGTGGGCAAGCTGGCCCACGCTGGCAACGGTCGCATATCCGGCACCACCTTTTCTTGTGCTTGGACTTGCCGCTCTGGTCGGCTTCGCGCTCTCGTTCTGCCTGATGGCTGTCCGTGGCCGGGCACGGTCGTTCTGGTCCGTGTCGCCGGCAACACTGATCTTCGTGGCCTTCGGGCTGATGGGCAACAATGCTTTCTATCTCGCAGCCATTTCGCGGATTGGCCCTGCCGAAGCCAATGTCGTTCACTACCTCTGGCCGATCTTTCTGGTCATCCTGTCGGCCTTCGTCGTCCGTCGGGCGCCGACCCCCGTGCAAGTTGTCGGCATTGCCTGCGGGTTCAGCGGCGTCGCCGTTGCCCTGTCACCTCAGATGGGTGCGGGCTTTGATGCGGTCGGTGTCCTGCTGGGTATCTCGGGAGCGCTGACTTTCGCGGTTTATTCCGTTGGTCGATCTCTGGCGAAGGTGGAAACCAATGTGGTGGGCCCCTCTCTCGGTCTGGCAGGGGCGGGCGCGCTGGCGGTCCATGTGCTGACCGAACCGGTCTACGCGCTGTCCGCCACTCAATGGGGAGCGATAGCGTTGATGGGTCTGGGTCCCTTCACGCTCGCGAACATTCTTTGGGATCGGGCGACGCGGCAGGGTGCTGCGGCGACGATTTCCAGTCTCGCCTTCCTGACACCGTTGGTGGCGCTCAGCCTGCTGGTCGTATTCGGCCTGAGCACTCTCACGCTCCAGCTGGTGGTCGGCGCAGTGCTGACCATTGCGGGGGCCGTCCTGGGGACACGCAGATGATCAAAAGCGCGGGGATTTCGAGAGATTTCCGGACTGTGGCTGGTCAGGCGACAAGAGGTGTCCTGTTCAGAATGACGCCGCTTGTGGCATACCATGCAGCACCTGAGAAGGAGAGCCCATGAGTTATCTTACGGTCATCGCCGCAATCCTTCTGGTGGATCTTCTTGCGCTCGTCAGCCCCGGGCCCAACTTTGTTCTCATCACATCCACGGCCGTCTCGCGATCCCGCAGGCACGCGTTGTGGACAGCGACGGGGATTGCGACCGGTTCGCTGTTCTGGGCAAGCGCCGCAGCTCTGGGGATCGTGTCGATATTCGAAGCACTTCCGCTGCTGGGCCTCATGCTGAAACTCATCGGGATCACGTATCTGCTCTATCTCGGCGTCAGCCTCCTGCGATCAAAGGGGTTCACACCTGGCGCCACGAACACGATGACATCCGGCGGTGGCCGTCGTGGTTTCCTAAGGGGTTTTCTGGTCAATCTGACCAACCCGAAATCGGCTGTCTACTATGCCAGCGTCTTCGCGGCCTTCCTGACACCGGATTTACCGTCCTGGGTTCTGTTTTTGCTGGTCGCGTCTATCGCTGCCATGTCGCTGATCTGGCATGTACTGATTGCAATCGGCCTTTCCGCGCCCCCGGTACAGGCGCGCTATGTCTCCGTTTCGAAACACGTGGACCGGCTCTGCGGCGGCCTTCTCATCTTTCTTGGCCTTCGGCTTGCCTGGGAGAGCCGTTGAAGCGACGTGATCGCTTTGCCAAAGAAAATGTCACCCCCGATGATTGCACCGTTCCCTGACGGAACACCGGTGCACAGTCCCAAGCACCTTTTCATTGCAGGCCAAAGCATTGTGAACCTGCGTCAAACCCCATAAATTGGTGCGAGCCAGCTCAGCTTTTTCGCCGAACGAACACGGCAGCCGCCAGCATTCCTCCAGACAATCATAAGGTCGTCCCGATGAATGTGCGCGCTTCCATTTCCGAAACTGTCGTGCCGACAGCCAAACCTCAGGACATGCTCGACATGTTCATCTCGCACGTGCGGGATGATCATGGGATGGAATTCTCGGTAACACCCGATGGCACCCATTTCATCGAACAGGATGTCTTCCGGATTGAGCTTGGCGTACGGCAGGACGGATTGCGCGTGCGTCTTGCCGGGCCGAATGAAAGTGCACTGATCTTTTTTAAGGAAGAAATCGTGCACCATGTGGCCGATGTCGACTCCGATGCGGCAGCGGCCATTCGCTGGGATGAAACCGAAGGATCTACCCGCCAGGGCGATCTGCCGCCGAATTTCCACGTGCTCACCGTTCTGGAGAGTTTCGAACTGTTCGACGGCATGCAGCGCGTCGTCGTGCACTGCCCGCAGGTTGTGGCACGGTATGAAGAGGGTCTGCATCTGCGGATGATCCTACCGCTGGATCGCACGCGGGCGCCGGTCTGGCCGAGGATGGGAGCAAATGGACCGCCGGTTTGGCCACAAGGCGCAGACAAGTTGCATGCGCGCTTCGTCACGATCCGTCAGGTCCGGGCCGAGAGCAACGAAGTCGATCTGGATATCGTCCGTCACGGCGATGGTCTGATTTCGCAATTCGCGCTGGGTGCGCAACCCGGACAGGAGATCGGGGCCATGGGGCCCGCCGGGATGCAGGCGCTGCCCCAGCACAACCGATACTTTATTGCCGCGGATGGGACTGGACTGCCCGGGGTGGCGCGGTTGCTGGAAAATCTTCCGCCCTCCGCGCGGGGAGACGTGGTGGTCGCGCTGCCCGATGACGTTGATTACTTGCCCCATACGCCGCTGCGTGTGCATCGCGTTGCCCCGTCAGACTTCGAAGTGAGAATCGTGCAGGACGCCCAACGCCTGACGACGCGCGGAGAAACCGAATACGCGTATTTTGCTGGGGAATTCGAAAACGCCCAGGCGCTGCGCAAACATTTCCGGCATGCGCTCGGCTTCGATAAGACGACGCAGATCAGCGCCGCCTACTGGCGGCGTGGCAAACCCGGGTTCGGAAGCTGAGCGATGTCGACCCTGCCCGAGTTCCCGCATGATCTCACACCTTCGCGTGTGGCGAAACTGGACGAATCCGTCGAGATCAAGGCGCTCAACACGCGTTCGGCGGTTCTGGGCGTGGGGCGCATGGAAAGCATTCGCCTGTGGCCCGGCATGCAGCTGATGCGCGCCAACATGCGCGGGCAGGCGGCTTATGACGCCACGATCCGCGGGATTGCCGGTCTGGTGGTCGAAGTACGCCTGCGCGGCGAAAGTCATTCGCGCGAGATCGGCGGACCACGCCGGGCGCATCTGCGGGATGGCAGCCTTGAGATCGCTGGGTGTCCGACGCCAGCGCAATGGCATGTGCAGGCCCCGGCGCAGGAGGTTTTTACCACGGTCGCGGTCGCTTATGATGACACCTTTATCGAAGGGATGCGCGATGCAGCGCCGGACCTCGCAACCCGGTGCAGGGCACTGATGGCCCGTGAGGGATTGGTCACCACGCGGGCCTCTCAATACAGTCTTTGCATCGCCCAACGTCTGCTGGATGTGGACACTGGCCGCAGCTCGGCGACGGTACAGCTGGCGGCGGGGGCCATGGATCTGATCGCCTCGGCTTTCGATGAACTTGACTGCCCGGAGCCGGAAGATGACCGCATGGATTTTGTGCGGGACTACATCGCCCAGAACCCCTGCGCGGACGTTACCATCTCGGATGTCGCGCGCGCCGCGCGTTTGTCACCCACGACGCTGAAGAGCCGGTGCCGCCGCGCCTACGGCTGCGCTAGCGGCGCGGTCATGAAGGACCGTCGGCTGCGCCTGGCGCGCGAGATGTTGCAGAGTGGCAGCTGCCTCAAGGACGTTGCACACCGGCTACACTACAGCAGCTCGGATTCGCTGACGCGCGCGTTGCGTCAGGCGGCCGAGTCCGAATTGCTGGATTAAATGTCTCATTTGCTGGTGCGTGTTTCTATGCGCCGCCCGCAATTAACCTTACCAAAACAATCGGGAATTATTGGTGGGGAATACAATGAGATTCATACGTCCGGTTGGCGCCATGCTTTTGACTGGCATGTCAACTCACGCTTTCGCGCAGGAGAACGAGGCATTTGATCTTGGCACAATCGTTGTCGGGGAGCGCACGGAAAGACCGCTTTCGGAAACCTATGTCGGGGCGTCGGTTCTCGATGAGGAAGCGCTGAGCGAAGCAACTGCCGGGGAGCATATCAACGAAACACTGACCGCAACGCCGAACCTCTTCGTCGAAGGGAAAAGCGAGGTTCCTTCGCTGCGCGGTATACAGGGCGGTGGTCCGGGTGGCACCGTCTCGGCCAGTCTGACGGGCGCCTTTCCGCGCCTGTCCTTTGTGATCGATGGTGTGACACGCCCGGCGGTCTTGCCCAACTCCAGCGGCTCCTCGCTCTGGGACGTGGAGCAGGTCGAAGTCTTGCGCGGCCCGCAATCGCTGCTCAGGGGGCGCTCCGCCTTTGCCGGTGCCATCATCGTCAGCACTGCGGCACCGACGTTTGAGCCCGAAGCGGCTTTCCAGTTCGGCATCGAACATGATGACTTTCACGGACTGAATTACGTGACCAACGGCATGTTCTCGGGGCCGCTGTCCGAAAACGTCGCAGGGCGCCTGACGTTCGAGTTCGCCGATGGTGCTGACCCGAGACGCGCCACCGATGTCGAGGATGACTGGATCGTCGAATACGACAACATCCGCCTGCGCGGTAAGCTTCTGGGGGAATTCGAGACGGACGCGGGTGCACTCACGCTCAACCTACTGGCAGAGCATCAGTCGGGCCAGACGCCGCAAACCCGGAACAACGTGATGACTCCGCTTTTGACCGGGCGGCCCTTGGAAGATCGTATCCTGGTCAATGCGGCAGCGGCACCGCTGGGCATTCCCGGACGGACCTTTGACACGGAAACGAACGTGCTGTCCTTTGACGCGGCGCTGGAAACCGGCGGCGGCACCTTTCGCTGGATCACCTCCTTTCTGGAAGACAGCTTCGTGTCGATCCCGGAACAGGTTTATCCCTTCCCCTTTGACGTGGACGAGCAAAGCTTCACGCAGGAACTCCTGTATGAGTTCGGACCGCGGGACCGCGTGCGCGCCGGGGAATTTTCCGGGCTCGTGGGGCTAGCCTATGAAGATCGGAAACAGAACACCCAGATCAGCGGGCTGTTCTCCTTCGACAGTGATGTGGAAACAACGTCGAGCGCCATTTTTGCCGATCTGCGTTATGGACTCAGCGATCAACTCATCTTGTTTGGCGGAGCCAGGCTGCAGCATTACAAGGACGCGCGCCTGCAGATTTCAACCTTCGGACCGCTCAC
>ERZ1740065.925-NODE-925-length-16857-cov-4.574932_pt1 | contig 16857 bp, 15 predicted proteins | sample MGYA00581738_ERZ1740065 | MGnify/ENA primary metagenome ERZ1740065 (study PRJEB43018, sample SAMN04849749) | marine metagenome | isolation source: floating plastic debris | place: Pacific Ocean | collected 2008-09-01 | study: EMG produced TPA metagenomics assembly...
TGCGGGAGAGGAGATTACTCTGCGGCGTCCCAACAATGTTTCTCCGACCCAGTACCACACATTCTTTACCCGTCACCTCAATCTCGTAGCGCTCCAGCATTTGCAGGATGCCAAAGGGGGTGGCGGGCAGGAAACAGGGCAAGCCTTGGGCCATCCGACCAAAGTTCATCGGGTGAAAACCGTCGACGTCTTTTTCGGGGGCGATGGCCAGCGTTACCTGCTCCTCGCTGATGTGCTTGGGCAGGGGCAATTGGACGATAAACCCATCGACCCCTTCATCGGCGTTGAGCTGGGCGATGATGGCGAGCAATTCGTCCTCACTGATGTCCGCCTCGCGCTTGATGAGGCTCGATTCGAACCCCACCTGTTCGCAGGAGCGTACCTTACTGCGGACGTAGGACTGGCTGGCGGGATTGTCGCCGATCAATACGGCGGCCAGATGAGGGCGTTTGTGCCCCCCCGCGATCAGGGTTTCGACCTCCGTGGCGATTTCGGTTTTGATCCGTTTTGACAACAATTTTCCGTCGATCAGTTGCATAGTTCTTAGGCTTGATTGAATGGACGGTAAAGGTAGAAAAATTATACCGATCCGTTTTAAACTCATTTTGTCCTACTACTTAGCACAAATATTCTTAATTTGATGCTTGTAAACTGTAAACCAACCAAAGCTTATCATGACTAAACGAATCAATCCCCTATTGATGGCCCTCGTCTTCACCATTGGTACCCTTTGCTTTTCTTGTAAAAACGAATGCGTCAGATGTACGGGCGGCCCCGTTGAGGAGACGCTCTGCGAAGATGACTTCAACAGCACCATCCTCTACGAAACGGCCATCAGCTCCGCCCAGGCCGCCGGAGGAACCTGCGTTGAGGAGTAGGGTCCCGATCTTACTGTGTCGATTGCCCCGTTCTGGATTCGGTAACAATCCGGTCGTAAAAGGCCACCAGGCGCGATGCTTCGCGCTCCCAGGTCAATTGCTCCGCCGCCTTGCCACAATTAGTGACCCGCTCGCGGTTACGCTCCTCATCGTCCAGGAGCGCGCGTACCGCCCTTACGATGCTGTCCTCCCGCAAATCGGGCACCAGCACTCCGACGTCGTAGGTCTCGACGAGTTGGCGGTATTCGGGGAAGTCGCGGTGTAAGGCGGGTACGCCAGCCTGGAGGTAATCAAAGGTCTTATTGGCCAGCGAATAGTAGTAGTTCAGACTGTGGTCCGATAGCAGGTTGAGCCCAACACTGGCTTGGGGACTCAATTGCGCCTGCTCTTCCGGTGGCAATTAGCCCCTGATGCGAACGCGCTCCTCCTGCCCCCGTGTCGTACACTCGGCGCGCAGCTCCGCCGAGAGGTCGCCCTCTCCGGCCAGCCACAACTGTACCCCCTCCAGTTCGGACAGCGCCGCCAGCATCTCGCTGATACCACGGCCCTCGTTGAGTACGCCCTGGTAAAGGATCACCGGAGGCTGTACCTTAGCCCCCGCCCCACCCGACCGACGCTGCGGCAAGTTGCGGATCAGCCCAAAGTCGATGCCGTAACGCCGACTGAGGACTGCTTGCAGCGCCGCCCCCACCGTGTAGGCATAGCGAATGCGGGGAATACAGTGCCGGGCCACGGCCTCCCAAATCTTTTGAACCCGGGGGCGACGAGCCACTTCGGGCGTTTCGGTATAGTACTCGTGCGCATCGTAGACCAGAGGAACCCCACGCCAACGGCTCCAGTAAAACATCGGCAAGAGGGTATCCAAGTCGATGGCGCAGAGCATGGTAAAGGATTGACGCCACAGGAAAAAGAACAGCCGCAGGTGGTACTCCAGGTAAAACAATTTGCCCCGTTCGAAAAAACAGGAGAGGCGGTGCTGGGCAAAGTCCCGATCGATCAAGGGCCTAGAATTTTTTCTTTGCCGACCGACCAGCAGCACCCGGTAGCCGGCTCGCGCCAAACTGCCACAGATTCGGATCATCCGCTGGTCGTAGCTCAGGTCGTTGGTCACGCTGAAAATGATGCGGTGTTGGCTCCGTGCTTTCATCCGCGACCGATTTTACCTTCTCGCTCCCGCAAGATACCCTCTTCAAGGAGGTACTGGACGACGCGCAGGACCCGCTCCCGCTGGGCGGGAGTAAATTGCGCCATCAAGTCTTCCAATGGCCGGGCCTCGGTAGCCAGGAGCGCGAGGAGACGGGCGCGAAGGTCGGCAAATTCCGACTCGGTAGCCGTGCTTTGGTTGCGGCCCAGGCAGACGTCGCAAATTCCGCAAAGCGGAGCCTCCACTTCTCCAAAATAGGCCAACAATTGTTGTTGACGGCAGTGGTTCCGCTCGGCGTAGGCGACCGCTCGGTCGATGCGCTGGCGGTGACGCGCTTGCAGGGTGCGGTAACGCTCCTGGTCGATGGTGAGGTTCTGCGCGGCTACGCGTTCGCGGATAAAGATCAACTGTGGTTTGTCTTTCTGAGGACGGTAGCGGATGATGCCTTCCTGGTGCAATTGCTGGAAAGCCCGGCGCAGCTTGGCATCGGGAACCTTTAGGAACCTGGCGAGCTGTTTTTCCGAGATTTTGACGAAGTCGCGGAAGGCGCCCTGGTAGGTGCGTAAGATGGTCTTGAGCAAGCGATCGAATTGGCGATGCCGCAGTAGGAAATCGTAGAGCTTTTCCTTGGTGACCAATACCTTGAGGCTGGAAGGTACAAAGACCGCCTCGGTGAGTACGATCCAACCTTCGCTCTGCAGGACTTTGAGGGCCGAAAAAGTTTCCAGGGTGGGCAACTGATAGGTCCGGGCAAAATCGACCAGTTCGAAGTCAAAAGCCGCGCCTTCCCCCGCCCCCACCGCCACCTGAAAGTAAGCTCCCAGGGCTTGGTACACGCGCCGCAGGACCTCCATGGATGGAAAGGCCAGCTCCCAATTGCGGTAGAGGTTTTCCCGATCCCCCTCCTGATACAGGAGCACCGCGTAGGCCTTTTCCCCATCGCGTCCGGCCCGGCCCGCCTCCTGAAAATAGGCCTCCAGGCTGTCCGGCAAATCGAGGTGAACCACCACCCGGACATCCGCCTTATCGATGCCCATACCAAAGGCGTTGGTGGCCACCACAATCCGGGTTTGCCCCCCAATCCACCCCTCCTGTACGGCGGCCCGCGTTTCCAGGGAGAGTCCCGCGTGGTAAGCCGCCGCCCCGATGCCCTTGCGCTGCAGCAGCCGGGCCAGCTCTACGGTCCGCCGCCGACTGCGTACGTACACCACCCCGGCTCCCGCTACCTTTTGGAGAATATCGAGTAGTTTGTCGGCCTTCACCGCTTCTTGGAGCACGACGTAGGCCAGATTATCGCGGGCAAAACTCTTTTGTAGTACCCGGGGCGTTGCGAAGTCCAGCTTTTCCTGGATATCCGTCACCACTTCGGGGGTCGCCGTAGCCGTCACCGCCAGGACGGGAGTCTGGGGCAGGTATTCGCGAATTTCCTGAATCTCGAGGTAGGCGGGACGAAAATCGTAGCCCCATTGGGAAATACAGTGGGCCTCATCGACCGCGAGGAGGTTGACCGTCATGCGTTTGATGCGTTCGCGGGCCAGCTCGGTACGCAGCCGCTCGGGAGAGAGGTAAAGCAATTTGACCTTGCCGTAAACGCAGTTGTCAAAGATGCGGTCCATGTCTTTGTAGTGCATCCCCGAGTAGATGGCCTCGGCGGCGATTCCCCGTTGCTGGAGGTGATAAACTTGGTCCTTCATCAGGGCGATCAGGGGCGACACCACAATGCAAATGCCTTCCCGACACAGGGCTGGCACTTGGTAGCAAATCGACTTTCCCCCACCGGTGGGCAGCAGGGCCAGGGTATCCGCTCCCGCCAGTACCGAATCGATGATGTCGGCTTGTAGGGGACGAAAATCGGCGTAGCCCCAGTACTGCTGGAGGACGTTGAGTGCAGTTTGTCGATTTGGCGTCAAGGCTGGTGGAGGTTTGCTGATCAAAGAAAGCCTTTTTCCCCCTAAAAAAAGAAAGCGTCCGCCGCAAAATGCCGCCAACGCCTTCGATAAGGTTTGTAGTATTATCTAATTCACCAAATTGTCAGAGTTAGTGTGGGGCTAGAAAATGCCCCGGTATTCGCTCGTCGTGGGCGAGTAGCCAAAGAGGTTGAAGGAAAAGGTAAGTCCGGTAAAGAAATACCAATCCTGAAACTCGGGATTGCCCCGGGGGCCACCCTCCTTACGGCTGGCACGACGGGGATCTCCCCGGTAGGAGAAGGCCGCCGCCGTGGGGTTGACCTCGGCCAGCGCAACGATGTCCGGGTAGGTGTTCCCCACGTCATCGAGGTAGTCGGTAAAGGTTTTGCGCGCGCCCAGCTCAATGCCGATGTTGACAAAGTCGTTGGCAAAAAGCTTCATGCCCACTCCGAAAGGAATGGCAAATTCGCGGAGCTGGTAGGGCTGGCGATCGGGGTATTGGGGCAAGCCCTGCCCTTCGGTACCGAGGGGTTGTAGGTCCACCCAGCCCTCATCACCGTAGGCCTGTGGATTGAACGTAAAGGTAGTTACGCCCCCGTACAGGTAAATCGCGATCTTGTCGGAATAGTCCCAGCGCTGGGGCATGAGATTAAACTCCCCCTGTAGGCCAATTTCGTGGATATCGGATTGGAAGTGCAGGTTGCGGTGGGCGTGGGTCGAGGAGTTTTCGTCCTTGGCCGAAATGCGTCCTTTATAATAGTGTAGCTTGGCGGAAAAGCGGTAGGAAAAGTTGTAACGGGTAAAGAAGCCGTAGGCCATATTGCCCTCCTTGAGCTCAAGGGTTTGGTGTTGGAGGTCACCACTGTAAAAAGAAATTCCGGTGAAGGCTCCTACTTCGAGGTACTGGCCTTGGGCGATGGGGAGTAGAAAAAAAGGTAGACTAGCGAGCAGTAACAGTTTTCTCATGGGAAAGTGGTTTATGTATTTAACTGGTCCTAAATTTCGGGGGGAGTCGTATGGAGGGGAGGTATTATTTCAAAGCTTCGTGATAGGGTATTTCAAATAGTGGTCCAAAAAGTAGATCGCGTCGCCCGACTGTCACATATTTTGGTATCCGGGAAAAAGGCATTTATCCACCACTGCGGATGAGGGAATTATACATCAAACAAAAGTGCCAGACAATTGAGATTGCCTGGCACTTTTTGGCCTCGAACGGACCAGCGATTGCCCGCGACTGGGTTTAGAAGTTGGTCGGACAGCCTTTTTTACCGCGTCGGCTTCGGCCCCGACTACCCACCAGGCCATTATCGAGGAAGTTGTAGGAAATCGTGATGCCGGCGGTGGCGTACCAATCATCGACGACACTGCTATTGGTGGATCCTCCCCGGGCGTTCCCAAATTCTTTGGGCTCGCCGGTGCGGTTGGCCAAGGCCAGGGCGATCTCGCCCCGCGATTCGAGGATGTCGGCATCGTCGACGTAGGTGCGGGAGACGTCGTCCAAATAGTCGGTAAAGGTACGGCGCAGCCCCGCCTCGACGCCGATGTTCCACTGATCGTTGATGGCAAACTTGAGTCCGCCCCCGATCGGGATGGCCAGCTCGGTGAGCCGGTAGGGCTGGCGGTCGGGATACTGGGACAGGCCCTGGCCCTCGGTACCGAGGGGCTGGAGTTCGTAGGTATCGCCGTCCAATTCGGCGGTGGGATTAAAGACGAAAGCCGCAACACCAAAGAAAATGTAGGGCGAAAAGGTTTCGGAAAGGGCGTAGGGCTGGTAGCCTAGGATGTTAAATTCACCGATGAGGTTGAACTCGAGAATGGTCGATTTGAAGCTCAAGTTGCGTCTTTGCCGGTTGGCGTCGATGGACTGGGCATCATCGCCCGAAACGGAGCTGTAGTTGATCCCAAAGCGGCCCGCGAAGAGGCGGTGGGGATTGTAGCGGACAAAGGCGCCAAAAGCGGCGTGACTGGGACCGACGCTGTACCAGTTTTTGGAGGGAGACAAATCGCCCTGGTAGTTGGAAACGCCCCCGAGAATACCGACTTCCCAGCCCTGGGAGTAGGCCAGGGAACCAAGCAAAAGGCTGACAGCAACGAGCAGTATCTTTTTCATATAGGTGAATTTTAAAAGGAAATTAGGTGAACTACGAGGGCTCTAACGACTGAACCACCGCAATAATTATCACAAAAATAGTAATAATCCACCTTTAGCGCTCAGATTTACCAAAATCAACTTCTTTACAAACCGCCCCTGGTCACCCCCAAAGCAAAATTGGTCTAAATTAGCGGTTCAAATACCAATTCAAAGCCGCCAAATCGTTATTATTATCACAATTTTGAATTAATTTCACCGCCGCAAATCTAATTGCGTTTTCTTAAACCATCACGAATATGAAAATCAAATGCTTACTGCCAATGCTCTTTATCGGTTTTGGCGTCACCCTAACCGCGCAGGATACCTCGCCGGAGAATTGGTTTAACCTCGACCCCAAGACGGATAACGTACCCGGCGTTAGCACCGAAAAAATGTACCAAGAACTACTCGGTGGACGCGAGTCCGAAACGGTCATCGTCGCCGTCATCGATTCCGGCGTCGATCCCGACCACGAAGACCTCAAGGATGTCATGTGGGTCAACGAAGACGAGATCCCCGGTAATGGCATCGATGACGATAATAACGGTTACATCGACGATATCCACGGCTGGAACTTTATCGGTGGCAAAGATGGCAAGAACATCACCCACGAATCCCTGGAAATCGCGCGTTTGGTAGCCAAGTACCAGAAAATCTACGATGGCGTCGACGCCAATTCCCTCTCCAAAAAGCAACGGGTGGAGTACGATGCGTACCAGACCATGAAGGAGGAATTCGAAGAGAAGAAAAACAGCGTCATGGGACAGGCCGCCGGCGTCATGCAGTTTGCCGAAGGCATCAAAATGCTGACCGAACACTTCGGAAAGTCCCCCAGCCTCGCCGAACTCAAAGCGCTGGATGGCGACGAAACCCTCAAGACCGTTGGCCAACAAGTGGCCGGTATCCTCGAAGGCCAGGGCGTGACTTTTGACGAACTCAAGGAGAACATCGAAGGTGCCAAGAGCTACTTCGACGGTCAGCTCAACTATTACTATAATGTGGACTTTGATCCCCGCGCCGAAGTCGTCGGCGACAACTACGACGACCCCTACGAGCGCGACTACGGCAACAACGACATCCAGGGCCCCGATGCGGGTCACGGAACCCACGTTGCGGGCATCATCGCCGCCGCCCGCGGCAACGATGTGGGCATCATGGGCGTGGCGGACAACGTACGAATCATGTCAGTACGCGCCGTACCCGATGGTGACGAACGCGACAAGGACGTCGCCAACGCTATCATCTACGCCGTCGATAATGGCGCCTCCATCATCAACATGAGCTTTGGTAAGAGCTACGTGTGGAACAAAAAAGTGGTCGATCAGGCCGTCAAGTACGCCATGAAGAATGACGTCCTCCTCGTTCACGCCGCCGGTAACGACGGTAAGAACACCGACGTGGCCAATAATTTCCCCCACGATGCTTTTGCCAAGCGCGGCTTGTTTGGTCCCAAAATGGCCAGCAACTGGATCGAAGTGGGTGCCCTGACCTACCGCGGTGGCGCCGATGCCCCGGCCGGTTTCTCCAACTACGGCAAAGACAACGTCGACGTCTTCGCTCCCGGTTACCAAATCCTGTCGACCACCCCCGACCAGGGTTACGACAAGTACAGCGGAACGAGTATGGCCGCCCCGGTAACGGCTGGCGTTGCCGCCGTCCTGCGCTCTTACTTCCCCGAACTGACCGCCGAGCAGGTCAAGGAAATCATCGAGGGATCCATCATCCCCCAAACCCAAAAAGTCAAACAACCCGGTAGTGGTGACCTGGTTCCCTTCTCCGACCTGTGTAAGACCGGAGGCGTAGTCAACAGCTACCAGGCGGTCCAAAAGGCCAAAAAGACCAAGGGTAAGAAGAAAATCAAAAAGAAGAAGAAGGCGAAAGTGGCCGTACCCTAGTGGTCCGCTAGCAATCGCAAATCACCAAGCCGGGAGAGTCGACCACTCTTCCGGCTTGGTGGTTTATGGAAAGCTGCGGAAACTAGCGAATGACGACTTCACGGAGAAACTCCTCCCCCAGTTCCTCGTTGAGGAGGTGGCGAATCTTCTCCCGTCCCAGGTTGAGCTCCTGGCGCAGGGGGGCCGAGTTGAGGTGGATGTAGAGGGTTTGCTGACGCAAACTGAGATCGGTGGTGTAGCCGCTGATGGTGGGGCCCATGAGGCGGGGCCAAGCGCGGCGCAACTGGGTGAGCTTGAGCTTGCCCCGTAGTTGCCGCTGGGCGGTCAGGGCCTGGAGGACCTCTTTCAGACTTTGGTCATTGTGCTTTTTCATCCGGTGCGGCGTCGATGATTTGGCCCTGGGCTACCCTAAATTTTCGGTAGTCCACGGTAAATTGGTTTAGAATAGAAGCCAAGCGGTGTTCGTCGGTGTCGGTGATAAAGACCTGTCCAAATTCCTGCTCGATCAGCAGTTCAATCAGCTGACGTACCCGGCTGGGATCCAATTTATCAAAAATATCGTCGAGAAGTAAGAGGGGCGACTCCTTTTTTTCACCACGGAGGATGGCGTACTGGGCCAGTTTGAGGGCCAGGACGAAGGATTTGAGCTGGCCCTGGGAGGCATACTTTTTGAGGGGATACTCCCCAATTTGAAAAAGCAGGTCATCCCGGTGGATGCCGACGGTGGTCCGTTGCAAAATACGGTCCTTTTCCCGGGCGGCCACCAGCAGGTCCGCCAGATTCGACTCGCTCAGGGCACTGCGGTAGGTACAGCTCACCTGTTCCTGACCTCCCGAAATGGCGGCGTAATGTGCTTGTAGGGCCGGTACGAGTTGGGTTTGGAAGGCGGCTCGTTGCTGATGCAGGTAGGTGGCTGGGGCCAGCAATTGCTCATCGTAGGTAGCCAAAAGGGCCGCGTCAAAACGCCGTTCGGCCCCCATTTGTTTGAGCGCCGCGTTGCGCTGTTTGAGTAGGCGGTTGTACTGCACCAGATCACGCAGGTAGCGGGGATCCAACTGGGAGAGGGTGTTGTTCAGAAAACGCCGGCGGTCCTCGCTGCCCTCGGTGGCCAGCCGGGTATCGTCCGGGACGATCATGACGACGGGCAGCAGGCCGATGTGGTCGATCAGTTTGGGATAGGCCACGTCGTTGCACTCGATGACTTTGCGTTTGCGGGCCTGTACTTTGGCTACGATGCGGTAGCGTTTCTGATTTTTGTAGAAATGGCCTTCGAGGCGGAAAAAGGCTTCGCCGTGGAGGGTCAGGTGGGCATCGCTGAGGCTTTGTTGGCTCTTGCACATGCACAGGTAGTAGATGGCGTCGAGCAAATTGGTCTTACCCATCCCGTTTTTTCCCACGAAGCAATTGATTCGGGGAGCCAGTTGGAGACCTTGGCTGGTGTAGTTCTTGAATTGAGTGAGTTTTAGCGTCAGTAAGCGCAAGCGTTTTTTTTGCAAATATAGAAAGTGGGGCGTGGTTTAACTCGAAAATAGCCGTATCTTTGGGTGATAAATTTGGCACTTGTACCACCACCGTAGTACTACTCCGCCTCGGTGGTACAAAATCGCCCCACATTCGTTCACCCATAAAGTATTGATCGCCGTGGTACAGAACACCAAAAGCAAGGGCAAACGCTCCAAAAAGCCTACCTACACCAAGGAGACCTACCTCGAATGGTACGAGATGATGTTGCGGATTCGCCGTTTCGAAGAGCGGACTTTAATGATGTACGGACAGCAGAAAATCCGTGGATTTTGTCACGTCTACATCGGTCAGGAAGCCATTGCGGCGGGTATGATCTCGGCGATCCGGCCCGCCGATGCCGTGGTGACGGCCTATCGCCAACACGGCATTGGGCTAGCGCGGGGCATCAACGCCAACGAAGCCATGGCCGAGCTCTACGGCAAAGCCACCGGCGTGGTAAGGGGCAAGGGGGGATCGATGCACTTCTTTTCCCGCGAAAAACGCTTTTTCGGGGGCAACGGCATCGTGGGTGCGCAAATTCCGATCGGAACGGGCATCGCCTTTGCCGAAAAGTACAAGGGGACGGACAACATCTGCGTGACCATGTTTGGCGATGGCGCCGCCCGGCAGGGCGCCCTCTTCGAAGCGTTCAACATGGCCATGACCTGGACCCTACCCGTACTGTACATCTGTGAAAACAATGGCTACGCCATGGGTACCTCGGTCGATCGGACCAGTAATGTGACCGACATCTACAAGATCGGATCGGCCTTCGATATGCCCAGCGAGGCCGTCGATGGCATGAGCCCCGAATCGGTACACGAAGCCCTGGAGCGGGCCTCGGAGCACGTGCGTTCCGGCAAGGGCCCCTACTTCCTCGAAATCAAGACCTACCGCTACAAAGGCCACTCCGTCTCCGACCCCGCCAAGTACCGGACCAAAGACGAACTGGAGGAATACAAGGGCATGGACCCCGTCAAGACGACGGAGAAGAAGATCATCGACGGCAAAATTGCCACCGCCGAAGAGATCAAAGCCATCAAAGACAAAATCAAAGTAGAGATCGACGAGGCCATCAAATTTGCCGAATCCTCTCCTTATCCCGATCCGGCGGACCTTTTTGACAATAACTACGTACAAAAGGACTACCCCTTCCTCCAGTAATTCTGACACCAATTGGTGCGGAGTTGGGGCCGCGAGGTAAAAAATCGAGCGGGAAATGGATAAATTGTCTATTTTTGCGTCGATTTTTTAGAATTTGACCACCACAATCCAAGAACTAACCGCAATGGCAAGAAGACGCAATCCGAAAAAAGACGATACCCTAGTAGACATCGTAGAAGCCAGAGACAACGCACAGGACTTTTTTGAAGCCAACCAAAATACCATTCTCATGGCCCTGGTCGGTGCCGTCCTCCTGATTGGCGGCTATTTGGCCTACACCTACCTCTACCAAGCCCCCCAGGAGCAGGAAGCCATCGAGGCCATGGAACAGGCCCAGCGCCAGTTCGAACGCGACTCCTTTGCCCTGGCCCTCCAAAACGCCAACGGCGATCAGGGCTTTCTGGACATCATCGACAACTACGGCGGTACCAAAGCGGGTAACCTCGCGCAGTACTACGCCGGCATTTGCTACCTCCACCTCGGCCAAACCGATGCCGCCATCGAATACCTGGAGGATTTCTCCCCCGCGGGAGAAGTGCTGCCCATCTCCCGCTACGGCGCCATGGCCGATGCCTACGGCGAAAAGGGCGATTTTGACCAAGCCCTCCAATACTACGATCGCGCCGTCCAGGCAGGTAGTAACGAATTCCTGACCGCCTACTACCTCAAAAAAATGGGGATGCTCCAGGAAAAGCAAGGGGACCTCGCGGGATCCAAAAAAAGCTACCAAACCATCAAGGACAAGTACCCCTTCTCCCCCGACGCCCGCGATATTGACAAATTTTTGGCTCGCGTCGGTGGCGACACCAACTGAGTCCTCCTCTTTTAGCAGGAGGAAAGAGGCTGAGTCAAAAGATTCAGCCTCTTTTTTTTATTTTTGCACCTACACTTTTCACCTAAAAGCTAAATCACTATGTCCAGCTCCGCAAAAAATTTGTCGACCTACGACGAGAATAATATACCCGATGCCAATGGCATGAGCATCGGAGTCGTGGTGAGTGAATGGAATCACCAAATCACCCACGCCCTCTACGAGGCTTGTTTGCAAACCCTCGAAAAACACGGGGTCCAAAGCGATGACATCCACAGCGCCCAAGTACCGGGCGCCTTCGAACTGCCCGCCGGCGCCAAGATGCTCGCCTCCAGCGCCAAACTCGATGCCGTCATCTGCTTGGGCTGCGTCATCAAGGGCGAAACCAACCACAACGAATACATCAACCAAGCCGTCGCCACCGGGCTGTGCAACCTCAGCATCGTCTCCGGCAAACCCTTTATCTTTGGCGTCCTCACTCCCAACAACGAAGCGCAAGCCCAGGACCGCGCCGGTGGCCAACACGGCAACAAGGGAGTCGAGGCAGCCGTCACCGCCATCCGAATGGTACACCTCAAAAAACAGTTGACCAAGGCGGAAGGCAAAATTGGCTTCTGACCATGCGTCTCCACGTCATCCAAACCGGTTTCCTCAAATAGGATGGCGGTGCCATGTTCGGCATCGTACCGCGCCAAATCTGGGAAAAGCTCAATCCGCCCGACCCCCAAAACCGCTGTACCTGGGCCCTGCGTTGCCTGCTCATCGAGACGGAAGAACGCAAGATCTTGGTCGATACTGGAGTGGGCGACAAACAGGACGAGAAATTTCGCCGCCATTTTGAACCGCACGGCGACGACAACCTGCTCCAGTCCCTGGCCCAACTCCAGCTCCGCCCCGAAGACATCACCGACGTCTTCCTGACCCACCTGCACTTCGACCACTGTGGCGGAGCGGTACGCCGGAGCACGGAAGGCCAACTCGTCCCCACCTTTCCCCGGGCCAATTACTGGACCAACGCCGCCCACTACCAGTGGGCCCTCCAGCCCAATCCGCGAGAAAAAGCCTCTTTTTTAAAAGAAAACTTCGTCCCACTCGACGACCAGGGACAACTGCGCTTTCTGCCCACCCTCGGCGCCGAATGGAACAGTTGGGTCGACGGCATCAGCTACCGATTGGTGTACGGCCACACCGAAGCCATGATGCTGCTCCGCATCCCACTGAACGCAGGATACCTCATCTACTGTGCGGACCTACTGCCCTCCTCGTACCATCTCGGACAACCCTACATCATGGCCTACGACCTGCGACCACTGGAAACCCTCCGCGAAAAGGAAGTACTGCTCGAAGAGACCCTGGCGGAGGGACACGTCCTTTTCTTCGAGCACGATCCCCAACTCGAGTGCGCCCGCATTGCCCGCAACGAAAGGGGACGCATCGTGATTGCGGAACGGTTACAACTCAGTGATCTCGCTACCTGATGTCCATTGCCTTCGACCCAACGATTCAGACTGCCTGCCCCGAGCTCCATCTCGGTACGATTCGCTGTGCGGTCGTGGTCGAGCCCGGCTCTTCCGAGCTGTGGGCCCTACTCGATCAGACGGTCGCCCAGCGACGGGCGGAGCTGGTGGATACCACGGCGATTGCTCCCTTACCCGCCATCCGGAGCACCCGACGGGGCTATAAAAGCTGTGGCAAAGATCCCGCTCGCTACCGAGCTGCGGCGGAGAGCTTACTCCGCCGGGTGGTCCAGGGTAAGGGGCTTTACCGGGTAAATAACGTGGTGGACATCATCAATGGGGTCTCCCTCAAAAGTGCCTTCTCCATCGGGGGCTACGATGCCGAACAAATCGAGGGGCCCATCCGTTTGGGTATCGGAACGGCGGAGGAAACCTACCTCGGTATCGGTCGGGGCCGCCTCAATATCGCCCAGCTACCCGTCCTGCGGGATCAGCGGGGTGCCTTTGGGAGCCCCACCAGCGATTCGCAACGTACCCGGATACAGGCCCACACCCGCCACCTCCTGTTGGTCTTTTTTGCCTTCGGAGCAACGGAGACCCTAGCGAGCGCCACGGAGCGCGCTCGTGATTACCTCAAACGGTTCGCCTCGGCTACGGCCATCGAATCGCAAATTATTAAGGTACATGCTGGAAAAGATCAAACCGGATTTGGCCCCCACCCGTACCCAACTGGTAGCCGTTTCCAAAACCAAACCCACAAGTGCCATTCAAGACTTGTACGACCGCGGACAGCGCATTTTTGGCGAAAACCGCGTCCAGGAAATGGTGGAAAAATGGGAAGCTTTACCCCGGGACATCGAGTGGCACCTCATCGGTCACCTACAGCGCAACAAGGTCAAATACATCGCCCCCTTCGTCTCCCTCATCCATTCGATCGATAGCCTGCGGCTCTTGAAGGAGGTCGACAAACAAGCCCAGCGCCAGGAGCGCGTCATCGACGTGCTGCTGCAATTTCACATCTCGGAAGAAACAACCAAATTTGGATTGGAATTGGACGAGGCACGCGCCCTCCTGGATTCGGAGGACTACCGGGCCATGGCCCACATTCGGGTGGTGGGGGTAATGGGAATGGCAACCTTTACGGATCGCAAGGAGCAGGTCCGGGCCGAGTTTCGCAACTTGCGTCAGATTTTTGAAGAACTGCAGCAAAGCTACTTCGACAGCACTCCCCACTTTTTCGAAATATCCATGGGCATGTCCGGCGACTATCTCCTCGCCGTGGAGGAGGGCAGTACGCTGGTGCGCATCGGCAGCCTCCTCTTTGGGGCCCGCTAAGGACGTCCCCTTCGTTTACTGCACCACAAACTTGCGGATCACCCGTTGTCCGTCCACCCGCAATTCTGCCACGTAAAGGCCGCTGGGCCAATTGGCTACGTCGATCCGTTCTACCGTATCCTCCACCCGACGCTGGGTCAAACGCTGGCCCCGGGCATCGTAAACCACCAAGTCCGCCCGGGAGTACTGGGCCAGCCCCTCCCACTCCAACTGTATCCAATCCGTAGCGGGATTCGGAACGAGCCGCAGGTCCGGAGCGGCGAGTACATCCTTAGTATTGACGGTGCCGTCTACTTTATAGTTGGTGGCAAACAAGTCCAAGCCACCGCGTTTGTTGCCCACGATGACGTCGAGGAAACCATCGTTGTTGAGGTCCGCTACGCTGATCCGCGTTTCGATCCCCACGTTGAGATTGCCGTAGTTGGACGAGATTTGATTGAAGCGACCGGTCAGGTTGCCCTCGATCTGGTCGTACACGAACAGGTTACCGGAGGAGCTCCCGGAGAACAGCAAAAAGTCGTCTCCTACATCGTAGAAGAAGGGGGCGCTACTGCCCGCGTTGGAGCTATTGGGGCCGAGTTCGATGGTGTTGACGAGTCCCAGATAGGGCGTACCGCCATCCAACTCGGGATCCGAAGCAAAAATGGGATTGGTGACGGTCCCACGGTTGCGGTAAAAGATGATGTTGCCCGCCAAAGCGAGGTTAACGGGATCCTGATTGATGGTTCGTTGGCCGACGATCAAGTCCAGAAGGCCATCCCGATCCAAGTCAATGATCTGGGGAACACTCTTGCCCCCAATATCGATGCCCATGTAGTTGCCACTCAGCGGCCCAAATTGGAAGGGCTGGTTGGGCCCCGCCGTATTCTCAGCGTACAATAAGGTGCCATTTTCGCTGCCACAGACCAGATCGGCATCCCCATCGCCGTCGAGATCGCCGAAGGCAGGGGTAAAATTAAACAACTCCGAGGTGGTGCGAAACAGGTCGCGGAAGCCCAGGTAGTCGTCATCGACCAGGCGGAAGGCGGGTTGATTTTCCGTCCCGGTGTTTTCGTAAAGGAGCAGGGTCGACTCGTCGTCCATGTTGATGCGGGCATTGCCCACCAGGATATCAAGAAGGCCATCGGCATTGTAGTCTACAAAAACGGGGTTGGAACCCAGCCCCACCTGGATGGTTTCCGAAATCAGGAAGTCATTCGCCCGCCAACTAAAGCGGGGGGTTTCGTTGGAATCCGTGTTCTTGTACCACCAAATTGACTCAAAGGAGACCCCAATATTGTCCGAATTGGAGGCCGATACCAGATCCAGGAGGCCGTCATTGTCCAGGTCGGCCAGGAAGGAGGAGGGGAAGGTGGTGATGTCCAAGGAGCGGTCGTAGCTGGGAAAGTTACAATCCTGATCGGTCATCCAGGCTACGTTGCGGTCGCCTTCGTTGATGCCGAACACGAGGCTGTTAAAGCTGATGTCCCCCAGCAGGATTTCCTTGTCGCCATCATTGTCTTCGTCAAAGGTGAGGATGGTCGAACCGGGGTGTACGCCGCTGGATTGGAAGCCCTCGGCGCAGAGGTCGGGATCGGAGCTGAGGTTGAGGCAGTTGGTGATGCCAGTCTCAAAAAAACGTCCCCAGCAATCGTCAATCCGGCGGAAGATCAAACTATCGCGCCCGTAGCCCATTTCCACCGATTGGTTTTCGTAGTAAAAGATCGAGCCACCGGCCACGGTAAAGGTCAGGACGTCGAGATCGCCGTCGCCATCCAAATCGTCGATGGCGGGAATATCGGCCCGGTCGACAAAGAGTTGGGTAAAGTTGCCCCCCCCCGTAGAGACGGGGATGATGTCGATCGAAATCTGATTGAATTCGAGCCGGTCGAAGACCAGGCGATTGCCCTGATAACGGCCCTTGTAGACCAGTACCCCCGAGGCCATACTATTATCGGATTGGGCAAAGATATCTACGATGCCGTCGCCATCGTAATCGCGGAGCAGGACCCAGTCGTTGAGTTCGGGAAAGCCGCTGACGAAGAAAGGCTGGAAATCGAAGTCAACGGTGTTGCTGGTCCCCCGACTGATAAAGGCCATTTGTACATCGCCCGCCCGATCAAACACGTAGAGGTCGGGCGTGCCGTCGTTATTGAGATCCGCCTGGGAAAACTGGGGTGCTTTAAAGCCACCGGTAAAAGGGTAGCGGAGGCTTTGATCGTCCTCAGAAACGTCGAACTGAAGTCGTTGTAGGTCTTGTGCGGTGAGGGTAAGTAGGCTAAAAAGTAAGAATGATAGCGTTAGAATTTGTCGAGTCATATACAGGAGTTTTACAGAAATCGGCCGGCGCGCCCTCGCTTGTGCATTTGGGCAAACTTGGTGGTCTGGTGATTAATTTGTTTCTTACCAAGTGCAAAACAAACAGAACAAAAGGACCCGGAGCAGCCTTGTCCAAAATTACAAAAATTTCGAAATGAAAATTTCTACCCGCCTCATTATTGCTGGCTTGTGCTTATCAATTGTCACTTCTTTTGCCCAGTCCCCTACGGATTCCCTGACTTCTGCCGGCCCCCGCCCCCAAACCCGCCAAGCACATAAAGACAACGCCCACACACAAAGAGCAACCGCCCGAGGACGACAAATAGTAGAAACC
>ERZ1740065.926-NODE-926-length-16855-cov-11.599464_pt1 | contig 16855 bp, 14 predicted proteins | sample MGYA00581738_ERZ1740065 | MGnify/ENA primary metagenome ERZ1740065 (study PRJEB43018, sample SAMN04849749) | marine metagenome | isolation source: floating plastic debris | place: Pacific Ocean | collected 2008-09-01 | study: EMG produced TPA metagenomics...
GGGAGGGAGGGAGGGACGGAGGGACGGTGGGAGGCAGGGAGGGAGGGAGAGAGAGAGAGAGGAAGGGAGGAAGAGGAGGAAAGGGGAAAGGGAGAAAGGGGCAACGGGAAGGAATATAGAGACAGAAGGATGAAGATAGAAGGAGAGCGAGGGAGAAAGAGATAAGGAGGAAAAGGAGAGAGAAATTGAGAGAGTGTGAATGAGCCAGCACATTAGAAATTGAGCAAGTTGGAGTGAGAGTACCGAATGAAACATTGCCATCAACCCACTTTACATCATACTTCAACCACAAGGATACAAGATATTGTCTATAGAGGTGTATGAATGTTTCGAGGGGTGAGAACTTTGTCAGATTTTGCCACTAAGAATACATAGTGAGCCTTGAATGAGGTTTTCAGTAAGATAATCCAGGTTTTTTTTAATTCTTTTGATAAAAGCCGAGTGCTAGGTAGTCTTATCCAAGTCACCCTTGTAGGGGCTTGAAATCCGAGTTACTGGGATTACATTCGAGTAGTTGAGAGCCCTGCTCCTACATCATATCCGGTGCAGTCCAATTGCAGCCAAGTTCATCGATGAGAAGATCAGAGTATATGTACGCATACACGTACACATACACGCACATGTACACATACACACCTACACACACATGTAGTACACACACACAAACACGCACACGCACGCACACGTACGTGCATAGTATTATGGGCATACAAATAAATTCATAGGAATTAGCATTACAGAATCAAATTTTGAACTTTCACCATCTTCAAGTTTGAATGATGAGATTCTTTCAACAGCTATGCAAGGAGGTGGCTGCTGATACCTGATAAGATTTGCCACTCTCCTGTTGATGTGTACACATATTATGGGCACGCGCAGGCACATCAGCGTCAGGTTGACAAAAGCTCCCGAGTTTTTGCACACCAAACATCCATCTAGCCTCCCATGCCAATGAGAAATATGTAGTCTGAAATCATCGGACAGTTTCCGCTCACAACTAGTGAAGGCAAGCCTCTGCAACGGATGTTACGAAATATGTTAGAGACTTTGTGTTGGACATGATAAAGATATTGCCAGCTGCGATGGAAACTACAGATTAATACATATATGATTCAATAGTAATACCCATAGTAAGCTACCTATAGCAAAACACCTGTCATAAAATGGCTTTTCCTATAGTATGCCTACAATTTACTTATAGTATATCTGTAGGTTAACTGCAGTATACCTGTAGTATACCTATAGTATACCTGTAGGTTAACTGCAGTATACCTGTAGTATACCTATAGTATACCTGTAGGTTGCCTGCAGTATACCTGTAGTATACCTATAGTATACCTGTAGGTTACCTGCAGTATACCTGTAGTATACCTACAGTTTACCTATAGTATACCTGTAGGTTACCTGTAGTATACCTATATTTCATATTTTGCAGCATAATACTGATTTTGTAGGACCATTTGGTAGATGCTGTGTATTCTTATGATTAGTGATGATTGATTTCTCCAGATATCAGCACCAAAATGGCATTGGAACAATTTTAGAACACGTAGACCTTTAATCTCACTGAAACAGGTGTGAGGAATCATTAGGAATCATTTATACAGTTTATATGTTTATCAGAATGTTCTGAGATGCCAAGGAAACCACTGTGGGCAGAATTTAGCTTCTAGTAAGATGAAAATGTAGCTCAACAATATTATAGTGGATGCAAATAACCCAATTACAGTTGTGTCCTTAGTTACTGGTCGATCGATATAAAGCTCTTACGGGATACTATTCACTGCATCAAACACGTGCTTCAGCCTACCCTGAAATTATGGAACTCTGTCAAGCTTTGGTAGGATTGACTTAGAATGACATTAAGATGGGTGATCACTGTTTCATCGTTTTCACTGTGTGTCAATTATAACTATCGTCTACAAAAACGCTTGAGTTAACACCATTAGCGCAACCGATGCCGTATTGATGCCTTCACTCTATGAATATTCCCGAAATACCCGACTGGTAATAACACTTTAAGCTTGTAACCTAGTATCGTGATATTGATATAACGGCACGTGAAGCACAAATACCTGAAAATCAATTATCTATGGAAGTTAAAGCGGCTAATAAATTGAGCAGCTGCAGTCACTGGTTTTCCAATATGTTGCCACAGGTCGGCTGTTGATATAGGCAAATGTGCAAGGAATGAAAGAAATGTGTGCTGGGAAAATAGTAGAACGTTGCATAGGCTAGCACAATATGTACACACAGGATTTTCCCAGTACTTCTGTAGGCCGCGAAAAAGGCAACGGCTAATAGTAAAGCTGTATTGGCGCCACATGAATGTAAAACCTTATTTACACTAATTTGATTGGATACTATTAGGCTAGTATAGATCAGACGTGACTATATCGGTAATTTATCTATATCATCCCGATACTCTAGTGTTCAACGCTGCAAGCCACAGTGATTTTTGCTGGGAGAGATGGAAGAGAGAAGCTAAGCAGAGCTAAGTTGAACTTGGTTACTGTCGGGTCATTGTTCATTCTCTTCCAGGCGAAATCACAAAGTTGGATTAATTGAGAGTAATCAACTTTTGTCATTCTCCCTTCAATATTTGTGCATCAGCGTGTGCGGGAGAAATCTAACGCTATTTGCGACTGATCATTTACCAGCTAGTATGATGATTTTCTACTGCCATTGATGGTACTAGGTTGAGGTCATCTTAGACTGATAACAAGGAATGCAGGGGAAGATACCGATTATGTTGGTCTTGTTGGCAATGATGACGGATCTACTTCTTGTCAGCAGGTCAGTGATGATAAAAAGTCATAGGCTTTTGGTCTTTTTCATAACGTTATAATAGTATGTTTGAATATGCATATCTATAGATGATAAAGTTTTAAGGTAAGCTAGCGGTAAACAAAAGTGAGATGGTAAAAAGGCGCACCGAGTGGAATTCGTCCATTAAATCATCTCTAAGTTGTAGTTCATACTGATTATTTGTCGAGACATATTTATCTCAAAATAATTGTCAGCTAAGTGTGACATGTGATATGTGACATTGTATTTGGTGTCCGGTACTATATCATGTTCCCATAACAATTACAAAAACTTGGTGGAAGGTGGTGACAAATTATGACCTATGACCTCTACGCAGTAGCCATATCTAGGCTTGAAAGACATAATAAACATTAGTTGCTCCAGAAAAAAACGGTTTTTGTCATTCCTCTGTCGATTCTCATTCTCACTACCGCTCGCTCCCAGGACTATCTGTGCTCACTCCCACACCTATCCGTTCCTATCCGCGCTCACTCTCGCTCCTCTCCGCATTCAATCCCGCTCACTACTGCCTACTCCTGCACATGCGGATGCACGAATATCTACAGGAGAATGAATCAAGCCAAAAAACTGTTAAGACATCATGAATCAGTGAGAATGCGTGTATAGGAGTTCTCCTTTGCTGTTCGCTATTCAATCTCTGTATGCAAAGGAGTCCTATATAGGGCATTGGCATTTGATTTTCCAGCAATGAAGTGGCTGTATAGCGTAGTGTGTAGCATAAGAAATAGTGTTTTCAGTTAGTCATTCCGTGTTACACAACTAGCTGTAAGATCACATTTACATGCAAAAAATACCTCATATCCTGGAAGCTGTGTAGCAGAGGTTTTTCCATCACTGAAAGACAAGACTTGAAGGTTTCTCTTGCAGCATGAAGAACGCGGAAAAAGTTGAAACTTTCAAGGGAACTAAAAGCGATCTAAATGACGAGGTGCTGTATGACATTATTGAGGACAGGCGCAGCAACGATTCCCTACTACTTCTCCACCGTGGCGGCTTGGCAAGACTATATCTCAAGAATAAAACTGTGCACAACCTACTTAATTACACCGGATGGAAGTAAGTGACTCATTACCATTTCAAAGCATACAGTGCGTGCCAGAAAAACTCTCGCTTCATGAGTTTTTCTGTGCTGAGCGTTTTCAATCTAATATCAGCTCATCTCAACCCTGGTCCTGATCTTCCTATCGCATCATGATACATCTCAATGTTTTCACCATTGATGACGTAAAACAGCTGTGCTTTTCTCGGCTATCTGAAAACACATTGCCAAACACTAGAGGAGTTAGAAGAAAATGATGAGATTTTTTTTCTTTCCTCCGATATTCACATTAGGAGAGAAATTGGGCTTTCGTCATTCTACGATAGATATTAATGCGTGCGGCACACGCGGGAACGTGTGGGGGTACGCGGAAGTTGATAGGAGAATGACTAAAACTTGAAACTTCAGTGAACGGCCACACCGTGACACTGAGCAAATATGGGCTTTTGTCATTCTCCTATCAATATACGTGCATCAGCCCACACAAGATAGAGTGCTCATGTGAGTGAGAGTGTGGGGGAGTGAGCGCGCATTTTTGCGGGCTCATTACCCCGCGTGTGCGGTAGTGCCCAAATATGTGCAGAAGCATAGGTGAAAATCAATAGGAGAATGGAAACAAACTCTAATATGAATTTGAACTATATTAGCCTGTCTAGGATGTGCTGTCCTTAGTAAGAATGTTGGCTTTAAATAAGTAGTTTTGTGCTTTTAGAGGACAGATGGTGTCAATGGATCCTCATTCACAGCTGTTTGCTGCCACTGGCAACCACTGCTTAGTTCAAGTCAACATTATGAGACATTCAAATTGCACTTACTTAGGTGATTGCAATCCAAAGAACGCAATTCTGAATCTGTCAAAAGGCAACAAAACCAGTGTGAGGCTAATTCACCCGTACGGTCTGAGCATAGACGGAGGAAGTTACATATTCATATCATTTTACTCCCATCGAAAGTTGTGGAGATGGAACATTCAGGAAGAGAGCATTGATATGATTATCAATCTTCGAGAGTACAAGAGCTTGGGTTTTCTCACGTATCACAAGCCAAGTAGAGCATTGTACATTACAACAACTTCCGGCATCGTGAGAATGAATGTATCAGCTAAAGCCCCCTCAGGGAGGTATGTGAATGCAACAGCACTTGACTTGAAGAGGATAGGAACTCAAACGGTGGCGGGGGGAAACTGCAGAAGATATGACATCCTACTGCTGCTACCTGACTACATTGTGCTATCAGATTGCTTCAAGAAAAGGTGAATTGGTAAATCACTTTTCTGTAGAATCACATCGTCTACTATGAAGGTCTACGGCAACTTGCATGTGAAAACCTTTTTATTTAAATATTGCTCATGAGTCCTTGAACAACAGCCTAGAGTGAAGATGTCACCTTGATGGATTCCGCACAAATTATCTATCCCATCAAAGGGTAAAAAATCATTGCTGAAATGATAACCTTTCTAACAGGATTGGTTGAGCTTTGCCAAGAATCATCGTATGAACATTTAAATTACATTTTCTTACCGACGGGAAGAAATAAACCTCATTCTTTGTGGATAAGCAGCGTCAACGAGTCCAACAAATACGCTTTGGTGGACTGCATAGCTGGTTATGGATGACATTTATTTTTTCCGTCTCTTAGGGCTCGAGTGCAGAGATTTTACTCAACCCGGCATAAAACATATTATGATATTAACCAGCGTAAAGATAGTGCCGACAGCAATTACAACTTAACTAACAAACAACATTTATTACAATTATGGCATAATAATTCAACTAAATAGGCAATATGTTTATCTGCGCGTGGTATTAGTTACTATCAGTTAGGTAGGAATGCTGTGGCAAGATTTTCCAAGATATTTTGCAATCTGATAGCTTTTTCCAATGCGATGTAAATTACATTAATTCAATCACTTCTACTTGTTGCTCCTCTTCGTTTAGATCCTAAATTTCAAATATAATGTAGAGGTGCCTTTGTCATTCTCCTACCAATATGTGTGCATGCAGCACATGCAGGAATGTGCATGCGGAAGCGGGAGTGAGCGGGAGTGAGCGGAAGTGTGCGCAAAAAAGGACCGGAGAATGGAAACAATTGTGCAAGCTATTCATTCTGTACAAACTTCAGCACATCGATGAACATCAGGCAGCCAGATTGAACACCTAGCATGAATGTTTTGACTGATATTCCATGATAATGTGCTGGTAATTACAGGCATCTCAGGACAAAGAAAGCAAATGTATGATAGCGGAAATTCTTTCGAACACTATACAGCACAAAAATGTAACCGACATCACACATTGTGGTTTTAGAATCACGTTCTTAGATCCAGAGAGCGGAGTACCCATTGCTCATGTTATGAACTCGGCGGCTCAGAACATCACACCTCGGATCATTAAAGGAGATTTGGGACCCAAGGCTTTGGCATATCTCAATAACACTCTCTATATGATCGACCGAAGGCATAAAATAGTCTCGTTGAATGGTATGTCGGAAAGGCTGAGCAAGAAAAATTTGCATCTTCTACTCTTCTATTGGCAGGTGCACCAGTATTGTGCACCTGTGTTACGCCTGTGTTTTTGTCCGCGCTTCTAATGCTTTTGTCTGCGCTTCTAATGCTTTTGACGCGCTAAAAGCCGCTTTAGCTAATTGAAATTTATGAAACTGGCAGGCCTACCGATAGAAGAGTAAAAAGCTTCTTAACCGTTCACAGCATCAACCAATATATCAAATATACCAGTCGCAGAAATCAGCCTGAAATGTGTTTCGAATCAGAATTCATGGTTTGATCTTTTTAAAGCATACCGTTTTTTTATAATTTCCAAATTCTTTTCAACCGTAAGCTGTTTTCCACTGCAGTATTCAATTGAGTGATGTGATAACCTGATGGTACTACAGTTCAGGCGATAATTGCCTAGAAATACTTGGATTGCATGCAAACAAACACAAATGTATAAGTCTTATCTTACCTCCTCAGCCAGTCAATGGAATGGGAGCAATGTGTACAGAGCAAGCCACAGCTTACAGGGAAAACAACAGCATTTCACCAGTAAGTTCCACATCATAAAAGTTTCACGTTAGATTCTATTAGATGTTGCCGAATCTCATGTTGTGGGAACTTGGTCACAGTAATTGTTGCACTTATACTAGTCACTCCCTCAGTTCAGATTCCTGCTGTCATACTTAAAAATGCGTCGAATTTATTATTAAAACTGAAAACCCCGCATTTCTCACTCTGGTCTTTGTCATTTTCCTATCGATTTTTTGCGCTCAATCATGCACCTATTCGCGCTCACTCCTGCGCATATCTACGCCAATCCACGCTCACTCCTGCTCACTCATACTAACTCCCACATGTGCTGATGTACAAATATCTGCAGGAAAATGACAAAATCCCTCACTCTTCAACTGCTAGGCGCAGTGGTCTCGTAAGCTCCAGTGTTACTCTGGTGACACGCATGTGGTCCATTGGCAAAGCCAGCAAAAGCATACAAGATGTGGACCAGAGCCAGTGTATCACCTGCGCAGCACAGGTGTGACACCTGCACCTGGCTCCTACTGATAGTAGAGTAAAATGAGCGCCAAAGGCTCTCATGAATGAAATATGATGAAAATTTACTTTCAGAACATTTGCATTTATATTTACGTTGACCTTTGCCTTCATCTTGTATTGTAAGTTCTAGCGTTTACTCTCTGTACTTACAGTATCCGGTAACATTACTGCTCCAGACTCTACCATGAAGATTATTGATGTAAAACCCACAACCTCCATATCAACCTGTGGCTATCTTTGTGTAAAGGACAGTCATTGTGATCACATTTCGTATGTAACAGAAGATATGTTATGCTATCTCTTCAAAAAATAATTATCCTTGTAGTTTCTACTCACCACTGTTTAGTGATAAAATGCTTGTTGCAAAACTTTGATGTTTAAGGCATGTATTGTCGGTGATTATCTTATTCTATTTTTGTTTTAGTTCTGAATTGAAAGTACTTACTCTACTGCAATACAGAAATATACAATCATATTCAATAGCTGGAGTCTTATCTCCATAGCTGGGAATACAAACTAAGTGTTTCTAACTAGAGTTCGTAATTGTTGTTTATGGTAATAAAAATTATATGTGTATCAACTCATCATTTTTCAATTTCATTACAGAACAATACTGATATCCTTTTGCAATATTATGAAAGGGAGCGACCTCGGTTTCTGCAGCTAGAATGAGCAGTAAACAAAATATCACCAAACAACCTAGCCGGCAATGTACTTGAACGAAATAGGATTAATTCTGCCCGCAGACTGGGCACATGAACTGGAAGTGGTTAACTGTGAACTGTATTCTCAGTCACAAATGTGAGAAATTGTATCTTGATTGTTGCTTCCTCAGGCGCAATGTTGTTGAAGGGTTTGAAAAGCTTCCTCTCTCAGGCTATCACCTGATCTGTGACGTGATCGAAGACATCTCTAGACCTGAATCGATGCTGATCATAAATGAATATGGTCTGCACAGGTACCTGGTCAGTGAGAGCGTAACTTATCGACTACTGGAATTGGAGGGAAAGAAGTATGTATACTGAAATTCTGACAATAGAAAAATGGTGACGGTTGGTATTTGAAGATTGGGTATTTTTTACTATTCTAGTGGCAGACACGCTGTTTTCTTAGAGGCTAGTGTTAAGCTGGCTTAAATGCGGTGAGAGCATAATAAGTGCAGGCAAAAGACAGCGCAACACCTGCGCATGATTTCGCAATGCCTACCGATAGAAGAGTAAAGATCACCGAAGATTTTGCTGAACTGTTAGTCATGGATCATCCTCTGCCTATCGATAGAAGATTCAAGAATGCGTTTGGTAAAAGGGGGTGAATATGTGCTGATATTCGAATGCCTTTTCTTTAGAAAACGATTGCTACTACTATGTATTGCAATAAATACCTTGCACTGTCCTAATGCCTCCCAAAGTGATGTGTAGGGATCACACTGACTGTGAGCACTGGTCATTAAACACTAGAACCACTATGATCTAACTTTTATGATGTAATTCTAATGAACTTTGAGTACAAACACAGCTCTCATATTTAGTGTCAAATGAATTCTGTAGTTGACATGGAAGATCGTCTAGATTGAAGCAAATTACCTCATGTGTGCGGGGTGTGCTGATAAATACAATCAGTAGGCAAGCTTATTAATTCTATCAATGATTTACTAGTAACACAGCTAGTCATAAGTTCTAGTAGTAGAGACACGCACGCTTTCTTTCGAGAATCCGTATTGCTCTGTCTTTGGTCACAGTAACGTCACCTCCCGAAGTGCAAAACAAGCAGCATCCACAGGAATAGAAATATTTTTATTAGATTCGTGATAGCCGCGTTTTCTATCTCTGGAAAGCGTTTTCAAATATTTCTTGATGAGTTCCCGGTCCTGCTGTATGGACTTTTTCTAGACGCAGGTTGAGATCCCTGAGTTCACCTGCAATCATTTTCTATCAATGGACATATAACGGATGAAGAAATATTAAGTGCCTGGTGAAATTGAAAATCTTAGAGTCATATGACACTTGTTTGTATTTCAGAGGCAGATGACATTTTCCGAGGCTCTGAAAATCTACTGATTACTAAGATGGAATTGAATTGCATGATTTTATTTGACATCACAAACAAGGAAATCAGTGACTACCTCGGGAAGTGTGATGATCTACAATCAGAAGTGCAATACTCCGGCTTTCATTTGGAGGAGTTTCGCGGCAGAGTACCGTACCGAGTCATCTACACAAACATTGATGGCAGGAGCATCATTGTTGTCTCATTCATTGTTGTGGAAGATGCATAGCTACTGAGTTGGCGACTAGTTTAGAGTCAGATATCATGAAATTGAGGACCGTTGAGTTTTGTGAAGACACAGGCGCATTGTATGCCATCGCAAACGCAGGGATACTGGAAATCCCTCATGCTGCTTACACTAGGAACATTAAACTAACAGACGAAATGTTGGTATACCAGTATGGCGATGATTGCATGCATAGGAGAACGATGGTCCAACTAAGCGCAGGGTTCCTTTTCATCTGACTCAATGCTTTGGCGGCAGCAAGTCCTGTGACAAGTTTCTCACATCTGTGAGGCTAGAAGTGTTTTATCAGCAAGGGCCAATTCTCCTGGCGATTTTCAAATTTCTACAGGAGAATGACAAAAGCCATTTAAACAGGAAGTAATGAAAATCATGGAATGATTGTTGACCTTAAAATTGAAGACAGCTTTCATACTGGTTAAACAGCACTGGTGAAGACACGCTTAACTCAAAGTTGAACAAAAATAATTTCATCATTCTCCTATCAATGGGTGCACATGCGGGCGCGCGCTGGGTTGCGCATACATATGCGGCAGTGTGCACGCATATCGACAGGAGAATGGCGAAAACCAACAAAACATTATATTAAATGGCATGAATACCCACATCTGTACATGTTGAGACTCGTACAGTAATCTAACCGGCTATTTCACGGATTATTTGTCGTTTTAGGATTGTCTTGTATGATGCTAAAGCCAATAATATATTGCTCCACATCCAGTCAGACAATCTGGAAGGAGACTCACATGTCAGTACCCTGTATGACGCTCTTATAAGTTACCCACGGTTCATCACAGTCATGGATAAGACTCTCTATCTATCTATGGGATGTAGTACCATCATCAGAGCTCAAAGTACTTTCCAGCAGATTCTACTTACCCGCAAAACAGAGATTGCTCCTCGAATTACGCATTTTTCTCACACTCCATCCTACAATAGGATTTCAATCAGAGACTGACATTCTCCCGTTGATATCTGTGCATCATCATCTGCAAGAGTTCCAAAATCAACAGGAGACAAAAAACCCAAAAGCTATGAAACTCAGTAATGGAAACACATGTGGGGCAACTGCAAGCTACAATGTGTGCTACTGCCAGCAGCAGTGATCTGTTGAAGGCAACTGCTTGAGAACCCATGTACCCGCATGTACCCATATTGACAGGAGAATGACAAAAGCCGATCAGCCTATTTTATAAAAGAACTGTTTGAAGTAGTAGAAGGAGTAACTCACTGTCACTTTCACAAGTGTTTCCCTTACTAGCTTGAGGACTACAATTAACAGTGATTCAACCCATGAAATGCTTGATTAGGCCATACCAAGGAATTGCCTGGATGCGCTCTCAAGCAGTTGTTCGCAATTGTCCACATTTGTCCGCATGCAAGTTTTTGTGGTTCAGTTTTCTGCCTGCTTTGGTTGCTTGGTGAAGCGCATTTAGAACCGAAAGCGGGTTCTGTCGTTCTCCCGTTGATATCCACGCATCATCATGTGCAGGAGTATGCACGAAAATCAGCAGGAGAATGAAAAAACCCTAGAAGCTTATAAACTGAGTAATGAAAACACATATGGGGCAACTCCAAGCAAAGATATGAGCTACTGCAAACAGCTGTGATCTGTTGAAGGCAGCTGCTTGAGTACCCATTTTGGCCATTGCGAGCACTGCAACGCAATATTTACGGCAGCCGTATTTATAGCTGGAAGACAAGCGCAGACAGTGGGATGTGAAAGGGTGATACAGTCCTTCTGTACATCATCTCTGGTCAGTTGCATGTACCTATGTACGCGTAATCCTCGATGCGAAAAGTTCAAAATGGACGATGCGGGTTCTTGTCAGCTCGTGGCTAGATAGGATGAGCTGGTAGTCATTGTACGATTGGTCAATCTCACGAAGGCAATGAGCAATCGGTACAGCAGACAATGATTTTAAAGCAGCAGGATCCTGTTAGCAAGTTTGTGATAGCTGAAGATGCTAAAAATTTTCTGTTTCGATTGACATCAAGTTTCAAACTGGTTGTGTTCGATGATATTTTTCCTCAAGTATTCAATTACCTCCAACACGTCTCTGTTTAATTTTCCGTTGAGATGTCTAGCGCTAATCATCAATTTCATTACATTGAACTCATAGAACTAAGCATCAAAATATTTGCCTGTAGGAGAGGTATATAATTTCTGAATATTTGCATAAGATTAAATCAATGTTGTCGTATGCTTTATGGATTGTGGTTGGCATGTTTGTTTACCTTCTTGTCGCTGTCTAGGTGATGCGTTCTTGGAAGGTGTGACAATGAAGCAGTATAAATTTACTAGGTAATGGTCATTCGTCCTGTGACATGGTTCTTACCGCCTCATGAGAGCTAAGAGATGTCATGTGTTTGCAGACTTCACTTCACGAAAAAGAGAGTGAAAGTAGCTTAGCTTAATGCAATGTCAGAACTAGATGCGCATAGCAGAACGTACCTCAAATATGACCTTAAACAGTGTTGGATGATGCTGCCACGGCGCACTGATTCAATACTGTAAAGTTCTGGCAAACAATCTGAAATTTCCTAGTACTGAAGCGGACTGAACTGCCTGTTCCCATATCAAAATTCAACTAGCGGTGTTTGTCATTCTCCTGTTGAATGTCGCGCTCACCCCTGCGCCTATCCGCACTTACTCCCGCGCCTATCCGCACTTACTCCTGCTCACTCCCGCTCACTCCCGCTCACTTACGCTCACTCACACTCACTCACACTTCTTCTTCCCAGTAATTCTTCTCGCGTGGCTTGAGATGAAAAATACTTGTGCTATAACGTCCTACTTCGGCTTTTGTCATTATTCTGTCTATATGCATTTGTGCAGCTCATGCGGGTACATGTGAGGGAGTGTGCCATCTCTCATGCTACATGCACAGTTTGAAGAATTGAAACTACATGTTTTACTCAATCAGTTAATTAACCTATGTAGGACTTGACTTCTACTAATGATAGAGATCTGTTAAACTCATGAGACAGTAATGACGTCTGTGAAGAGACGTAACCTGCTTCTTCAGCCAATAATTAGAATATTAAATTTGTAGAAAAATAATTACTTAAAACTTCAAGTTGGAAAGTTATACCTGCTACGCACATCATACTTGTTGATGTTTTGCTTCCACAAACAAGCAGCTGACAGCTATTAAATCAATTTAGAAGCTTTCGAGTCTCAATCCAACTTCAATATAGCATTTTATTTCATTTTACGAACAACGAGGTGGCTGCATGCAGAATTAGCCTTTTTTCTACTGTGAGAATAACTGGTAGCCATGTCATTCAACCTTGCATGGCTAGTCATCATATTGTTTGCCAAGCCTTATACTCTGGTAGGATTGGCTGCAGGGGCGAACGGGTGAGATAAATTTTTTGCTTTCTGTTTATCGACGCTGTTAGCAGTGCTACCATAAGCTATCCGAAGTCAGCTTTTATATGATACTCGTATTTATATGTGCATTTGGTAAAGTTACTTCTTCCATTTTAAATGAGCTGGCTTAATCCCTGACAAAAATATATAGGTGTTAGTGAAGTCATGTTTCTCCTCCTTTATCGTTAACATATATGGTCTACTGGAGTGATATTTAACTTTGCTTAGTATTTCTGAGCACCGAAAAAAGTCACCTTTCAGTTGATTGTGCCGGCACAAGACACCCCTATGCAGGGCTGTATACTTGCTTACAGTAGACAGTCACGGCTGGGTACCATAGCTTAAAACCCAAAAAAACATGTCTGGCCTTCCTGACCGTTATCGTTTGTTTACATGTTCCTCCGGCACTAGCTATTAGTAATAGACATTTTGATATTTAACTACACTGCGTAATAATCGTTGACAAGTAGTTAGAGGTCAGTTGATGATCCAGGTGAAGGGTAAGGGAGAATGCAGTCAAATTCTCGAGGGCACCAATCGGTGTTCTCACTGCCCGTTTAGATGCAAGTAAACCACTGCTGACCAACTAGTGATGATAAGCCAAAACAGCCACCTGTCGAATAACAGTTATATATTTAGAGAGCATGTAAGTTTGTCAACACCCTTTTATTACTTCCTAGCTCTCACCAGTACTCTAGATGTAAGAATTGAGAACTGAAATTTTTCTTGGATTCCTAATGCTCTCTTGAGGCTTTGTTAGTCTGGTCTTGTCGAGCTGAGTTCAATCGCTGTGGGCGGACACTGTAGGGGCTCAAGGTATGACTTATCAGCAGCGAGGAAAACTGCAGCAAATTATACTAGTTTTGTATGAGCACCATTAGAACCTCCTTGGTTCTCTTTTTACATTTTCTTCAGTAAATAGATGGGCTTGATCAACTATAGGTTTCAATCTGAGTGCAATGCATGTACCCTTGCAAGGCTGACAATGGCTGTTACCCATGATAGTGTCACATCCACTTATCATGATGCCTGGAATACTAGTTTTATTTTCGCTCATTTTCTTCATGCCATTTTTTTAGTAGTGTCAGTGATGATTTCTTTACTCTATGAGTATTCAAGCTCAAGAAATACCCAAATGGTAATAACACTAGTAGCCTAGTATCGTGATACTGATATAACGGCACTTGAATCACAAATACTTGAAAATCAATGATCCCTGGTAGTCTGAGCGACTAATGAGTTGAGCAGCTGCAGTCACTGGTTTTCCAATATGTGGCCACTGGACGGCTGTTTATATAGGCAAATTTTCTGGGTAGAAAAGTGTACTATGAAAATAGTCGAATTCTGCATAGGCCATCACAATATGTACACACAGGATTTTCCAAGTACTTCTGTAGGCAGTGACAAAGGCAACGGCTAATAGCAAAGGTGTGTTGGCGTGAGATGAATGCAAAACCTTATCTACACTAATTTGATTGGATACTATTAGGCTAGTCTAGATCAGACGTGACTCTATCGGTGATTTATTTACATCATCCCGATACTCTAGTGTTCAACGCCGCAGGCCGCACTGATTTTTGCCGAGAGAGAGGAAAGAGAGAAGACTAGCAGAGCTAAGCAGGACTTGCTTACTGTCGGGTCATCTTTCATTCTCATCCACGTGAAATCACAAAGTTGGATGAATTCAGATTACTAAATCAGTCGGCTTTTGTCATTCTCCCTTAAGTATTTCTGCATCAGCGCCTGCAGGAGTATGCCAGAGCGATCTAACCCTATTTGTGACTGATCACATACCAGTTAGTATCATGATTTTCTACTGCCATCGATTGTACTAGGTTGAGGTTAGTTTGGACTCATAGCGAGAAATGCAGTCAAAGATATCAATGTTGCTTAGTAATGATTCTAGGTTGGTCAGCCCGCCTATGAACTTATAGGCCCGCCTCAGGGCTCTCCAAGGCCCGCATGGGGTGGTTCTTAGAACTCCCTAGGGAGTTCTAAGAAATCATAGGCGAACCTATGCGTTCTTGGGTCCTATTCCTCAGGCAATGTTCTGCTTTGTTAGGCATCCCTATGATCGCATAGGGTACATATGTGCTTCAAGTCTAAAAATTTTTGTTCCTACCTTTTCTAAGGACGCATTACTCCAATTCTTATATTTTTGGCAGACACTCATTGAAATCACACCATTGTTAGTTGGATGCCATGATTGTTATATGGTCCAACAGGTACACTCTCAAAGATAATCACCATCAATTTGCCAAAATATATGCATGCTTGCTTTATATTGGCTTAAATTTTACATCGGTAGCATTTTTAATCAATGTCACAGACGTATTTTCCCTTTGCATCGGTATAAGACCGAAATAACACTGCGATATGAGATTCGTGACTTTTAATGGTGTCCTGACATACAATGATGAGTTAAATGGGATGAATCAATTTTGCTCTTTCAGCATCTGAAATCAGATTTCAAAGCGGATGTCTAGATATTGAGATATAGACAAACTAGATACCTATTGCCAAATAAGCTGTGACGGGAGTTGTCTTCTCAAAACATCATTTTTTACCTATGGAGCTTGTCAATGATATCAAAAGATGTGAAACCGTTTACTGAATCCAAATCTATAATCAGACTCTAAAACAACATCTAGGTCAGTTAAGTTATATTGGTCAAGAAAACAGCTGTTGTGAATGTCTTCAATATGACTATGTTTTTTCTACTGTGATGCTACTTAGTATTTCAAGTGTACGCTGATGTCGGAACTCATATGGTTGTATTGCATTTTTTTCTTCATATCGATGTCTATGCTCTTGTGTCATGGACAGGACTGACAGGTTCGGAGAGTTTGAACTCTACGCGACGGCCTTCAATATGATCATATATGACATCATGGAGGACAGAAGTAGCTGAGGCAGTTTACTGGTACTCTCAGAAGATGGCGTAGATCGAGTATCAGAAACCGGGACAGTCACCAACCTCATTTCATTGCCATCCAGGTACTTCTATATCTCCTCAAGAGCAGCCCATATGGCTTCATGAACTGTGGCAACGGATGTGTGAGAAAGCTTTATCAGTCTTTGTGGGTTAAGCTTCCTCACTGATTATGTCTAATAATTCAAGTTATTTTTGGTGTCAGCGAACTGGTGAGGGAACAGCAACAGGCCGCTGACTCCCATGAAATCAATCATCCTCAGGGCAGCTCAGGCAACACTAGATGGTCATACAAGCAACACTAGATGGTCATACAAGCAACACGCTCCTTTCTGTTTAGCTCGTCAATGTTGAATTTTCAGATACTTCTAGCAACTTTCGATTTATCAGCGGCAGTTTTCAATGAAGTGCTCTTTGGCTGGTTATGCAGTCCTAGTTACCAGTCATATACAGCTGCTTTACGGCTGCAAAATATCTTAGTAAATTTCTGATTAGCTCTCCAGATTTTTGCAGCCAGTTCTTTTTACATTAACATCACCGGAACTGCTGTCATGCATGACATCTAGCATCGCCAAGCCTGAAGGCCGGCCAACACTGGAGACAAATTAGGCGGCGCGGCACAGCTAAATTCGCCGCTTGCGGTAATTGCCGCGCGGCAAACAAAGCACACTGGAGACAGAACTTTGAGGCGGCAAAATAATCTGAGTAGTGAAGTTATATAGCCTAGGCTTTTAACTACTGTGTTTATTGCTGTAAAAGCTACTCTTTCATAAGCCGAATACGATATAAGCATAGGATCTCCATAGAAGAAAATAAATAGCCTGTCTGACCATATAAATGAC
>ERZ1740065.927-NODE-927-length-16854-cov-11.489434_pt1 | contig 16854 bp, 11 predicted proteins | sample MGYA00581738_ERZ1740065 | MGnify/ENA primary metagenome ERZ1740065 (study PRJEB43018, sample SAMN04849749) | marine metagenome | isolation source: floating plastic debris | place: Pacific Ocean | collected 2008-09-01 | study: EMG produced TPA metagenomics...
ATAATATAAATAATAATAATATAAATAATAATAATATAAATAATAATAATATAAATAATAATAATATAAACATGCCCTAAACATGGATTGTATATTAATATGCAACGCTCCATAATGATAATTAACTGCATATAACTCTAATAATAGAAATGAAAATACAGTATAAATACAGTATAAATACAGTGCGTTAGTTTTAGACTTCAATGAAGTAACACAGGATGGCTTTACATTGTTCTAGTAGAAGACTTTCACGTACCTCTCTAGGACTCTGCCAGTTCCTTTGTCCAACATGTCCTTCTTGTTTCCCTGCAGCACTGATAGGAAATTCTTTGGTGTCACATGCTGTAAGTAATGACAGTTGGTACAGATCTACGATTACAACAAGTATCCGTTCAGTGAGGGTGACGTATTACTACCTTTCCTTTGTAGTCAATCTTCACTCCACCATAAACATCGGAACCGTTAGGTCTATTGATCAGCACTCCAGGCGTCGGGTTTCTGTAAATAGTTACATCAGAACGTTGATGATGAATTGGACAGTGATGAGACATAAAATAAAATACTCACTCAGGGGAATGGGCGACATCGTCGTACATCATGACAATTATGTTCTCCTCTGGAATACCATGATCTCTCATCACATGGTAAGCATGACACACATCAGCCTGAGGAGATAATTGGCGCTCAATGCATTTAGCAGACACCCAATGTGTCTAGTGAGTGCAACGACTAAACAATAGAGCTAAACTCGAACCTGATGCCTGTAGTTGTAGTATCCTTGTGAGCCGGCCACAAGCAGTGCCCAGTGCCTGCCACCATTCTCTAGTGGAGGAGTTTTCACCTGGCCAGCCACAAAACCGACGCAGATTACAGCTAAAAGTAATGAGAACATGACACCGTCTAGTAGGTGCGGCATCCACAGAAACAAACCACTGAATGGCAGTGACACTGACTTACGTGTTATTGATACCTTGAGGAACGGTCCATAACACACCGACCAATGTTATGGCTGGAGCTGTCGCAAAATGATAACTCAAGCTAAAACCAAAATTCTTCGATGAGCCCGTAATGATTTCAGGAAATACAACTTAGGGATATCTCTTGCATTCGAAGGTAGAATCAATATGCACGCGCGCCAATGAGAAGTCAAAGGTCAAACAACGATAGTCGTGTGGTGGTGATTGCCAGCGTCGCAAAATACTGATAGTAGAAAGTGTCAAAAACCAGTAGATGGTACATATGCAAGACTTACTTGATATGTAATAATATGTCCTGGATATATCGTGGCTTACGGTTGGTTCGGATGTCGTCCCAGCTGAGGTTAAAAGTATTAAAACAGCAATTACTTTGCCATTCACCACGATGCTCGTATTCCACAGCGCAAGTAGACACTTTATCAAGAGCTGCCAGTGTTTTGGAGATTATTGCGAAGACTGACGAAAAGACACGTCTTCCAGAGGTGTCTACGTCTGAATTCATGCAGCTGTATAACAGTCTAGAAGCTGAGGCTGAGAGACGTTCATTGTTACTTTCACTTGCTTTGAACTACAGCAATAGGCAATTTCTGCAAGATTTCAGCAAGATAAGCTCGCTGCTCGAAGCCGAATCGACTAACACGTATCATATTCAGCAGCGTGCTAAAGAAATGCTCCATCAGCCGTACGAGAAGATATTTCGCATCATAGGGTCAGTTAATGGTGGGGTAAAGTTCTTAGTTGATTTGAGGAAGGATTTACTGAAAGTGTGCAGAGAACTACCGCAAGGCGAGGATCTAAACGCCCTCCAGTCTATGGGTCGCAATCTGAAGGAGGTAATTCCATGTGCAGCCAGGAAATCTGCCTGTAATTATCAGGTTATACTAGTAAAATTTTGTAGCTGCTCTCGCTGTGGTTTGGTGTTGGGTTCTTGAACCTGGAGCGGGTTACATGGCAGAGTCCCTGCGACTTGCTAGAGAAAGTGGCTAGTTCTGAGGCTGTACATCCTGTAAGAGGACTTGCTGATCTACGAATCCGTGTTGGCCCCTATCGTAGATGCTTTGTTTTCATCCACCCAAGGTAAAATAGGGCGTGTTGATTATGGAAATGTGATATACATCATGCAAGTCTCTGATCATTGCAGCATGCCTAGGGAGCCCACAGTAATATTACATGTAGCCCTTGTCAGGAATATATCAAGCAGCATACAGTCCATAGTGCAGCACCCAGTGCTGTCTGACGAGCGGGAGTTCTCTCAACTAAACACGACATCAGAGGACAGCGACAGCTTTGATACCGCCATCTTTTATTCTATCACCAACACTCAACCAGGTCTGCAAGGTAAATATGCGTAAATATGTGCATACGTACTATGCTTAAATAGATGTATATACTATTTATGCACATTTTACTTACAGAACAGTTAGGTAGTATTGACTCTTGACTATTTCCTTAGCTCATTTGGACTTTTCTCCCATTCTGTAGAGGGCTGGACCTGATTTTGAATCAATGTTTATAGCCTATGTCCAGCTGTTCTGACTATAAATCTGTCCCACAATAATATTATTTTTTATTCATATTTATATTATTTATATTATTTTTACTTATTTATTAGTTTTTAGTTTTCCACTCCTGCCTCATAACGCCACAGTCTCAAGATAATCGATAGTCACAGCCGAATACCTGTGTTGGGTTGTGTTGATTGTGTTTTCTGACATCTATATTTCTTGTTGTGGATTTTAGTAGCTCTACTCTCAGAGATGTTTGCTACAAAAAGGAATCTGTAGGTATTAGTTTGGCACAGTGCATTGACCAGTTACTAGAATTGGGAATGAATGAGCTCTTCACTCAGGGCTTCTAGAAACATGAGGGAAGGAGGGAGAGCATAGATGACTAGTTGTAGGACCAGAAATACTGGAGATTCAGTTTTTTTCTGAACTTTGAGAAGCCGTAACTCAGAACCCTAACCCCATACAGCTAAGATCTTGCCATATCTGAGCTCAGATCTGCAGGATCTAACCTATATTCCACAGGAAAACATTAGGAAACCATTAATAGCCATCTTTGTTCCAAATTCTGACTGCGAAAATACGGAGGCTGCCGGTAAATATGGGAGACATGTCACATATTATGAGGGAGAGGGGAAACTTGAATTTTCAATCCCGCTTTCATATTACCTGATTGATTGTGAACAGTTTACAACACTGATAGTTTCAGATTGATAAATTCTCAAAAATTTTAACGCAAGCATTTTTACATTCACTGTAGTTCGCAGTCATTTGGAAGTTATCTACTCTTGAACAATGGTTTTCCAGGTACTGTAGAACCGGATTTGATAGCAACTGTCTTACTACCAAACTACCAAACTACGAAAATAGCGACGAAAAATTATCGCTATTGTTGGAATTTGCTATAGAAATTATACCCATTATAATTTATATAGGAGTTGTCTTCTCATTTATGGGATCGATATCGTCAGATTGCCATCATTTTGATTCCTTGATAATTGTGAAGGAAACGCTAACATCTATGTCGCTGTCAAATCAGGTTTTCTAGGTATTACGTCCATAACTATCTCATACAAGAGTTGTCTTCTCATGATCTATTTTCTGGCAGGTATCGACATCAGCAACTACCTCATCAAGCGGGTGGTGAAGCAGCTACAGGCCGAGTTCCCCTCCATGACCATGTTCTCCAGCCTGTCTCCGATCCCACGATTTCGTGACTGGCTTCTCACGGAGATTAATCTCGAGCTCAACGATCATTCCAAACCCAGCCTGCTCAGCGAGTCGACTCGGAGTGCCCTCTCTCAGCTGCTAGGATGCCCTGTAAGCCGCTATCTACACCTACTTGCGGTCTATACTATATATAGTTTATAGTGTATATGATATACTGTAGGATGGAATTTGTTTGCGACGGAATTTTTTGAGAAGATTTGCGAATGTTTGTGATCGCAAAAAATATGACTGCAAAAATTTCAACAGTTATATAGTGATTATAGTTGTGATGAATTTTCGCAAAAATGTTCAAATCACAAAAAAATTTCCATCAAGGTTTCCTGGCATTTTCACAAATATTTCTCAGCGCAAAATAATTCCAGTCTACATTGCATAGCACATATAGTATATATACACTATAGTGTAGTATAGTACAGTATTTAGTATACTACTCAAATACTCCTAAATACTACTCGTTATGTCTCACTTACCTTCTCTCGCCACTCCCTCCCTCCCATTTCCTCTCCCGTCCATCTCTCTCCTCTCTGCTTCCTCCTCCCCATTTCCTCTCCCTTCCCTCCCATCTCTCTCACTCCTCTCCCCCTTCCTCCCTTTTTCTCTCTCCTTTCATCCATGATCTATATAGCACAGCCAGCTAGCAGACCATCTAACTGTACTATTATCTTCATTGAGAACACAAACATACTAGTTTGTTAACACATTTGGTGGTGAAAATGTTATGGAGATGTTGCCATTAGCAGCATAATAATGTTTATTTTAATTGGACATAGAGAGCTGTGATGTCACTTCCTCGTCAATCATTTATCACTGAGTTTTCAATGAATAATTTACGAGGATGAAAGCCTAATGCGTTATTATGTGGTAGCAACAAAACATTGCTCTTAGTTACTGATGTATTGGAGCTGTACACTGGCGGCGTTGGGGGGGGGTGTAGGCGCGTAGCGGAGCGGAAGTTCGCCAACACCCCCCCCTAACACCATACAGGAAGTATGTGGAACAGTGGCTAGCTCTAGGATTTCAGCCCACGTTGCGTTGCTACCTATCACATGGATGGAGTTGATTCGCTGCCACTGAGATGGAATTAACCAGTAAACCAAGTTTATATGCTGGGCCTCATGATGAAGGAAATTGGAAATTTGCCATTAGGGAAGGGCGGATTATAGTGGAATTACTATGGAACTAACTCGGTAGATATTGTCTGGTTCAGTTAGAAACTTACTTCAATATGAATGCTGGCACGATAGGGGTAGTGCAGTACATTTATTTATGAACTTTAATTTGATGGAGCCGAATACTGTCTCACACCAATATATATACCTAGCTACCATTTACCCCCATTGTTACTATGTACTTACGCCGTACTTACACTATACTTACTCTTAACACTGTAGAGGGCAGAATGACATGCAATTTGATAGGTAGTACAGATGACTGATTACATGATCTACAGACAGTCTACCATAGATGGATGCCGTATCATTTCCAGCCGAATATCGTGTTCCAACCATCACAAAACCGTCCTAATGGACATCTTTCTCTCAACATCTCAGTATCGGTTACTCCGTCTCTCATTCCTGTTGTGTAGGCAGACAACAGCCAGGTGCTGTCCGCGCTCAAAGCCATTCTTCATACCGGTTCCTGGGCTAAGGACCAGAGTCTATCAGACGGACTAAAGGATTTGCTCCTCAGTCTATGCAGCAGGTTATATCCATATCCTTCCTGTCCTTGACCTCATTGCCACGCCCTCATTGCCGTGATGTTTATCCTGGCGTGGTGCTGATGGCAGACTATGGGTATGGAAGCAATGCTAGTACGCAATGCCCTCAGAGTTTTATCATGCCGTCAAAGTTCATGTGGAGAACTCGTGCATTACTAGAGTGTTTATGTACTGCGATATGCCATCTTCTCTTCGAAACCCCATAATGGTCATAGATGTATCACAAACTTCTAGACAGCAACGTACAAATGATAGTTCTGGCAAGGAGAAGGTGTGAATTTAAGCCCAGCGCCCTGCTGTATGTTACAGATACGTACTGAATGTTACTAGTTCTGTATTCGTACCTGCCGTGCTTACCAGGTACCTGTATGTTGAGAAGCATCGTGGCTACGCACTAGACAATGTTGCCAACTTTCATCTTCGCAATGGGGCCACGCTATGGCGAGTGAACTGGATGGCAAATACTACAGCGAAGGGACTGGGCGAGAGTTGCGGAATGATGGTTAACTATCGTTACTACCTGGACAGGACTGAGGCGAACAGCCAGCAATATGTCAGGGACAAGGTCATTGATACTGACAAGCAGGTACTCCATCTGCTATGAGCTGTGTGGCATCATTTGCCGCGATTGCCACATATTGCACAGTCAGTCCTGATTAGAGAGTTACTTTGTCAGATGACGACTGGAATTAATTGTCAGTTAGCGTGATTTGAACTATCAGATTTTCATTGCGCAATCATTGTATACTCTATATTGTTCTAGTCAACAATGCGTAGTAAAATTCATTACAATTTCGTTTTGTCAGGTGATGATCATGGATTTATTATAGTAAATTATAAAATTGTGAAACAAAATTGAATCGATAAACGCTAAGAAAATGTGTTGGAGAGACACACGCGTCCGTCTTGCGGTTGCATCTTATTTATCGACAGGGAACCTATTGCTCAACAACGAGCAATAAGTTGAATAGTGAATTGATAGAGATGTGCTGGATCTTCAGTTTGTATAAAAAAATGTTAGAAGAAATAAACATTCGTGATGGCGACGCAGTCTCCCCCCCCCTCTCTCTCTCTCTTTAGATGAATCATAAGATGTCTATATTCTTAATTTTGTCTTTTCTTTGAGAGTTTTTTGTCGGTGGAGACTGTTGTGACACGTCTACCGTAGTAGTTACTGTCACGGCACTCGTGGTGCTGCCCTGCGTCAGCGATTCGTGGCTACCGTTCCTCGTGCTGCGGTGCTGAGGACTACTCCCTTGCGTTGGCGACGGTATATGTGGAGACACCTTGCTGCTCTTGCCTAGCCTCCGTTTTGGCACGTGATGTAACGAGTCGGAGCTGTTTGAGCTGGTCTCTGGCGACTTCCTACCGTTGAAGTAATCAGATTCGTTGTTGGCTATGGTGAGTGGCGCTCCATGCCGTTCACTGCTCAGTATTACGGCCTCTATATGCCTGTCCAGGGTACTCATCCGATTGTGCAGGCTCTCCATGTCCATTTTGATTTCTTTTTTTAGCTCGACCAGCGTGTGGAGGAGGTTTTGATTGTTCATTGATGTTTGGCGACTTCCTCTGTCGAGGTTGGCCTCGCGCTCCTCCTCTTCCACCTGCTCCTTGATCACTCGACCGTTGCCCATCTCAATTTTGCCGTTGAGTTTAAAATTGTCCCACTTTCCAGACTTGACCCTCGACGGTTTTGTCTGCCCAATCTGTGATTCAGGGTCGGTTTGTACTGAAACCATAGACGCATAGACATAGGAATTTGCTGTGTGGTGACAGCTATGATGACTGGATTGCCTTTGTGTCGGACTTACCGTGATCCTTTAGGTTGCCCAATGATTTCTTAAAGCGGCTGAATAGTTTTCTTACTGGGTGATTGCTGGAGAGCTCGAGCGGAGGTTGGCCCTGTTGCTGTCTCTCCAGTTCCTCCTCTTTCCTAAGATCTTCGACTTTACGGAACAACACCTGCAGGGCAGCAGACAGTATGGATACCTAGATTGCTCAGACCAAGTAGATGGCAGTTTTTTCTCTACCATACCCTGTTTCTGAGGTTATAGGTGAGCTGTAGATTGCGTTTGAAAGAGTTGGCGAATGCTTGATAGAAGTCAAGAATGTCCTGCAGTTTGTTGGTCCTTATGCTGTGGATGTCGCAATAAGTCAGCGCCCTCACGCTTGCCGCTGACTGCCCGATTACTACATGCTCCCAGAACAGGTCACCGAAAACATCACCTGTGCCTGCCAATCATACGATGAGAGACGGTGAAGGTGGTTTTTGCCCGAACCTGGTTGAATTGCATCTCTTTATCCTTCCCCTGGGATATTCTAACTGGGTCAAGCAATCTTTGAGGTGTTCCCTCAATCATTTTTCATGTGCGCCATGTATTCCCAGTGGCTGTATTAACTGATCATGAGCCCACCACAATCGCCTGTCTCATTAGCTACTGCATTCATTCATAGTTAGCGATCGATGGCTCCCTTTCATTCAGACAATTCGAAATCGACGGTAGCGATTTGAGCTCGAGTAATTGCCGTTCACTGCTCACTGAAGAGCACTATGCAGTATGACACGTGCCTATACATCATCCAGCACCAGTAATGTGGTACTCACTCAATATAGCGACCACCTCATCATCCTGGACCACCTCCAGAGAGCCTGATACTATGAAGCACAGCTGATCGAGGCTTTCTCCTTGGTGATAGAGCAGGTCGCCTGGCGCACTGCAATCAGAAACCTTCAATCATGTCTCTGCTCAACCACCTGCAACCACCTGCAGAGGGTGTTGGCGCTCAGTGGTGGGTTATCTGACCTGTGTATGATGTTGAAATGCATAGCGAGAGCCCTGAGACAGCCCTCACTGGCCAGTCGGAAGCTGGCGTGCTCATGGAACACCTTTCTGTTCAGGTGGACACTTATATCGGCTCTCATGTCCTTCGGGCAGTAATTTAGCACCTGCATCAGAAATGGCTGGTATGAAAGATAAGCCTTCCTCTCCCTCATAACTGGATGGCTTGGCTGTATAGCCATCTGATTATGAAACAGAACTTGTGGGCGTGGTTAGTTAATAAACCATGCCTCGATCCCAACTGAATTTTTGCCGTGTATGCACAGCGTTTCACATCATAATTTTATGCATAGCGTTGACAGACAAAATATGTCGCACAAAATACTCCTCACATGAGATTGTTTCCCTTCTGCATGTGGACAGTAGGTTCAACATATGAGCTTTGCAACGTGGAATCAAACTTGGTGTTGTCGATTAACTCAGACTATAGCTGTTATGCACATTCTCAGGCGTGTATCAGCTTTCAGGTACAGAAGTGGCTTGCGATTGGAAAATTTTTTAATGATGACTTTTCAACATGCATGCTGGTGTATGCGCACCTGTACTAATTGCGAACTAAATGCGGCACAATACAGGCCCGCATGACACCAGTGTGCATGCTGACTTTTCTATAGCTCTCAATAGGTTACTACTCAAAGGTCAGCAGTGACAGAGGCTCAGAATCACGACTGATATTTGCCTGTTACTGGGACATTTCTCGTATACTGGAAACTGACACTCGCCGGGCAGTATCTCCGTTTCTCCCCAGCTGTAAATATAGTGATCTATATATAAAACTCATAAAGAACGATTTGACTTGTTTTGTCAGTTTTCATGCGCTGAAAGTATAAAAATGATTGTTTCCAACTACATTTCCTGTGAGTGTCCGCTGTGTACTTGTGCAAGGTCATGCATGAGATTGTTACTGTCACGCTTGACACGTGTGAAATCGGTCGGTATTTTACCTTTATTGTATCTATGCCCTTTGTTATGACCCAAGTGGAAACTACGTAGTCGACGACTCGCTCGCAAAGCTCCTTCGGGACCTCGTGCAATTTCATGAACTCTTTTATGCTGTTGAGCATCTCGTGGTAGCGGAATGTTGATGACAGTATTTGCTGGAATATTGTTGTCACGTTTCCGAAGATTGTAGCATAGAAAAGTGCTACAAATATTAGAGGAAACTGGGTGTCAATGTTTCCGTGGCAACGGTCGGGTTGATGTTTAGTTGTTTGTATGTAGTTGTTTACTTACAGCCTCCTATCATCATCAGGCAGGTGAACATCCTCTCCACATCAGTGTTCGCACTGATGTTGCCAAAACCGACACTAGTCATGCAACTGAGTGTGAAGTAGAGGGCTGTGACGTAGGCGGAGAAGGGCTCTGGACCACCCAGTAGCTCTCCAGCCCCTGTGTCATTGGCGTAGTAAAATGGAGTACCTACGAAATCGATGTTCTGGCCGTTAGCTTTGTTTTTTACATTTCTCTCTCTCTCTCTTTCTCTTCTCCTGTTTCTTCCCCTCTCTCCTCTCATCTCTCTTTCTATTTCTCTCCTCCAGTCTCTCGCCCACTCTATCCCCCTCTCCCTCCCAATATCTCCACCATTTGATCCCCTCTCCCCTTCCCTGCTATCCTCCATATCTTCCCCTCTTCCCTTTCTATCCCTCTCTCTTTCCTTCCCCTTTCTCCCTTTTCATCCCCTTCTTTCATATCTGTCTTCTCTATATATCGTATTTACCTTCTCTCTACCTCAACTCAACCCCCTCTCCATTTCACCCCTTCTTCTCTATCATCCTCTTTCTCTCCCTCTCTTCGCCTCGCATTCATATTGCTCACCACTTTTTTCAGCCAGGTGGTTCAGCCAGCTTTCAGGATAGACCTGCATCTCCATCATGCCGATGTAGTACCACAGGCAGGCCAGCCAATGGGATAGCAGAACAAATATGAGAACTATGAGCACCAGAATGGCTGCACCATACTCAATGTAGTGATCTAGTTTTCTCGCTACTCGCCCCAGCCGTAACAGTCGCACCACCTTTAATGCACTGAAGAGACTACTGATGCCCTGAAAGTAAAGAAACACAAAATCTAAGCATCAGCGTAACTAGAGACATCTGCTAAGTGTTATGTTCTCTCCTTGGCTTTAGAATGTCGCCGCGTGAACAAAAAGTACATGTGTCAATTAGTTTTGCTTGCCACTGGGCCACTGTTAATGCATTGAGAGACACCTAAGTATGGATTTGTGTTGTTTGTCTGGTTAAGTGTATCTGCGTCACCATAATGAATTATTAATTACTCGTATTGTTCTAAGACAGAAGTCAGCCAACTGTGGGCCAGCAAAGATTTCGTCCATTATCTAACCGGCAACAGTGCCAAGATAAAAGGCTGGAGGACTTATGCCAATTACTTGAAGTGATGTCCACACACTAGAAGATGGGTGGGAACCCATTACATATTATTGGGCCTTAGTGACAGGCAGCCAACTCGCTGCACTAATTAATTAGGTCAATCTACGTCATCGTATGATGTCCACAATGCTCGCCAATCCATACCTACAGGTGAAGTGAAGAAATACCTGTTACCTAGCAAATCGACCTGTATTGTGACTCTGATAAAATGTCTACTTACATCACAGCCCCAATGGGAATTTCTAGGGAATTAATACTTAGCCTATTACACAAGCCTGTTATATCCCTCACCTCAGACTCCTGGTGTTGGAACGCGTTGAACACATCGTACGGTAGGCAAGACACCAAGTCTATGATGAACCATGACTTCAGATAAGTCATACGAATTATTCTCGGATCGCTTAACACCTACAATATCGACTCTCTGTCACAGACTGGCATGCTATCAGATTATCACTCGGCTGGGCTATGACAATGAATTCTTTACACTTCCTGCGTTACACAATAACAAACCAACAATCACGTGCAGATATTTTTTAGCCATATAGCTTCGAGACATTTTTTATTCTCTTCACATCACTCACCTCTCCGTTTGAGCCGACGAAAGTGGTGTGAAAGTTGAGAATTATATCCAGAAAGAAGACGACATCCACTACGCTGTCAATGACTAGTAGGGACACGTCATCCATGCTTTTTGGTTTCACTGTCACATTGTAGGGCACAAAGATGGCTGTGTAGAAAGTTAGTAATAAAATCAGCCAGTCCCATGTCGCCTTAAACGTGCAGTAGTGCAGGATGATGTGTGGCGGTGTTTTCGGCGTTTCCTGTCTGTATTGAGGTAAAAGGTCGATATTTGCTCCCAGCATCTGTAACATGCAGTGTACATATATCTGTAACATACACGGTGTACGTATATCGGTAACATACAGTGTATGTACATCGTTAAAGGTAAGTTGTGTAGCATACAGTGTACATATATCTGTAGCATACAGTGTACGTATATAGGTACCATACAGTGTACGTAAATCGGCAAAAGTTGTGTAACATACAGTGTACGTACATGGAGCAAATATGAGTTATGAACTACGTAGTTTACTCTTGCTCAAGTTCAGTTTTGAGAGTTCCATTATTCCCTTACCGACGTTACTGGAACTTGTTTGTCTGTTTTGCCGTCTGCTGTCGTCATCGCTGTCTGCTGGATAAGAGCTGATTTGTTTCTGGTCACTGATCGAGCCAACTTGGCGAACTTACTCAAGCCTGTCATTGATACAATAAAATCATGCTTAGATTGAAACTTCCACAGCCGTGTTTGTTCAAGCGATGTTAGCAATGACTATCTGGTACCACTTGTATCGGGACATTGGCAAGGTACAGGAGGGGGGGGGCACCGTCCCCACTAATCAGCATGAGGCTGTATGTTCCAGAACAGTATAAATATGTGAATAAAGAAATTGGGAAAGTTGTAAGGGTAAGGCCTTGTAGAAAAGAAGTGGTGACACTTGGAGAGTGTACAGCAGTGAAATGGAGGAGAGATTCCATTGCCAATCATGTGCCGGTGTTCGTGATTGGTGCGTGTGTTGCGATGAAAAGTTAGGATATTGATTTGCAATAGGCTAGACAGAAGAAAATAGGAAATATATGCAGTCTCCGTTGATGGGCTGTAAAATGATGGAGCACAACACGGCTTAATAGCGAAACAACCGAGTGACCATACCAAGTCCTTCTTTTCCATCTCCAACGCCACCTATGCAGACACATACAGAAAGCTAGAAAAATCTACGAGAAACTCCCCAAACAATTCTTTCTAAATATAATTCACCCACATAAAGTTCCCCAGATAAATATAAGACGGTTGGTGTCTGCGCGCCATATTTTCTGCGTCTAAACACAACATTTGATGTGTGTGATGCCTTTTTGACGGTAACAGGCACTTGATAGCCAGTGGTTGATCCATACAATGCAATGCTCAAGATCAAGGCGAAGATGTAAATACGATCTGTTCATTACGTACACGTGTGTCACAGTTACGCACGAACAACGTGCTGAAATTGGCTGGTGAGCGTATGCTGTATGTATGAAGAGTTTTATGTTACCGTTACAACAACCCATCGATAACCTCAAGTGCCACCAATCAGTCTTCATTGAAAACGAGGCTATTTACCTAAAGCCTCGAGGACGCATAATGTACCTATAATACTAGCGGAATGTGAAACGAAGTGCATGACGCTACTCATTATCTGATTGGCTGGTGGTAGTCAGTCCTGGTCCATTTTGTCATCACTAGTATGTCACAGCAACATTTTATCAAGTGTCAGTTTATCTCTTGGACAGTATTACCTTTGGTCATTTCGTCTTCAGCCATAGGATCCCTCACGGCAGTAATGTCTCTAAATGTACACAGAAATAGCACCACACCATCTTTCTCATTCTTTATGGGAGCGATGTTTACAAGCAACCATAAAGGTGAATCTAGAAAGGAAGGAAAGAAATGAGGACATAGTTTTAGGATGACACATCTCAATGAATTAAATCCAACATCCAAAAGTACATACGGGTCTTTTTTGTTAGTTGAAGCTCAATCTGTAGCATTTCTTGGTTTTCCAATGCCTCCTCGATTTTGTGACACGCGTCCGGGTCAGTCTCGTCGCCCCACATGAATTTGAGCATACAACTCTCCTGCATCACCTCGGCTCTTGAGTAGCCTGTGACCTTACAGAACCCATCGTTGGCGAACACAATCGGATGTCCCACCACACGAGCGTTACCCAGTATAAAACTCCCATCTGTAATAACAGAAACACTCGGAATTATAAGACTATCTCTCATGTTCATTTGTTAGAGGTTTTATTTATGCATGGTCGGTGATGGTCTCCGTGGTAACAGTATCTTAGACTGAGATCTATTGGCAGTGGAGTTAAACACGCTCTGGTACAATGAGAACAGAGTCTTAGCTTTATGTAAAACAGAGACTTTGATTCGAATTTTAAACTGCTAATACTGTCAGACTCGATTGTATTTCTGTTGCCGAACCAGCTGCCTGTATGGAGTTTGAATTCCGCCCCTCTGCTTCATAGAAATAAGCAATGAAGTATAAAATAGTTTGAGGTATTTGCTTTTGTTGCTGATCTTCTGTTTTTCTCTATATCACACCTACTCCTGCCTCTCCCTCCTTCTCGTCCTCCCTGCCTCTCTACCTCTCTACCTCTCCCTCCCTCCCTCCCTCCCTCCCTCTCTCCTGCTCTCGCTCTTGCTCTCGCTCTACCTCCAGCCATCCCACCCTCTCTGCCTTACTCCTCCCATTCATTCTCATTCATCATCTCTCCTTCTCCTTCATCATCTCTCCTCCTTCACCCTCCCTACCCTTCTCCATAATCCTTCCTCTGCCTCTTCCATCATCTACCTATCCTTCCCTCTACCTCTCCTCCTCTCTGCCTTCTCTCTAGCTCTCTTTCTTTAATTTTCCTCCCTCTACTCACTTGTTTCTCCTCCTCATCTCTATGAGCTCATTTTGCTGTCATAGCATCGCATTCACCTCAAATCTCGAAGCAGGAACTGGAATGGCACAATCTGGCAATAAGCTGAGTGGCGAGGACATGAGGCCCTCAACAAGTGCAGAGGGTGTGAATCAGGCGATGAAGAATGCAGGTTCGCAGAGAATAAGGATGGTGAAACGCATTGAATCACTTTTAACTTTTGATATTATGGTACAATCTACTCTAGATCTCCAGAGTCAGAGCCTGGATACCGATGACCTAAAGAAGGTTGTTCTGGATATCATTGAAGAAAAGGAGGTGATACGCAGAACATTCGAGAACCACAAGAACAGTGTTAAAGGTAAGATACGCCACCTATTCAGTTAGTGAGGCCTTTGTACTCACTTCCCTGGGTACCAGATATCAATCCACCCCTAAATCTGCACGGATTCCTTGTCTGTCTGTGCGTCTGTCTGACATCATTGATGCGTCACTGACAGGTAGGGAAAGTGTGCTTTACTATGCAATTAATGAAATATTTATAGTTTTGAATAGTTTTTTATCCTGCCAAAGGGTGCTGATACCAAAACTTGAACTGCAGATATCCTGTTTGCTACCTGTTAGACCATACCAACTCACGCTTCATCACTAATTTGCACCATGACTCGATTACATGATCCTGATGTGATACTTAACTCACCACAGCTGTAAGATTAGAAGCTCGTCAGGTTGAGGAAGAACTGGCAACAAGTCAGGAGGAGGATAATGACATGCCTGATATCAACGAACAATTAAACAACTACTACAGACTGATAGATGGTGAGATTCATTAGAGCCATTCGGTAATGTTAATGTTTGACTGCGCAGTGCTACGCAACCCTCTATGTATGTACGTACCGTTATTATGCCAATCAAGGCAAATAAAATATTTCCTGCTGTAGCGGCTTCGGAAAAAATAAATAAAACAGAATTAACCAATTGACGTTTGAGTGCTGTGACCTTGATAATTTTTATTCTCGGTTTGGTCGGGAATCTGAGAAATATTTGTGAAATGCCCTCAGGTGTTCTTCAGTATACCCAGGTTTTCCCTAGTATTTTCCCTAGTATTTTCTCCTATGAACTTCCCATGTCATTCGCCAGAAGTACTTCCTATTTCCTCTATGCACCAGAGTTTTAAGGTAATTGTGTTTGTTTTCATGTTGGAAGGAATTCCCTAAGGTATGATCGGCAATTGTGTTCGTCGCTTTAAAGAACTTTAACATTGTAGTTCTGCACCAGAGAAGTGAAGATTTCAAGATGAATCTACTGGTAGACATTGAGAAAGGAGAAGACTTTCAGACCGTACTGCAGTTGGATTATACTAGTTACGAGGAATCCATTGCAAGTATGAACAGCCAACAAAAGTCTTCACTTCTGACCCCAAACCATTGCATGGGAAATCAATTATGACCTTGACATTATACTCTGGCTTTGAAATATTGGAGTGAGAGCTGCAGCCATTGCCAGCATTGACTATACTCTACACTGAGTACTACAAACTGAGGTATAGGTATTGGAGAGTTCTCTACTGACTACAAGCAAACATTGATGAATATGGGAAAAGTAGACGTTTTGAAAGTTTATGTACACTAGGTGCAATCAAACAGAAAGCAATGACTAACAGAAATCTGCTGTTTAATCAATAAAAATTCATACAACTTTGCAGCATTGGCTATTGAAGCTCCTAAAGTGCGGACAAAAGCCGGCGTAGCACCGGCGCATGATTCCGGCGCTCCTACCGATAGAAGAGCAAAAAATGCCGGATTTCCTACAAAATTCTTAGAGGGACTACACGGTTTTATTGACCTTCATCTATTACCTCTCTTGTCATATTTCATGGAGTTTAATGATGCAAAGTTTCCTCAATTAATCACCATAATGATTCTCTCTCACATGTCATGTCCTCTGTACCAGGGGTTCGGATGGATGGAGAGGATCTGACGAAGAGGATCATGTCTATCCTCAATAAATTAAGCGTACCATCGGTCAAGAAGCTGAGAGACAACTTTGAACAGTTTCTATACTCACTTTGTGATGGTAAGTGTAAATAATCGAGTGCACACACGCCTATCTAGCTGTGATGGTCGCCTATCTGGCTGTGACGGTCGCCTATCTGGCTGTGACGGTCGCCTATCTGGTTTATGCTGACCACCACTGGTGGTGCTGGTACCCAGAATCTAGTGGCTATAATCTCAGACGCACAGTTAGATGACTGGGGGATGAGAGCAGTAGTGGTATGAATAGCCCTAACAGAAATGCTAAGTTAACTACTTAACTTTATTAGCAAAAGCTTTGAGAAGGAAGTTGGAGCAGGAGATGGTAAGATGCTGTGGACTGAGGGGCCAACTGGAGGATCACTTCAACCGGTGGAGAGAAATGATGACAGGTAAATTATTCACTGTCTGTCTGTGTTTAAATTACAATCATTAATGACAATAATTGTTATACTAAGAGTCATTTTATAATGTGTCAGCAAAGTTTAGGTTTAATTTTCTTTGGGAAAACTCTGCATAGAAAAATTGGATCAGTAATATTGCACAACGTTGATGCATAGAGAGTACAGTTGAAGTGTAGAGTATAAAGGCTGGTGCACGATAGACATATTTGCAACCGTCAGTTGCGCGCGACAATTTGCAGTATGCATGAGCAGTGTCCATACTAGGGGCGCTTTCGGATACTGGATGCG
>ERZ1740065.928-NODE-928-length-16849-cov-4.317911_pt1 | contig 16849 bp, 14 predicted proteins | sample MGYA00581738_ERZ1740065 | MGnify/ENA primary metagenome ERZ1740065 (study PRJEB43018, sample SAMN04849749) | marine metagenome | isolation source: floating plastic debris | place: Pacific Ocean | collected 2008-09-01 | study: EMG produced TPA metagenomics assembly...
AAAAGGTCAACTATCCTGGTGACTGCACAACCTGGTGCAACCAAATTGTCTTTCAACAATGGTTGGGCCTCCTGTTTTTGTAAAAAAGATGAGAATAAACCTTAGAATCAATAACATGAAACGATTGATGCAAACGCAATTCCATAAATCAACTTTTTTGCTGGGTCTTCTGGCTCTATTCGGAGTGATGTTGGTGTCTTGCGGCGGCAAAAAAGAAGAAAAAGAAAAGGAATCTTTAATGAGTCGACCAAAGACTGAAACGGCACCCAAGAAAGAAATTGCAAAGCTTTCTCCAGGCAAAAAAGCCTTCATTCAATGTGCTGCTTGCCATAATTTAAAGAAAGGAGAACCGCATAAGGTAGGGCCTAACCTGAATGGAATCTTTGGAAGAAAAGCAGCTTCTTTGGAAGATTTCAATTATTCCGAAGCACTTCAAAATTCTGAAATCGTTTGGAACGAAGACCATATTCGCAACTGGTTGACCAAACCTTCAGATTACGTTCCAGGGACAACAATGGCCTTTATTGGAATCAAAAACGAAGAACAACAGAACGCCTTAATCGAATACCTAAAAGAAGAGACGCAGTAATCGTATGGAAACGACAACGCTAGAAATACCCAACAGCATACATGGTGGCCTTACCGGCTACATTCATTGCGCTACGCTTTGCACTACCGATTTAGAGGCTTACCGTCATTTTTATGGTGAGGTCATGAAAATGCAAATTGATGGCCCAGTTAGCCAAACCAAGGAAGAAAAGACAACACAAAAGACCTTTTGGAACATTCCAGAAGATGTCGATTATGAAGTCTACCATTGTTATCGCGCTACCGTTCCAAGTTTGATTCAATTGCGGATTCTTCACTTGAAACAAAACACGCCACATATTCATAACAGTTACAATTCCTATGAAAAGGGTTCTTTTTCATTGGGTTTTCCAACTTCGGATGCCAAGGGGATGGATAAGCGCTTACAATCGTATAATGTTGGTGCCATGGCGCCTATGCAATTGGGAGATATTGTTCGACCTGATGGGAAATCCGGACAGTATTTGGAAACCATTTATCAAGGTCCAGACTATTTGCATTGCGTAGGAATAGAACGGGTGAATTATCCTCAGTTGGCGCCCTGTGACCCCGAAGATGGCTTTGGAGGTCCAGGGTATTCTGCTTTTGTAGCGGGAGATTCTGATGCAGAAATTACTTTTTACACCGAGGTGTTGGGTCAGAACATTGTGTTTGATTCCGTTTGGGAAGCTGCGGATGATGGTGCTTTGGGCGTTCCAGATGGTACTCCTTTCCGCTTTGCTGGATTATATGCCGAAGGGGCAAAGCAAAACCATATCCTTTTCTTGGATTTCAAGGATGGAAACATGGTTGATACTGGTGTACAAAGTTGTATTCCAAACCAAGGGTTGGGCATGTGGAGTTTCCTTACCTCCAATATTGAAGAAGTGGTACAACGGGCAAGGAACAAGGGCATACAAATCAAATCTGATATCTTACCTATGACGGATTACATCATGGGAACTGGAAAAGCATGTCTTTTGGAAACCCCAAATGGATTTTATGTTGAAATCTTTGAATTGAATTGATGGACGCACTATTAAAGAGATTTACGGACATCCTTTGCGGAACTTTGGACAATCAGGCCCAAGTAAACCGTGAGGTTGCCGCCGGAAAACAAGTCCACCCTTACGCAAAACACGTAACGGATATTTGTGATCACATGGTGATTAATCGTCCGGAAGGGCACGAAGGGATTTATGTGCTAGAGGAAAGTTACTACATCTACCCTGGCAAGGAGATGGACATTAAACCTTTGATTTTCTATCTCCGTTCTGACGGGAAGAACAAAGTGTTTTTGGAGTCCATGAAAGCCCCACATTTGGACCAAGCCACTATTGTCAATGACAATGCCGATTTGGTTTTAGATTATGAAAAAATGATTGCTAGCCCGTTTGGCGTAGCGGAATATGCACTGCAAGTAACAGACCAATTCACGGTGAACCATATTGGAGTAGTGGGGAAGGATTAACGTTCCAACTTACGGAAACACTATCCGATGGGCACCTATCCGTAATGGAAACCGTGCGAAAAGACGGGGTAAAGTTAACGCCTTACGACACGCCCATTGAATACATCAAAATCTAACTAACTAAACGCAAAAGTTTGGCTACAACAACCAACCAAGAGACCATAGCGAAAGTACTCGGAATTGCCATTTTAGGAACGATTCTTCTTATCGTGACCAATGGGATGACGGTTTCGGGCATTACCATTTTCGATAATGCCATTATTTCCGAATTCGGATGGTCTAAATCAGAATTGAAATTTCGAGAACTCATCAATATGATTGTTGCGGCTTTGATTATGCCCTTCATTGGCGCCATCATTGACAAGTATGGTGTGAAAAAGATGATGATTTTGGGGTTGTTGATGATTGCGGGATTGTACTATGCTTATTCCATGATCAGTGCATTATGGCAAGTTTACACGATTCACTTTTTCTTTGCTATCGCGGTTTCTTGTGCAGGAACCCTGGCTACAGTCATCATGGTTTCGCAACGCGTTCAGCAACGTCGTGGTTTGGCGATAGGTATTGCTTTAGCAGGTACCTCGGCAGGCGGGATGGTCATTCCCCAGATTGCAGGTCCTTTGTTGGAAAAGTTTGGCTGGCGAACCACTTTTCAATACGAAATATTCCTACCGATTGTTGTCTTGATATTGTTGGCGATTTTTGTGAAGCCCATACGTTATACCAAAAAAGAAACAGAGCAAAGTACTACCGAGAGCGATGCAGAAACGGGATTAACCGAAATTACTTTTAAAGATGCGTTGAAACTTCCCGTGTTTTGGGCGATTTCTTTTGCTGGCGTTTTTTGCTTTTACAGTATTCTGGGGATTATCAGCAATCTGTTTTTGTATCTCACAGAGATGGGTTTTTCCCAATCCAAAGCAGGGAATACCTTTAGTATTTTTTTCGCCATCATCTTATCGGCGAAGTTGGCTTCCGGATACATTGCTGAGCTCATCAACGAACACCGCCTGTTTAAAATACAATTGGCCTTGATGATTTTAGGAGCTGTCTTTATGGCCATGAACCAAGAAGCCTTTATTTGGCCAGCCTTAATCGCCGTAGGATTGGGTTGGGGCGGATTATATACCCTTTTCAACTACATTATCATTACCACTTTTGGAGTGAAGTCCGCTGGTAAAATTGGAGGAGTGATTTCCTTTTTTGAAGCCGTGGGCTCTGGATTAGGTATTTGGCTGACTGCATTTATTTCGGACAAAACAGGGTCGTACAGTGCGAGTTTTTGGTTGGTGGTGGTATTGCTTTCTATCGCTTTTGCGATATCTTTTTTCATCAAACCGGTCAAATCTGAAACTGTGCCAAGCGAATAATATTCTAAAAAACCATAGGCCATGAATAACAAAACATCCTTGATTAGTGTAATTGGAGTGGCCCTTTTGGGAACCATATTGTTGATTGTTTCCAACGGTTTGACCCTGTCGGGAATTACCGTTTTTGATGAAGCGATTCTGACTGAGTTCGAATGGACGAAATCACAATTGAAGTTCCGGGATTTCATCAACTTGGTTTCTGCGGCATTGTTGGCCCCTTTTGTAGGTGCTGTTATCGACAAGTATGGAGCCAAAAAATTGATGATTATCGGTCTCCTATTGATTTCATCAATGCTGTTTCTCTATTCCAAAATCGAGGCAACTTGGCAACTCTACCTGATTCACTTCATTTTTGCGATTGCCCTTTCTGGCTCTGGCGCTTTGGCGGTTTTAATCATGGTGTCCAAAAGAGTGAAAGAAAAAAGAGGGGTGGCTATTGGTATCGCCTTGGCAGGTACTTCCCTCGGCGGAATCATCATTCCTCAAATCGCGGTACCTCTGTTAAAGAATTATGGTTGGCGGTCTGCCTTTCAATACGAATCTTTGTTGCCCATTGGAGTAGCAATCTTGCTGTTCTTTTGTATCCGCCCTGTAAAATTTAAAGAAAAAGTCAGTGAAGATGCTTCTGTAAAAGACAAGGATACCGGACTCAATGAAGTACTTTTTAAAAAGGCGATTCGTACTCCAGTATTTTGGGCGATTTGTGTGGCCGGGGCATGTTGTTTTTATAGCATCATGGGACTTATTACCAACTTGTTTTTATACTTACGCGAACAAGACTTTTCCATTTCCGCAGCAGGTAACGCGTTGAGCATTTTCTTTATGATTATTCTGGGTGCCAAGTTGGCCTCGGGCACGATAGCAGAGTTCATCAATGAACATCGCTTGTTCAAGATTCAGGTATTTCTCATGGCCTTGGGTGCCTTTCTTATCGCACTTGGCATTCCGAGTTTGGTATGGCCCGCTTTGGTTTGTTATGCTTTGGGCTGGGGCGGATTGTACACCATCATCAACTACATTATCATCACGACATTCGGGGTGAAATCCGCAGGAAAAATAGGCGGTGTTATTGCAGCCTTTAAAGGTTTGGGTGCTGGTTTAGGCGCTTGGATGACCGGTTTAATTTCGGATTGGACGGGCTCATACAATATGAGTTTCTGGGTGGTTGTCATGCTACTGGCTACCGCTTTTTTAATCTCTTTTCTCATCAAGCCCATCACGCTGGATACCTCTGATGCCAAAATTGCCGAAGCCTAATCCTTATTGATATGACCGTTACTTACAATCGCTACGACTACACCATCTTAAATGCCAATGAAAATGTTTTAGGGCCTTCTCCCAAAGTGCGGCAGGCCATGATAGACGCTTTTGACAAGGCTTGTCGTTATCCCTATCAGGAAATTGAAGAGTTTGCACAGCAGATAGCGGAAAAAGAAGGGGTCACCCGAGCCCATGTGGTACTTTGTGCTGGTTCTTCAGAGGGACTGAATGCCACCGGACTCACGTATGGCGTGAATGGTGGTGAAATCATCACGGCAGACCCTGTTTATGATTTTTTATTGAACTATGCCCAGCGCTTTGGGGCATTTATTAATAAGGTTCCGTTGGATAAAGACCTCCAACATGATTTGGATGAGATGGAACGTCGTCTCTCCAATGCTACTTCTTTGGTGTTTTTATGCAATCCCAACAACCCATCCGGAACCCTGATTCCGAAGGATAGACTAGTGGATTTCTGTCATAGAGTTTCCCAACGAACCATCGTATTCTCGGATGAAGCCTACTGTGACTACATCACGGAACCCGACTACCCTTCCATGGTCGATTTGGTCAAGCAGAACAAGAACATCATTGTAGCCAAGACCTTCTCAAAGGTCTTTGGTATGGCTGGTCTTCGCATCGGTTACTTGATTGCCCGGCCTGATATTGCAGGACGCATCCGGAAAAATGTCATGGGACGCGTCAACATGTTGGCGATTGTCGCTGCCCAAGCAGCTTGGGAAGATGATGAGTTTTATCAAATGAGTATCGCAAAGAATCAGGAAGCAAAGCAATATGTGTATGCTATTTTGGATGAGTTGGGTTTAAAGTACGTGCCCTCACACGCCAACTTCGTGTTTTTCGATGCGGGCATGGATGTTATGGAACTACGGGCTAAAATGTTAGTGCATGGCGTATCCGTTGGAAGGCCTTTTCCACCGTATACAACATGGTGTCGCGTAAGTACCGGACACATGGAAGAAATGGAACTATTTGGAGCGGCGATGCAAAAGATTTATCGCCCTTCATAACATTACAGCATATGAAAGTATTTGGAAAGATTTTGGGCTTGCTTCTATTTGTAGCCTCTTTGGCGTTGGCTTTTTACTGGGGGAAGAGTGCTGGAGACTCCGAAAGTGAACCTGCCCAGGACACGATGGAATCGAATACCAAAGAAGCTCTTTTGGTCAGAGGAGATGGCTCGTACCCAACGGTTCCTTTGGAAAAGGATACGGTTGTATTGAAAGTGGTACAAACCCGAGTGAAATCCTTGCAAAAGTTTCCCACTATTGAAGAGGGTTTGGAAGAGAACATGGCCTATATGGAAAAAATGGGACGGCAAGCTGCTTCAGAGGGTGCCAAACCAGATATTCTCCTCTATCACGAATTTCCCTTGACAGGATATTCGTCGGGTTCAAGGTCCGAAAAATTGAAGTTTACTATTCAAGTACCTGGACCAGAAACCGAGCGTTTGGGAAAACTGGCCAAAGAACTGGACAGCTATATCATATTCGGAAGTTATGTTAGTGACCCTGATTGGCCAGACCATATTTTAAGCATCAATACCGTCATCAACCGCAAAGGAGAGGTGGTTAAAAAGTTCTGGAAATCCCGAAATATCAAACGGATTTTTGAAGGTATCGAGCTTACTACGACCACGGTTGAGGGAGTGCGTGATGCGTATCGTGAAAAGTATGGAATGGACGAAGAGTTTCCAGTATTACAGACCGAGTTTGGAAATATCGCGGTCAGCACAGTACAATGGGACCCTTTCATTTTTGCGGCTTTTGCCATGAAGGGAACCGAAATCATGTTGCGTACCGCAACTTTGTTTGTTGACACGGATGTAATGGCCACAGCAAACCAAAATAAGTTTTATTCTGCGATGGCGAATTTTACCTTACCAGAAGAAAGTGGGTATAACGCAGGAGAATCTTTAATCGTTGGACCGGATGGTAAAGTGTTGGCCAAGCATCCAAGTAAGTCGGAAGATGGGATTATTGAGGCCAAAATTCCAATTGCTTCGTTTCGGGCAAATCGAAAAATTCAAAGTTACAGTTAGGATATCGTTCGTCCTATTTTTGACCAATACCAACAAGAAGTTCCCATGAACCATCTCGACCTTGCGAAAGATGAATTGCCACAAACCGGTAAGGAAATGAAGGTGATGATTGATAGTATCAGCCGTTATTTGAACTAGCCACTAATAGGAAAAGTCGAAGTGAAAACGAAATCCCTCTTTTTTGCATTGCTCATGTTTGCTACAACAAGGGTTTTGGTAGCACAAGAACCTAGTCTAATTGCTAAACAACAGCAGTTGGATGCGCAATGGGATGTTTTCTTGAGTCATTGGGAAGGGTCTTACGATAACAATCGCCAGGTATAAGAACAAATCCAACGGGGTGTTCATGCGGATTCTAGAAATAGACATACCACTTTGGTCATTAAAAAAATCGAGTTACCTGCTTTTGGTGACCATGTTTTTTATGGGGAGTGGCAAGCGTATGGAAAACCAAATAAGGTTACTCGACAGCGCATTTACAATTTTGTGCGTGAAAATGATTCCACGTTTCGGATGAACCTTCATATTTTTCCAATGGACTCGATATTCAAAGCAAAGACCAGTGGAGCGCACCTCCATCCTGATAAGCTGAAAAGTATTTCGCCAAAAGACATGTATCCGCTCGCAGGTTGCGATGTTTTCTTTAAACCCGGACAAAATCACTTCCAAGGTGCCATGAAGAAAGGGGATTGTAGCTTTGAGGCTCCGAATACCGGTACTCCCATTTATTCTTGGTCACAGATGAAACTCACGGGTGATACCTTTGAGTATTTAGATGGCTGGTTTAATCTGGATGGAAGTATATACTACGAGATTTCCAAAGAGTGGTATGTTTTTGACAAGCTTTAGTGCGCTGATGGGTCCACCCGAACCATTCGAGTGCCACCATTGGTGCCTTGATATAAACTGATTAGCGCGTGAGGCATATGCTCAATGCCTACGGAAATGTCTTCATAAGGTTTTACTTTACCTTCTCGTATCCATTGCGCCATTTGATGCTCGTATTCGTGGTGGTTTTTGGCGTAGTCATAAATGAAAAACCCTTCCATCTTGGCATCCTTCAATCCAATGCGATACAAATTTCTTGGTCTATGGTATTGTTCTGGAGGAATCAAATACTCTGAAATCCGTCCGCAGATAGCGATGCGAGCACGACGATTGATACGCCCTAAAACTTCATCCAACAATTCCCCGCCAACGTTATCAAAAAACACGTCAATTCCTTCCGGCAAGTACTTATCGATTTTCTCATAAAGTCCAGGTGATTTATAATCCAAAGCAGCATCATAGCCCAGCTGCTCCGTTAGCAAACGGCACTTTTTTTCACCGCCAGCAATACCTATAACTGTTTTAGCTCCCAAGGTTTTGGCGATAAAACCAACCATGCTGCCCACACTTCCGGCGGCGCCTGAAACTAAAACGGTATCCCCAGGTTGAACCGCACAGATATCTCGCATGCCCAATACGGCCGTAAACCCATTCATGCCCAAGGCACCCACTCCATAGGAGAGATTAAGGTCGGTGTTGTGCATGGTATGGGTGAGATAGTAGGGCTCATCTTGAATGACGGCATATTCTCGCCATCGCAGTTTGGATTGCACGATATCACCAACTTTGAATGCGTCACATTTACTTTCGACTACACGGCCGACACCTCGTCCATGCATTACATCACCGATGTGCAAGGGTCGTTCAAATTCAGTTTCGTTGTTCATATAGCGCAACATCACCGGTGCGACTCCTAAGTAGAGCGTTTTCACCAAGGCTTGCCCCTCCTCAATATTGGGAATGGGAACTTCTACCAAATGAAAATCTTCAACGGTTGCCAAGCCAACTGGCCTTTTGGCCAAGACCCATTGTTCCATTTCAGATGCCAACGCAAACTCTTTATCCATCAGTTGATACAACACTATAAGGTGGCCATCGACATCTACAAAAGCCTGTTCTATAAATTCGGCGTATTCATTTTCATCGGTTTTGACATCTGTCGTGTGCAATCCCAAGGCTTTGACCTGTGAAATGACATTAGCTAAATCATCCACTTTGATTACAGAGGCCGACATATGAATGCCTTCTTGTTTGGGTAATGCAACGCCTTTGATTTCTGTCAAGGCAAAGGTCCTTTCTTGGGTGGGACTATCCAATGTGGCAAAATTCAAATCCGCTTCTTTGGGAATGTTGAATACTGGATACGAAAACGAATCTTTATCTGATGGTTGGATGTAATTAATGGTAAACCCCAAGATGTCTCGATACACCGTTAGCGACCGCTCGATGTCGGCAACCACTAGAGTGATGCGTTTGTATAAAAGCGACATGTTTTGTTTTTAACGATTAAATAGTTGGATTAACTACCCCATCCAGGGCCACCTTCACCCTTCTGAAGGGCGCGTACTTCTTCAACACTAGCTGGTGGCTTCAACCAATTTGGTTTTTCGGCTTTGGCCCACTCTAAAAGGTTGGTTGGGAATTCATTGTGACTTTCAACCCTCCAAGAATACAGTTGAATAATGCAAGGTCCGCCACCTGCCCAACGCGGTAGGGAACCGTAGCGTTGCCAGCCCATTTGGTGCGGTTCATCAACTGTGTCTTCAGGATGCATGTAAAAGTCATAGTTTTCCCAAGCTTGATATTGCGTTCCTGTAGGTAGCGGGAAATCTAAAAATACTTGCGCATTGTAGATATAGGTGTCTCCCATAACCTTATAGGGGATTCCATTTTTTGCTTTTATGGTCTGAACACGCTCTCCAACGCCTTGCTCTACATCCCCGTAGATTTGGTCGTTTTCAAATCGATAGGTAATCATTTGATACGGATAAGCGATAGGGACTACGGGTTGTCCATTGTATTCTTTCAAGACTTCTCCAGTCTCTGGGTCAGTGTAAGCAAAGGTTTTACGCGTAAGATGGGTCACGGTTTCCTCTCCGTCGTCAGGCCAAATGACAGTGGAGCTATCAAATCCAATCATACCGAATAATTTTTCTCCAGATGGGTAAGCATAAACGCTTCCTTCCGCTAGCCAATGGACTGCTTCGCCTGTTCCAGCTCTACCGTCCACCCAAATTTGAAAGGGTTTTGGTGCGTTCTCGTAGGATGCTTTTCGTTCTGGTTTTGGTGCCTCTGTTACTGTTTCTGCCTCTTCGGTTTTTGGTGCTTCTGTTTTACAGCCGATGAATAAAGCTGCTCCCAAGAAAACCAAAAATGCATTTTTAGTGTGTATCCGTTTCATGAAATCGTATTTAAATAGTATCTGTTTTAAGTTGCATAAATTCTAACCAAACCCCATCAGGAGAGCGCACGGAAAAGACCTTTGCCATTCCGTAAGGAGCAATATCTACTTCGACAATTCCCGAATGAATGGCAAGTCCCCGAGAAATGAGTTCTTCGGCGTAGGCTTCGGCATCTCTAACCGGGAAACGTAACATCAAGATGCCCAAGTTAGGAGGGTGGGCAAACGCCGCACAGTTTTTCCCTTTGAATTCTTTGGGTTCTAAATACTCAATGGTGCCGAAATTATCTTCACTAGGTTTGACAATATCTATAGGTACCGTAATGTTTTTGTTGGTATTCTGAGGAAATCCGAGAACATTATCCGTTCCAATGCGTTGGTCCCCAGCAGTTTGAAAGTTCATTTTAAAACCAAGCTGTTCCTCATAGAATTTTCGGGAAACTTCAATGTCGCTAACAATCATGGATGAATTGAATATGCGACTGGTGGTTTTCATATGGTCGTAGCCTTCTAAAGGTGGTGAAAAGCGTTGCATAAAGGCAACGGTTATTCCGTCCGGCCCTTTCATGAGAACTTCGGAGACATCAAAAGGGCCAAAGGTGTAGCGGAGCTGGTCAGCTAAGCCATGCCATCCTTCATCTTGACACAAGCGATACCAACTATCCATATCATGAATGCGCATATTGATATCGAAAATACCTCCAGCATCCCAAGCTGAAGCACCAGACCGAATACGTTCTTGTTCAACATTATGGAATTGTACCAAGCGTAGAAACCCTTCTTTATCTCCTTCGTTATGCAATACGACCTCGGTGATATCAACTTCTGAACCCACTTGCCATAAACTTTTTAAGGCAGCACTCCCGGAACCTTCTGTTATGACTTTCCAACCGCAAACACGTTGAAAGAAGTCGAGGGTCTTCTCCATATTCGAAACACTGATAACGGCTTCTTGGAAACCTTTCAGCGAACCATCATTCCCTGTAAAGAACATATTATGAGTAACGGTGTTTTTCAAACGCTGCGTCTTTTGGTAGTTGAACAATAAAGCTATCTTTAAAAATAGTTAATTTTATTAATCTTTAATTATATTAACTAATTTTATTCAAGTATGTCAAAGCCTTTGAACCAGATTGTACGCAAACTTTGTGTTTTGTTTTTGGTATTGTCAGCACTAAGTTGCGGTGAGGGTCTTCCAGAATATGAAAATGCGTTGTGTATTACCAACGTAGCCATGATTGACGCCAAGAACGGTCTACGCGAGTATCGTACTGTGGTGGTTCAAGAGGTGCGAATTGTCTCCATTACCCATAAGGATAGTGGTCGGTTACTTTCAAACAATGAAGTGGTTGATGGAACTGGAAATTACTTGATTCCAGGGTTATGGGACACCCATGTTCATTTTGCATATGACACGATTTTGGCACCGAGTATGTTGGATTTGTTTTTTGTACACGGCATTACCAGTGTTCGCGATACGGGAGGGAGACTTAAGTCAGTGAAGCCTTATAAACAAATGGCTGAAGAAAATCCAATGGATTTACCTAGGGTAATGATGGCTGGGCCATTAATTGATGGCACACCCAATGTTTATGATGGCAGCTCTGACCGATTGCCTCCACTTTCTGTGCGTATTGAAAGCGAACTTGATGTAGTTGAGGTGGTCAACCGATTGGAGAACGAAGGGGTTGATTTGCTTAAAGCCTATGAGATGTTGTCCGAAAAGGAGTTTTTGCAAGTTATGAAGCTGGCCAAAGCCAAAGGACTACCGGTAGCGGGTCATATTCCTTTAAGTATGGATGCCATAAGTGTTTCCGAAGCAGGAATGAACAGCATTGAGCACATGCGCAATCTGGAATTGTCCTGTGCTTCCAATTCTGATTCCCTTCTACAAATAAGAAGACAGATGCTAAAGGTTCCCATGGGAATCGGTGGCAGTGTATTGAGAGCTTCCATCCACAAGGCACAAAAGGAAGTGGCTATGGAATTATACGATGAGGTTGTAGCAGATGAAGTATTGGATATTTTTGCCAAGAACAATACCTGGCAAGTGCCGACTTTGGTATTGAATGGCGTTTTATCCTTTGACCATGTCACTAGGGAAGATTGGCGGGATACTTTTGACTTATTACCAGATTCCTTACGTAAAAGTTGGCATGCCGGAAGTAAACGCATCGCCGTCATGTTGACGAATAATGCTTCATGGAAAAAAAGCACCGACTGGCAAATGATGATGCTGAAAAAAGTTAAGGCCAAAAACATAGGTATTATGGCCGGTACGGATACCCCAATTGCTTTTCTCACTCCAGGCTACAGTTTACATGAAGAACTTTATCTTTTGGTGCAATCCGGCCTAACGCCCATGGAGGCGCTAGAGACTGCTACTCTAAAGCCGGCGGAGTACTTTGGATTGGAAAATGAAGAAGGTTTGCTGCAAGAAGGGTTTTTGGCGGATATGGTTTTACTTGATGGCAGTCCGTTGGAAAATATTCGAAATACCAGAAATATTCAAGCCGTAATCAAAGGTGGAAAGCTCCATGACATGACCGCGTTGGAGCAGCGAAAAAGGAGTCTACGGAAACGTTAAACCTTTGTATCACAAGGAATTGAATTAACACGCCAATTCTGACAGATACGCAACGTTCTCGACGGTTTTATGAATACTTCCTAAAACGCACGAAAAAAAAGGGAATTAACAGCATGAAAAAGGAAAAAAAATTGAAAAAAATTTTGTCCTTCTGAAAAATTAGTTAATTTCATTAACAATTAACTTAATTAATTATTATATTGGAACCTTAATGGGTTTCCTTATGTGCTTATTTACAATGTGTTAAGCCTTCGGGAGTCTTGAAAATCTAATAGGAGAACCAAAAAACTAAAACTTGACAAAATGAAAAAACTCATGAATTTGCTCTGTTTGTTTAGCTTTTTATGCTGTGCGAACGGACTTCTTGCCCAAAGTACAATCACGGGGAAGGTTACCGATGATAATGGTATCGGTATTTTGGGCGCCAGTGTGCAAGTCCAAGGCACTTCCAATGGAGCTGTTACTGACGATGACGGAAATTATTCCATTCAGGCCAACGAAGGGGATACGCTTATTTTTTCTTACATCGGTTTCACGACGCAACGTGTGGTGGTGGGAAGTTCAACTACTGTAAATGTTCAGCTTCAGGAAAATGTTAGTTTTCTGAATGAAGTGGTTGTTTCTTCCACAAGAAAGCCAGTTCGGAAATTGCAAACAACAACTTCAGTAAATACTGTTGGGGTAAAAGAACTGCAAACCATACAGCCGGAATCCGTTTCAGAAGCTCTACAAAATACCCCAGGGGTTACCATTGATGAATCCCAAGGTAGAAAAGGGGGCTTCAACATTCGTGGTTTTCCAGGTGGAAACTTCGTAACTACCTTAATTGATGGTATGCCAGTTTCGGGTATCGCCAACCAATCGGGTGGGGTACAAGAATTCTTTGGTATAGACCCCAACGTTGAGCGTATCGAAGTAGTGCGCGGTGCAGCTGCGGCCTTATTTGGACGTTCTTCTGCGGCAGGAGCCATCAACATTATCTCCAAAACTGGGGGTACCGAACATAAAGGTTCCTTCGCTTTTACAAAGTATAATAATAATGGTAATGAAGGTCATATTTATGAAGGTGATTTTGATTACCGAACGGACCTTAACTTTAATGGGCCTATTTCTGATAAGGTTCGCTATAATGTCGGGGGATACTTGCTCACCGATTCTGGTGTAAAAGAACAAGCCAACAAAGACAAAGGTTTTCAGCTTAGAGGAAATATTGATTGGTTGGTTTCTGAAAAATCCAACGTTCGTTTCTACGTAGGGTATTTTGACAATGAATTCCAAAATATTGTTGGTACCGTTTGGGATATGCAAAACGAAAGATTAGCGGATGGCTGGAATGCTAGAAGTACCTTTTATAATAACCCTTTTGACTCTGAAGTGCTAAATCAAGATTTAGGGGTAAGACAAGCCTTTTTCAATCCTACTCCCGCTTTGGACGCTGCAACTGGAAATCAATTGACTTGGAATCCTGCGGAAAGCATTGAAAGTGCGAATGGAATCAATTTTGGTGTTGACGTTAATCTACACCTAGGAAATGATTGGTATTTCTCTGAAAAAATACGTTACAACGACTTTTTTCTTCGGGACATCAATGATTTGAACCTTACCATTCTCTTCGAAGAGGATGATACGACGACACGTTTGAATGCCAACGCTTTGAATCAAAACAGAGAGTTGTTGACGGAGACTAGAATCAGTAAGGTCATCACAGGAGAGAAGGCAGAACATAATTTGACGGCTGGACTCTACTATAGTGATGCAGAAAGAGACAGACTTGGGTTCAACTATTTCTATGGTTCCAATGTGAGTCCAAGGCCAGAGTTTACTACGTTGTTTGGATTTGGTAGCGGTTCATTTACTGACCCAACCTTACCACAAACGGTCTACATATCCAATACATCATCGCATAGAGAAGAAACTGCGACTGGTATTTTTATTGGAGATGAAATGGTTTTTAACAAAAAGCTCAGTATAAATGCAGCTTTCCGTTACGATTGGCAAAGAGGATTCATTAATAACAACCCAGAAGAAATCCGCGAGGAGTCTATCGATTTTGACCCAGCTGAAGAAGCGGAGAACGAAATCAAATTGGAAGACTACTCCTTCTCTATAGGAGGAAACTATTTGACCGGAGAAACTTCTGCGGTCTATGCAAACTTTACCCGTTCGTTTACCTTCCAAACGGTTGATGAAGTAGATGACGAATTTCTTGACAATGAGTTGGTAAGAAATTTCGAATTAGGATATAGAGCTGGTCTTGGCGACGTTACTTTGGATGCTACCTATTTCAATACTAACATTGATAATAGTGTCTCTACCATTTTTGATAATGATGTTGGAGGCTTTGTAGATCGTCCTGCAGGTTCTTATAAAATCAATGGAGGCGAGATAGCATTAGCGTACACGCCTAGTGCCATTAAAGGACTTTTGATAAGTGGTGCGGTCACCATTCAAAAATCAGAATACGATGACTTTATAGAAGGTCTTGACGACGCAACGGTAACAGCTATCACAGACAGCGGTAATCCGTTGAACCTTAATTTGGTGGAACAAGGTGGTCTTACCGCACTTAACCTTTCAGGGAACCAAGTACGTGCTCAGCCTTCTACCATTTACACCGTAAACCTTGCGTATAATGCGGACCGATGGGGAGTTAATTTCAATGGGTTTACGTATACGGGTCTTTACTATGATGCTGCAAACATTTACAACAAACAAAGTCTTTCTGTATACAACACTGGGGCTTATGTGACCTTCCCTGTAGGTGATGACCAACTTAGATTATCCCTATTGGTGAAAAATATTTTTGATGGAGTTAGTGCCCAAAACTTGTTCACAGCGGGTGGTTTGGATGAAGTTATCCAAGCGAAAATCGCTGACCCTAACTTTACAGATCAGCTGGCTTTTGGTATCAACCAGAATCCAAAAAGGGTATTGTTCAGTGTTGGGTATACCTTTTAATCAATTATTAATTTTGAGTTAGTTAGTAAGGCACCACTAAAACAGTGGTGCCTTTTTTTCCAAATACCATTTTAAACAAAACGAGTAACACCATGAAGAAGATTTTACTACTGCTGACGACCCTACTGATAGTACCCACGCTTAAAGCACAGGTGACTGAGGTTGAAGGTTTGGAAGCCATGATTATCCGTATGAAATCCACCTGCGGTACAACTGAAGAAGGAATGACGCGCTACGGGATGTTCGAAGGGCGTGCTTATAGTCGCGTACCCGGCGAAAAAGACAAACACCTTTTCAATGTTTTGGGCATCAATACCCGTCAATGCAATATGGAAGACGACCCTGTTCGCGGAAAAGGCTTCCGAAGCATTTCTCGGGAAATCATGTTGTACCTGGACCCAGAAACCAACGAAATTATGGATGTATGGGAAAATCCTTGGTCAGGCGCAAAAGTTGAGGTCGTACATGTGGCCAATGACCCAGTAAACATGCGTGGCATGGCCTGGGAAAAAGACAAAGAGGGAAATAGCACCGCAAAAACCAAATATCGTAAGTATGGTGATATTGCCGTAACCTCTTATGAAATTCCATTATTTTATGACAATCCTTTAGGAAGCGATTACCAAGTGTACGTTGGGGGAGCCTATCACGCTATGGAAATCTTCAACACCTATTACGATGCCAATGAGTTTACAGACCCAAAAGTGAAATCCTTAGGGCAATCCAACATCGGTTGGTCAAGGGTGGCCCAATGGTTGCCATGGATGCAAATGGGAGACAAAGCGGGAGTTATGATTTTTAATGCTACAGGCTATAGTACTTTCGACGAAAAGGAGATTTGGCCTGCACTTCAAAAGGCTTTGAACGACAGGTATCCTTTGTACAAAACCCCTCCGCCGTTGGATGATACACGTCCGAACGAAACCTCTTGGACGGTATTCAAAAAACATATGGAAGGTAAAGAGCTGAAAAAAGTTCGCGGCTCACATTACTAATGTATCATGAAAAAAGTTTTTCGTGAAATCATCGTAGTGTGCTTTATGTTGGTTATGGGCTCCTCGTATGGGGCAACGCGCGAAGTAACCAATGCTCTCTTTGAAGCGCAACAGGATAGTACCGAACAAGAGCGGACGTATACTGTCATGGAGCGGGAGTTGGAATATCTTTTCAATTTTTTACCTGGAGAATATGACAACGTAGAGCAGCTGGATTTTGACAAATACTACGGCAAACCCAGCCCAAAAGAGGGCGGGCATTTACGAATGCACCTTTTCGTAGAACACGTTAAAAACTCAAAGCTTGGGGAACATGTACTCTACACCGAAGTCTATGTAAAAAATGACAC
>ERZ1740065.929-NODE-929-length-16848-cov-5.608825_pt1 | contig 16848 bp, 12 predicted proteins | sample MGYA00581738_ERZ1740065 | MGnify/ENA primary metagenome ERZ1740065 (study PRJEB43018, sample SAMN04849749) | marine metagenome | isolation source: floating plastic debris | place: Pacific Ocean | collected 2008-09-01 | study: EMG produced TPA metagenomics assembly...
GTTTTTTTTGTGTTTTTTGTGGTTTTGTGGGTATGGATTGGGGTGGGGGTTTATTTGGGGGTTTGGGTGGGGGGGAGACGACGGGAGCCGGAGGTGTTACGCTTTTGGGGGCGTGTAGGAAAACCAAACACTGAAATGAAAATCTAGACCAAGTATCAAGAACACCCTGCGAGTCTTGCGACGAATTGCCTTCCATTTGCATCAGCATCTCTAGATTGGTTAGATGCGTCGTACAGACCACGAGGAACCACATGGAAATAGGTGAAGCACTTGCGGCACAGGTCGCAAAAGAAAGCACGACTTTAGCTAGCGGTTGGCTCACGAAAATCGGTAGGAAACGCTACGATAAGTTCATTGCTACTTACACGAAAGCTTTCACGGCTCATTTGGAATGGGCCAGAGCAAAGACAACGCATGTTAAGAATCTCATTTACCGGGATCAGTCTGGGAATCTCGAAGACATCTACGTCCAAACAAACTTCGGGCAGGACGACGAGCTAACCAGCGCCACCGATCTCGTAAAAAAAATAATCGAGAGTCAAAAGATCGTGATTTCGGGGACGGGCGGCGCCGGCAAGACGATGTTTCTACGATGGTCGGTCGGCAATCTGATTTCAACGCTGCAGCATCATCAGAAAATCCCTCTTTTTCTCGAACTTCGAGAAATTGCCGATAGCGACTTCGATTCACTTTCCCATATCTTGTTCGAAAAGTGCTCATCACAAGCTGACCCAACTAGCTTCAATCAGTTTTTGGAAGGACTCAAAGCCGGGGTCTTTTGCGTTCTATTGGATGCGGTAGATGAAGCTGCCCCTGCGATCAGGGAGCGACTGATCAACGAAATAGAACGTTTCGCAATTAGCTTTCCGCTCGTTGGCATGATCGTCACAACGCGACCGGACCCAAGAACAGAAAACCTGACGCAGTTTTCAGTTTTTCGCACGTTACCAATGTCCAAAGAGCAGGTGATCTTGCTAATCGATAAACTATCATACCAAGAAGATATAAAAAAATCTCTCATAAGAAAAATAGATGAAGGTCTATATGAAAAACATAAGAGCTTTCTTTCGAATCCGTTACTTGTAACCATAATGCTACTTACATATGATCGTTCGCTCGACATCCCTTTAAAGCTATCACAATTCTATAGGGAAGCGTTTGAGACACTTTACCAACGGCACGATGCCACGAAGATTTATAAGAGGAATCCGTATGCCGGCCTGCCAATCGATGAATTCCAAACCGTCTTTTCGACTTTTTGCTTCATAACTTATGTGAAGTTTAAGTCCGAATTCTCAGATACAGAGCTTCTCTCACACTTTCGTGAAGCGACGGAGATCAGCGGTATCGAAGGCGATCCTGAGGCAATCTTGAAAGATGCGATAGAGGGGGCTTGCCTCATTCAAAAGGAAGGCCTCGACAATGTCTTTTCGCATCGATCGTTCCAAGAGTACTTTACAGCTCTGTTTATTTGCCAGTATCGCGGAGACAATATATTTGATCTCATAAGTCTCGTAATCGAGAAAGGATTCTCGGAAACTGTAGATAAGCTCGTTTATGAAATGGATCCTTATTTATTCGAAAAATATTATACTATTCCGAAAACTGAAAAAATTCTAAATAAACTTCACAGTTACGATGTCGAAACACCGTCAGGCTTGCGAGGCGCGATGAAGTTTTACGCTTCAAATATCGGGTTGATGCGAAATTACAAAATCTATTCTGTTAGCGTCGATAGCGGTGGCGTTATCGAATTCTCGCACTTCATGAGTGGTGTTTATCCAGAGATGGACGAGATATGCTCCATCTTTGCTGACGAAGCCGGACCCATGGTGGACGCAGTCGATGATTTCGACACGCAGGTCGAAGAAATGTCGCCGGCGCGTAGAAAATTAATGAAACTTGACCTGCCTGTTGAAGAACGTTCCTCAACCTATTCACAGCCGCACCTTGTAGTCGAATTCACACCGGCTGATTGTAAGTGGCTTGTGCGTACAAACTTGCCTTTAATAATCAAGGGTCGGAAAAAAGCCTTAGAGACATTCTTGGGACAAGTACGCGCTCGCGTCCAAGAGCAGGATATGCGTCGGACCGACGTGCTGGCGAAGCTATTAGTCTAGCACTAAGGCTAGTAACCTATTCCGCAGCCTCCCGGGCTGCCCCCTTTCTCAACATCGGCTTCAAATACGCGCCCGTAAAGCTCCGCTCCACCTCGGCAACCTCCTCCGGCGTCCCTGCCGCGACAATCTCGCCGCCGCGCACGCCGCCCTCTGGGCCCAAGTCGACGATCCAGTCGGCGGTTTTGATCACGTCGAGATTGTGCTCGATCACCACGACCGAATTGCCTTGCTCGACCAGACGGTGCAGCACCTCCAACAGCTTGCGCACATCCTCGAAATGCAGGCCCGTGGTCGGCTCATCGAGGATGTAGAGCGTCTGCCCGGTGGAGCGCTTGGACAGCTCCTTCGCCAGCTTCACCCGCTGCGCCTCGCCGCCTGACAACGTCGTCGCCTGCTGGCCGACCTTGACGTAGCCCAGCCCCACTTCGTTGAGCATCCGCATCTTGTCACGGATCGGGGGGACGGCCTTGAAGAACTCCTCCGCGTCCTCAATCGTCATGTCGAGCACGTCGGCGATCGAGTGGCCCTTGAACTTCACCTCCAGCGTTTCGCGGTTGTAGCGTTTGCCGCCGCATTCCTCGCAGGTGACGTACACGTCGGGGAGGAAGTGCATCTCGATCTTGATGACGCCGTCGCCCTGGCACGCCTCGCAGCGGCCGCCCTTGACGTTGAAGCTGAAGCGCCCGGGCTTGTAGCCGCGCGCCTGCGCTTCGGGCAGACCGGCGAACCAGTCACGGATCTGGGTGAAGGCGCCAGTGTACGTAGCTGGGTTGCTACGGGGCGTGCGGCCGATGGGCGACTGGTCGATCTCGATCACCTTGTCGCAATATTCGAGGCCTTCGACGCTGTCATGCTTGCCCGCGATGACGCGCGCGCCGTTGAGCGCGCGCGCGGCGGCGGCGTAGAGCGTGTCGATGGTGAAGCTCGACTTGCCCGAGCCCGAGACCCCGGTGATGCAGGTGAAGGTGCCCAGCGGGATCGAGGCGGAGACGTTTTTGAGGTTGTTGGCGGTGGCGCCTTTGAGCGTCAGCTTGTGCCCGTTGCCGGGGCGGCGGACCTCGGGCACCGCAATCTCACGCCGGCCCGTCAGATAGTCGGCGGTCAGCGATTTCTTGGACTTCATGATCTGTTTGAGCGTGCCCTGCGCCACCACTTCGCCGCCGCGCACGCCCGCGCCGGGGCCAAGGTCAACGATATGGTCAGCGGTGCGGATGGCGTCCTCGTCATGCTCGACCACGATCACCGTGTTGCCCAGATCGCGCAGGCGTTTGAGCGTTTCCAGCAGCCGATCGTTGTCGCGCTGGTGCAGGCCGATGCTGGGTTCATCGAGGACGTAGAGCACACCGCTCAACCCCGATCCGATCTGGCTGGCCAAGCGGATGCGCTGGCTCTCCCCGCCACTCAGGGTCCCGCTGGTGCGATCCAGGTTGAGGTAGTCGAGCCCGACATTGTCGAGGAAGCCCAGCCGTTCGTTGATCTCTTTGAGGATCGGCTTGGCGATGATGCTCTGCTGCTCGTTCAAATGGTTGTCGAGGTCGAGGAACCACGCCTTGGCGTCCGCCACGCTCATCACCGTGGGCTCAGCAATGTCGGTGGGGCCATTGGCGCTCGGGATCTTCACCGCCAGCGCCTTCTCATTCAGACGCTTGCCCCCGCACGCCTCGCAGGGCTGCGAGGTCTGGAACTTGGAAAGCTCCTCCTGCATCCACGCGCTCTCGGTCTGCGCCAGGCGGCGGTTGAGGTTGCCGATCACGCCCTCAAACGGCTTGTTGACCGTGTATTCCTTGCGCCCGTCCTTGAAGGTGAGCTGCACCGGCATCCCGCCTGTGCCGTGGAGGATGATCATCTTCTGATCGGGCTCCAGATCGCGCCACGGCGTGTTGATGTCGAAATCGTACGCCTTCGCAAGGCTGGTCAGCACCTGCATGTAATAGGGCGACGGCGGGTTCGACTTGGCCCACGGCGCCACCGCCCCCTGTTTCAAGGTCAGCGCTTCGTTGGGGATCACGAGCTGCTCATCAAACAGCTGTTTCTCGCCAATCCCATCGCAGGTCGGGCACGCACCTTGGGGGCTGTTGAACGAGAACAGTCGCGGCTCGATCTCTTCAATCGTAAAACCGCTAACCGGGCAGGCGAACTTTTCGGAGAAGACTATCCGGTTGGCGGGTATCCCTGCGCCTTTCATCGCCCCCCCTTTTGAGCTTGGGCCTGACGCCTCTTCCTCTTCACGGCCCGGCACCACGCCATCGGCCAGGTCGATGTAAGCCAGCCCATCGGCCAGCTTCAAAGCGGTCTCGAAACTGTCGGCCAGCCGCGTTTCAATCCCCGGTTTCACCGCCAGGCGATCCACCACCACTTCGATGTCGTGCTTGAACTTCTTGTCGAGCGCGGGCGCGTCCTCGATCCCGTAAAGCTCGCCATCAATCCGCACGCGGGTGAAGCCCGCTTTCTGCCACTCAGCGAGCTCCTTGCGATACTCACCCTTGCGCCCGCGCACCACCGGCGCGAGCAAATAGGCCCGCGTCCCCTCAGGCAAAGCCATCACCCGGTCGACCATCTGCGAGACCGTCTGCGCGCTGATCGGCTTTCCCGTGGCGGGCGAATACGGCACGCCCACTCTCGCCCAGAGCAGCCGCATATAGTCGTAAATCTCGGTGACCGTCGCGACGGTGGAGCGCGGGTTTTTCGAGGTCGTCTTCTGCTCGATCGAGATCGCCGGCGAGAGCCCATCAATATGCTCGACATCGGGCTTTTGCATCATTTCAAGGAATTGCCGCGCGTAAGCGCTGAGCGATTCCACATAACGCCGCTGCCCCTCCGCGTAGATGGTATCAAAGGCGAGGGAGGATTTCCCCGAGCCCGAGAGCCCCGTCACCACAATCAGAGAGTCGCGCGGCAGATCGATATCGACGCCTTTGAGATTGTGCTCCCGCGCACCGCGCACGGAGATTTTGGTCAGCATGAGGCGGGCCTAGGCTTTTGGATTTTGGTGAGGCTCATAAAGGCTTATGTTCCGGAAATGTTCACGTTGGTCAAGAGGTGTGCGCCCCCTTCGCACAAGCGCGATCCCTGCAGACTAGGACACGGCCTGTGCGAACAACGGATGAAATGGGAAGCGGTTTCAGGACAGAAAGGCCCCCTACAGAAAAAAGCAGGTCGACTTTCTGCAAGCGACATTTAGCCAAAAGCAACTAACTGAAGACCGGTCGATTCTGAGTTAAACGGGGACAGACTTCGATATCTCGACATTCTGACTTCTTGAAGTCGAGAATAGACTTGGGGGTGCAATTGAGACCTTCGAAATCACGTCTAATATCGATGGCCTGCGCGTTGGCTTGCGCGGCGCTCCTGTCAGGCTGCACAACCATCGTGCTGGGCGAGCACCTTACCGAGAGAGACGCGGCAACTCGCGACATTGTTAGCGTCGGGATCACCCGCATCGTGGTGCCCGAGACAAAAGGGGAAACCGTCGCGTTCAAACGCACGGGGCTCGGCCTTGGCTTTGGATCTCCTGTCGGATCGGCGGCGTGGCTGGGCTTTGATCAGAACGAATGGGTGATCGCGGATCCGACCGAGTGCCAATTGCTGGTCGTGATCCGCAGCGATGTCGAAAGCGCGAACGCCGCGCTTATTCTCGAAAGCCTTAAGGGGGTAGATGTATGTTACACAAACGAAGCGCAGCGCTGATAATCGCGGTGTCTGTACCGGCGCTGGCGGGGTGCGTGCAGGCGACACGGCATTCCAACACGATGGTGTTTGGAACAAGCACAACGGTTGGCCTTAAGGCCGGACAAAATGTCAATCAGGTGCCGGAGATTTTGGTTGCCTATGACCGTCAGGAAGCGGTGATCATGCCGTTGCTGGCCAACACACAGGAATATGGCGGGCTTTGGGAATCGCTTTCACCTTGTGACCCGGTGGCCTCGAAGGACTCTGTTGAGTCGGCTCAAAGCTCCATACGCCAAATCGTGCGCGACGAAACCGCTACGTACACGAAGGACAGCACGGCCGAAGATGTTGCGCTCCATCCATGTAAGTTCGTTGGGATTCGCAAGGGCAAAGAGGACTTCCTGATCCAGGACAGCTATTCGGTGTTGGCCAGCTTCGGCGCGAGGATCGAAGGAAAAGGGTCGACCGGTGAAGGTGCTGTCGGTCTAGCGCAGTATTTTGCGACCGGCGCCGCAGCCCAAACACTGGCTATAACCGGCGGAGCGGCGGTCGTATCGGTTGGAGATGCAACTGGGAAAGCAGTCGACAACAAGGACAACGCGGCAAACGCTGCAGCGGCTTTAACAGGGGCGGACCCAATTCCTCCTACCGTGGTTGGGGAGTTTAGTGGAGGCGCTCAGCAAGAAAAACTGGAGAAATACCTCGACCCGAGCCTTCCCAAGGCAGAGTTCGATAGAAGACTGGGTGTAGCGGGCCAAGCCGCAAGCAAAGTCAATCTAGGTTCTTCCGCAGCAGATATTTACAGCCTGACAATCATTGGCTCCAACGAAAATCGATCAAAACTCATCGGCGCTATCAAGGCGCTCGAAACCGACGCCGCTGCGTCTGCAATTCTCGATTGAGGGGAGTACGATGACTGAAAAAAAACAACGCATAATCGCGACGGACGTAAAGGAAGAAAAGTTAGAGTACTTCAAGGCCCTAGCAGAAAAAATGGGAGGCAAGTTCAACGCCTACAAGGAGGGAGACGGCGAATACACCGTCATCGTGAACTTCGATTAGACAGTGCGAAGACAAGAATCAGCCGAGGCCATTCGACCAGGTCGGGCTGTTCACATTTCACCCACCCAGCGCCAGCGCCTCTTCGCGCTCTTGGGCGAGCCGTTCGCGCACGGGCTCGGTCACCGCTTGCACTTCGGGCAAATCGCGGATGCCGTCGTAAAGCGGGTCGTCGGCCAGGATTGACAAGGTTGTCGGCTTCACATGCACCAGCGTGTAGGGCCAGCCGAATTCGGGCAGACGCTCGACCAGCGTGATCGCGCGCGCCGTGTCGCCTTCCAGCGCGGCAAGGCGCAGATCGTAGGCGACCTCGAAAAACGAGCCCGTCTGCGCCGCACGCCAGCGTTCAACCTGTTCGCGCGCGCTGGCGCGGTGGGCTTGCGCGTCCGCGCCGCGCCCCAGCCGCTCAAACGCGAGCGCCAGATAGGGCGAAACACTCGGAACGATCATATGCGCCTGATTGTCGGCTTGGGCGTAGGCCAGAAACGCCGCGTGGTCTGCGAACGCCGCGTCGTAATAGTCGGCCAGCTCCGCCTCGCGCCCGTCGCGCAGGAATAAAGGCAGGGAGAGCTCGACAAAGGTCGGATTGTCCCAGAAATTCGCGCCGATGGCCTCGCCCGCCGCCAATTCCTCGCGCGTGGGCAAGCGGCCCTCAATCACCGTGTCGATCAGCTCCCCGCGGATTTCGGCGGGGAGAAAGTCGAGCGTTTCGCGCGGCAGATCGAGCAACAGGTTCACCGAACGCATCTGCAATTGCGATCCATAGCGCCGCTCGGCTGCGGTCTGGGTTGATTGCGCTTCGCGGCTGAGCGCGATGGCCTGCGAGAAATCGCCCTCCAATTGCGCGCGGCGCGCTTCGCTCAAAAGCTCCTGGGAACGCGTCACAGCGGCGAGCGAAATCGCCTCTTCCAACGCAAACGCCCCCTCCATGTCGCCAAACATCGCCGCGATCTCCGAGGCGCGCCAGCTTGCCGGCCAGAGCGGATCGATCTTCACCATCTTGCGCGCGCTGAGAACCGGGTCTTCGGCGCGCAGGATAAACTCGGCCTGAGTGATCCCGCGCCAGAACCACGCTTCGGGATCGCCCGGATCCAGCTCGGTCGCGCGCTTGAGCAGCGCCAAACGCTCATCGGGATCGGTGTCGTTCAGCATGCCCAGCACCTTGATCGCGTCGACCGCGTCGGAATCCAGCTCCAGCGCCTTGCGCGCAAATTCGCCGGCGCGCTCGTAATTGGCGATCATGTCGGCCTTGTCTTCCTCGGGCCGCAAAAACCAGGCCTTGCCAAGACCCGCCCAGCCATCCGCAAAAGCCGGGTTGCGCTCGGTCACCTGCTCGAGGATTGCCAGCGCGGCGAGGCGTTGATCATCGCCGCGCGTTTTGATCAGTCCGAGCGCGGTGAGGTAAAGCTGGAAATCGCCCGCGCTCACCGGCGTTTGGGTCAAGCGATCCGACACCGGACGGCCCAGCGCCGTGGTGCTCGCGCGCGCGGTGCGCAGCGGCAGCGACTGCGCGGTCTCGAGCGCGCTGGAAAGCGTGTCGTTAAAGGTCGCTTCATTGGTGTCCGCGTCGATCAACTGCGCGCTCAGCGTGACTCGGTCGTCTTCGACCTGGAGCGATCCGACCCAGGCGTAGTCCGCGCCCAGCTTGCGCGAGATTTCATCGACGCTGAGCCCTTTGTCAAACAGCAAGCGCGCGCTTTCGCTGCTGGTGACTTCGAGCCGTCCGACCCGCGCGAGCTGCGTCCGCAACTCCGCCTCGAGCCCGCGCGCGTAGAGCGGATCGACGCCCTCACCCGATTTGAGCGGAAGCATGGCCACGCGCAAATCCTCCACCGGCGCCTCAGCGCGTTCGCGCGGGAACAGCGCGAAGGCCAGGATCGCGGCGAGAGCCAACACGCCCAGGGCCGCCACGCGTCGGGGCCAACGGCCAAGCGGTCCGGCTGGTGGCGCTTCGCTCTTGTCGGAGCCGTCCGAAGGGCCCTGTCCCGCTTCCATCCCCGCCGGTGCGGGCGCGACGTCGTTTGCGGGATCTTTTGCAGGGCCGTGCGCGGGCGCTGAAACCGCGGCGAGCCCTTCCGCGTCTTGCGGCGAAGCCCAGTCGCGGTCGATCATCAGGCGGTAGCCGACCTTGGGCACATTCTCGACTGTCACGACCTCGCCCGAAACCGATTTCAGCGCCGAGCGCAGCAGCGAGATCACGCGGTTGATCGAACTCTCGCCGACCACGCGCCCTTCCCAACAGCGCTCAATCAGATCATCGCGCGACAAAATCGTACCGACCTCGTTGCCGAGCGCGATCAGCACCTGCATAACCTTGGGCTCAATAAGCTGTTCGACCCCGTCCGAACGCACGGTCCGCAGCGACGGCACGACCTCAACGGGTCCCACGCGAAAGTCCGCCGCGCGCGCCAAATCTATCGGCTTTGGCTTTTCCGCCTTATCAATGGCGTCTTCGAATTCCTCGTCGGATATACCGAGCGTCACAAATCTTCCCCTTGCGGTGCATTCCTGATCGACTCGTCCCTGCGACGCGATTCTTTCTTCGCGGCACCGCTCTATTCAGCGCAGATATGGGCAAATGTCACCCTTAAGCGGGCTGCATAAGGTTTTCATAAGCGCAAAATCATTGAGAACTCAGCGTTTGTGCAAAGCGCGATAAGGGTTTCCCCGTCATTCTTGTGGGCATCCGGACGACCACAGCGCTCCCCCGCGGTGCGGCCGTCCGGACCCTCTTTCCCCCGCGAAAGAGGCGTTTCCACTGGCCGGCCCCCGCAGCCGCGCCACCCTACGGGAGAAAAGACATGACCATGATCAAGACCGCCGCCGCCGCGATCGCCTTGGCCGCCGCCTTGGCCGCTCCGGCCACCGCCGCCCACGCCGGGAAAATGCCGAGTGTGAAAGTCTCATACGCCGACCTCAACCTGTCCTCAAAAGCCGGGCAGGAGATCTTCGACCGCCGGATCAAGAACGCCGTCGAAAAGGTCTGCGGGCGCCTCGACCGGACCCTCGCCAACGATGTTGAAGTGCGCCGGTGCCGCAAAAAGACGATCGCGGCGGCCCAAGCTTCGCGCGATCTGGCCGTGGCCAATTACAGCGAAAATCGCTTCGCCAAGGCTGACAGCGCGTCGATCCGCATGGTGGCCCAATAACCGCGCGGTAAAGCGCTCTTGGATTGGGCGTCACACGCGCATCACATTCCCCTAAAAAAGGGGCGATCCTTACCCTCGCTCCGGATGCCGGGCCCCCTCAGTCAATCGGGGTCCGGCATCGCCATTTTAATCGTGAATTATCACGACAACGCCCGAAATTCCCCCAAAAAGCCCCAAAAAAACCCGCTGCCCTTCAGAAAAACTAAAGTCGTGGAACTTCGTAATTCCGCTATGCTCGTCATCTCTTTGCAGAGGTAATTGCCGCATCCTTTGGGTCGCACCTGGGTCATGCAATGGCTGCAAGGAAGACCCGGCGCGAGGGGTTGGCTCCCCCGCCCCTCGCGCTTTTTTCAAGGATGCGTCGGTTGCGGCAAATCCGAGATCAGAGCGCGCTGTGCGGGCGCGCCCAGCCAACGCGCTTTGACCCCCCAAACCCGTTCGATAACCGAGGGAGCCAAGGCCTCTTCAGGGGGGCCGTCGGCGATAAGCCTGCCCTTGTCGAGCACGAGCGCCCGATCCGCGTGGTTCATCGCCACGCTGAGATCGTGCAGGACGAGAACCACACCCTCTTTCGCGGCGTGGGCGCGTCGGGTCAGATGGCTCATCATGCGCAGTTGATGCGCAAGGTCGAGCGCGGCCAAAGGTTCATCGGCGAGGATCCTTTGCGGCTGTCCTGCCAGCACGCGGGCGAGCAGAGCGCGCGCGCGCTCTCCACCCGAAAGCTGGCTGACGGGGCGGCGCGCCAGGTCCTCAAGCCCAGTATCCGCCAACGCCGCCGCAACCGCGCGCGCGCCCGCTTCGCTCTCCGCGTCCCCATGCGGATACCGCCCAAGCGCGACCAGGCTTTGCACCGCAATGTCCCAAGCCAGAGACCCCTCCTGCGGCAGGTAGCCGATCGCGCGAGCGCGCCGCTTGGCGGGAAGCGCGCGCAGCGATTGCCCGTCCAACGCCGCCTCACCGGCATCCGCCGCCAGCAACCCGGCCAGCGCCATCAGCAGGCTGGATTTGCCCGCACCGTTGGGCCCACAGATCGCGGTGAGCGTGCCGGGCTCCAGCGCGAAAGAGAGCGGCTCCACCACGCGCCGCCCGCCGCGCCGGACCGCCAGATCGGTGGCTGTGAGCCGCGCCATCACAAATCGCCCCGACGAAGCCGCAGCAGCAGCCACAAAAAGAACGGCGCGCCGATGAGCGACAAGGCGATCCCCAGGCGAAGCTCGGTCACGAAAGGCGCGATCCGCACCGCGCAATCCGCGACCAAGACAAGGCATCCCCCCGCCAGCGCGCTCGGCAGGATCAGGCTGGAGGGCATGCGGTCGGTCAAAGGGCGGACCAAATGCGGCACGATCAGCCCGACAAAGCCGATAATCCCGGCGACCGCGACGCTGGCGCCCACCGTCAGGCCGATCCCCGCGATCAGCAGCCAGAGAAGCGCGCGCGGATCCACGCCGAGCGAGCGCGCCGCCTCTTCGCCCAGAGTCAACGCGTCGAGCGCGCGCGCAGCAAAACCCAGCGCGCCAAGCCCGACAAGCACCAGCGGCGCGGCGATCCACACCTCGTTCCACGATCGGTCCGTCAGCGCGCCGTTCAGCCACATCACGATCTGCGACAGCGCAAAGGCGCTGGGCGACAAGGTGATCGCCAAGGCGGTGAGCGCGCCCGCAAGGCTTGCGATCATCAGCCCGGCGAGCGTGAAGAGCGCGATCCCTCCGCCCGCACCGGCCGCGCCATCGCTGAGCGAGCGCCCCGCAATGAGCGCCAGCAACGCCATAGCGAGCGCGGCCCCGGCCAGCGCAAAGGCGGGCAGGCTCCATGATGCGATCCAAGGCGGCAGCAGCGGGCCGAACCAAAAGCTCGCCACCGCGCCCAATGCGGCAGTGGGAGCGATCCCAAACAGGCCCGGATCGGCGAGAGGATTGCGCAAATAGCCTTGCATCGCCGCGCCCGCCGCGCCCAGTCCGCCGCCGATCACGACCGCCAGAACCGCGCGCGGCAGACGCAATTCCATAAGGATCAGCGTCGCGCTCGCGCCCTTGGCGGAAAGCGGATCAATCCACACGCGCCCGGCCAGCAGGGATAGCGGGATCAGAACGGCCAACAGGCCGGCAAAAACCAGACCGGCGCGATTCACTGGTCACGCTCGTAAAAGCTGAGGCGCAAACGGAACAAGGCATCGCGCGCATCGGCCACGCTGGGTCCACCGCAATAAAACAGGCTTGGGTCAAAGTGGTGCACGCGCATGCCTTCGATCTGGTCCAGCGCCGGATGCGCTTGGCCAGCGCTGTCCCCTGCAACCAGGAGCAGATCGGGCGGATCGCTCACAACGCGCTCAAGCGACACGTAATCGGCCTGCTCCAGGCCCAGCGCCTCGGCGTGGCTGGTAAAGCCCGCCTCTTTCAAAAGCTGCGCGATCAACGTCTCCTGCCCCGCGACGATCTGCCCGGCCTGCCACAGCAAGACCGACGGATCAGGGCCCGCATTCGCTTCGATGTAAGCGGGAGGGAGGGTGTAGACGGGCGGCGCGTGCAAGGCGGTGCCCATCCCTTTGGCGTGGTGTGGATAGCCAACCAGCGTGGCGATCCGCTCCGTCTGCGCCGCGCTCTGCTCCAACGTCTTTGGGCTATCGAACACTTCAATCCGCACCCCTGCGCGTTCGAGCGCCGCCTTTGTGGCGGGCGGCGTGAACACGCTGGCGAGCACAATGTCTGGCTTGAGCGCGATGATTTCTTCTGCCGTTCCGCCGTTAGACGCGAAGCTAAGCGCTTTGTCGCGATCCATGCGTGAGCCGCCGGGCCTGTGGCTGTAGTGCGAAATGGCAAGGATCTGATCGCGGTCGGCGACTTCCACAAGGATCGCATCGAGGCACGGATTGAGGCTGACAAAGGTCGGCCGCGCGCCATCTTCGGCGACAACGACAACGACATCGGCGGCGGCGGCGGCGGTGGGTCGCGCATCCGGGGCGGCGGGCGCGCAGGCGGCGATCAAGCCGAGAGCGGCCAAAGCAGGCAGACGGATCGGAAAAGGCACAACCACACTGCGCGCGATAGGCACAGCGCCGCTTCGGGGCAAGCGCGCGACCCGGGGGCCGCTTGGCGAAGCTGCGCTGTTAACGCCCTTTGCTTGGGTGTGCGCTTTCGGGACGCCCCCGCTTTGTCCCCTCGCGAACCGCACCCTTGGGCGATACGCGCTGTCGCGCGCCATGACGACACGCCGCCGATCCATCCTAGACCGCGCCACATTTGGCCCGCCGCCTGCCGTTGCGCTGAACAGCGCGTCGGACGATGCCCCCGAAGCACCGCCCAGGGTGACCGCTGCCCCGATCGTTCGGGACACCGAAGCCAAACTGGCCTTTAGGCCCCGTATCCGCTCATTCGCCGCACTCTGGCCGAGATCAAGCGTTTCGCGGCGCAAGCGGCTGGCGGCGCTGCTGGCTCTGATTGCGGTGCCCGCTCTGGCCGCTCCTGGGGATTTCGGCGCGATGGCGGGCGACGCTCCGGGCGAGGCGGGTGGCCTGCCGGGCGCCTTTGAAGACGAACGCGCCATGCCGTTCGAGCGGCCCGGCCTCAGCTTTCCCGGATCCGCCTTCTACTACCTTGCCGATCCGCCGCACGACGCGCTGGTGGCGCTGCCCGAGAGCAACCCGGCGACGCGCGGCGCGCCCGGTGGGCGCGAGGTCGGCGCGCTGATCGACGCAGGGCCCGCCGCGCGGCCCTTTGCCGCCGGGGTCGGCGCGCACGCTGCGCGCGCGCAAGACTGCCTCGCGCAAGCGATCTGGTACGAGGCCGCCAGCGAAAGCGTCGCCGGTCAGCGCGCGGTCGCGCAAGTGGTGCTCAACCGGGTCGCGCACGCGTCTTGGCCCGCCAGTGTGTGCGGGGTTGTCTATCAGGGCTCCGAGCGCAAGACCGGGTGCCAGTTCAGCTTCACCTGCGACGGCAGCCTTGCGCGCCAGGCGAGCGGGCGCGCCTGGGAGGCGGCCAAGCGGATCGCCAAGGACGCGCTGGACGGGGCGGTTTACGCCCCGATTGGCCACGCGACGCATTACCACACTTTGTGGGTCAGCCCGCGCTGGGCCAAGCGGCTCGACCCGGTCGGCACGATCGGCGCGCATCGCTTTTACCGCAATCGCGGGAGCGCCGGCGAAGCCTCGGCCTTTGGCGCGGCCTACGCTGGTTTTGAGCCTTCGGTCACCCCAGGCCCCCGCGCCGAACGCAGCGCCTATAAGGGCGAACCGCCAACCCGCGCCGCCGAGCCCGCCGGTCTCGAGCTTGATCCGCAAGCGCTGAACGCCCCCGCGCGCGCCGCGGCGCCCGATGAGACGGTCCCCGCGCCAGACACTGCACCCGACACCGCGCCAGATACAGCGCTCGCACACCCCGAATTGCGCGCGGTGGGTCAAGCTCGCGAGGCGTTCGCAAAGGCGGGCCAATGGAAGGTGGATCCGGCCAATCTGGACCTTTCGGGCGGGGAGTCGCCCGCCTCGCAAGACGGATCCAGAACCTCCCCCGACCGCTTCTAACACACGAGAAAAAGCGGGTTAATCCGCTCTCAACCTTGTCCAAACACCAAGCCTTAGAGCTACCGCGCTAGAGAGCTGATCCCCGATACAAGACCGCTGTGTCCGCGTCTCGCAGAGCGATGGCTTCGCGCCCGAAAACGCTCTTTGCCGCGACAAAGGCTTAAGCGGTCGCCAAGCCTGGAAAGCGCCTCGATAATGATCCATTTCGCGCCCGCCCTCAACGGCCCCCACGCCGCCGCTCGCGCGCCGCTGCGCCGGTCGGTCGCCCGCACGCTGGTGCATCGGGCGGTGGAACGGGTTGCAAACGACACCGGGGTATCGAAAGAAGAGCAAGCGCATAACGAGGCGGTGCTGGGCGCCGCCTTGCGCCACTTTGCCGAACACGGGCTGAGCGCCGCACGGGTCGCGCGGGCGAAGGCCGAGGCTGCGTTCTTCGAAGGAGATCGCCCCGCTTATGACTGGTGGTTGGCGGTGACGCGCACGCTGGACCGGCGATTGGCTGCCGAAGCGGAGCGCCGCGCCGACTGACACCAGCCAGGCGGACCATCCCGCCGCAAGCCGCACAGGCACAACGCGTCCTAACGCCGAGTTCGGTATAAACCCTCAGGTTATAACGGTAATTTTTGCGTTAACCGGCGCTTGACCTCTTCTGGCTATGGCCGATTGGCTATGGAGGCTAATGGATTTCTCTCCAAACTGGGTTTGCGGATCGTAGCACGAAGACGCAGCGACCAGTTGTCGGCGCGCGTTCGCCGTGTGCTGGTGCAAACGCTCTACACGCAGCCCGCTAGCCTGGCGCTCGGCGCAATGGCCGGGATTGCGGCGACGGGTGTGTCGGCCTGGATATCGGGCATCGCGCAGCTGTGGGCGGGGTTTGTCTGTCTCACCATCGTGGCGGTTGTGCGGGTCGCGCTGGCGTTTCGTTTGTCGCCCGACGCGCAGAGCAAGAGCACCAACCGGCTTGAAATGGTCTACGAGATCGGAGCGTTCACTTACGCGCTGGGCCTGGGCATGATCGCGGCGATGACGATGTGGTTTGAAGCCGGTGCGGATGTGCGCTTCATGATGGTGGCCAACGCGCTGTGCTATGGCGTTGGCGTGTCGGCGCGCAACGCAGGCCGACCGACCATCGCGATGGGCCAGCTGCTGCTCGTCTCGCTGCCGATCGTGGTCGCCTGCCTCGTGATCGGTTCGGCCGTTACGCTGACCTTGCTGCTGACCATCCTGTTCCTGATCCCGGCCATGGCCTCAATCACGCTCAACATGTTTAAGGTTCTGCGCGAATCGATCTCGGCTGCGGAGACCAGCGCCGAACTGGCCGACAAAATGCAGACGCTGGCGCGATCGGATGTGGTCACGGGGTTGGCCAACCGCGCCGGGCTCAACCACGCAATGGTCGAAACCATTATGGCGATCGAAGACGAGAGCCGCTTTGCGCTGTTCTGGATCGATCTGGACCGGTTCAAGGAGGTCAACGACCTGCTGGGCCACCCCGTGGGCGACCGTGTTCTGATCGAAGTCGGACGCCGATTGCGCGATGTGTGCCCCGAAGAGGCGACCGTGTCGCGTTTTGGCGGCGACGAGTTCATCATTTTCTGCGCGGTCGCCAATCGCAAGGACGCCGAGCGCATTTCGAGCGAAATCCACGCCGAAATCATGCGCTCCATCCGCGTTGAAAGCGACCGGCTGGAAGTGCGCGCTTCGGTGGGCGTGGCGCTGTTGCCTGAAGACGGGATCGACGCCGACACGCTGATGCAGCGGGCCGATCTCGCTTTGTATCACGCCAAGGTCGGCGGGCGCTCGCAGACCTGCTTCTTCAACACGTCGATGACGCGCGATCTCGTGCGTCGGCGCGAAATCGAGGATGAGTTGCGCATCGCCCTGCAACGCGATGAGCTGTCGATCTTCTTCCAGCCGATCGTCGATCTGGAAACGGGCAAGATCCGCACCTTCGAAGCGTTGGTGCGTTGGTTCCATCCCGAAAAGGGCGAATTGCGGCCCGATGAATTCATCCCGGTGGCCGAGGAAACCGGGGTTATCGTGACTTTGGGCAATTGGATCACCGCGCAAGCCGCGCGCATCGCCGCGCAGTGGCCCGATGAAGTGACCGTGGCGGTTAACCTCTCGCCGCTGCAAATCCGCGCGCCGGGCGCGGCGCTGGGGATCAAGAGCGCGCTGCGCGAAGCGGGGCTCGATCCGCGCCGGCTCGAGCTCGAAGTGACCGAAAGCCTGTTCATCGACGACAATCACGCCACCGCCGATTTCATCGAGGAACTGTCCGAAATCGGCGTGGGGGGAGCGCGTGATGGCATTGTCGAGAGGAGGAGAAAGGGAGGGG